>ERZ1066119.221-NODE-221-length-44641-cov-76.705648_pt1 | contig 44641 bp, 36 predicted proteins | sample MGYA00382766_ERZ1066119 | MGnify/ENA primary metagenome ERZ1066119 (study PRJEB33369, sample SAMEA5778349) | biofilm metagenome | biome: Industrial cooling water; feature: Water cooling tower basin; material: Biofilm | place: United Arab Emirates | collected...
AACGGAGAAAAAGTTCTAGGTGGTGGAATAATCGAACAATTCCCATCCTAAATTATGTTGATCCCCCCAACCCCCCTTAATAAGGGGGGCTAAAAATACCTGTCTGTTTTTCCTTAATTAAGAGAGCTAAAAATACCTCTTTTTCCCCCCTTATCAAGGGGGGTTAGGGGGGATTTTTTTAACGTTTAATTTAGTACTTTTCAAATTTCTGAAAATCATCTGGTACATCATGTAATAAAATTATGCAAAAAATAAATATTAATTACATGAAAAAATAACATCTTTTCTTACATCACACAATCCAGAGGCACCTTACGTATGTTAAGTTCGTCTAAAGAATCTCTTGCGGTTTCTCTAACTTCAGCATTGCCACTATAAAGTCCTTGAATAGTAAATTCACGAACTAATCCTTTATCAATTTTCCAAAGAACCTCAAGCAAACGACGATACTCCCATTCATCATCTAAATTTAAAACTCTTGGCATTACTTTCTTAATATTTTGCAATAACCAATACTGAGGAAGTGATAAAAGACCCGCACGTCCTAACTCAATGTTGAGCATGTTTTGACATTGACATGCGAACTCCAGTAAGTACGAAATAACTAAATAACCCTTTTCTGGCGCCAAATTTGGGGTTAATTCAAAATTTTCACATAAATTTGGTTCAATTGAGTCGAACGCGCGCTTAAACCTTTCTACTAACGCACAAGAATTCTGTAGTAAGACATTTAAGCTTCTAAATTCTAAGTCATCCATAGCAATATTTTTAAATGCATCGTGAAATTAAGCTAAAATTAGAAGGCATAAATAGTATTAAAACATTATGCCAATAATAAGCACGAATATTTTTATGAAAGAATCAGTTTACAATGAATTATGTGCTTTAGCTGAAGAAATGAATGTATCTCAAGATGAGTTACTCGTTATTGCAATTGAAAAGTATATACAGGGTCATAAAAATCAAAAGTTATTATGTAGTATTAATAATGCGTATGCAGATGGTTTAGATGCTTCAGAAAAAGTTATGCTAGATCAAATGCGCCGTCATCAACAGCAATTGTTTGAGCAGGAATATTTACAATAACTTATAGGCACCTTTCTAGACTTTCCATTTAAGCTACTTCTAATTGTTTCTTAGATAAAGCGATTGGTTCAGGAAGTGCTTTTCCTTGCTCTTGGTACCACTCAATTAGCGACTCGATTACTTCTTGCCCATGTTTTGCTGCTTCTTCATAGGTTTCACCATGCGTGTGATATTGCTGCCAAGGAAATTCTGGTAAATGTACCAGATAGCAGCTATCTTCATCAGACCACTGGATAACCATACTGTATGGATAGTTCATTCTTCCTCCGTATTTGTTTCTTCAGCCTTTTGTACTTCTTCTAATTTAGCCAAAATTCGCTCTATTTGTTTTTCTAGGTATTTTTTTGCATCGTCCCCATCTTTCCCTGGAATCGTTATTGGGTCTTCTGGTACAAGTGGATGAGTCCAAAATGTGTGACTACCTTTCCCTGGACGGAAAGAAAATCCTGCTTTTTGTAATTTAGCTTTCAACTCCCTGATTTTTTTGGGCATTTTGTCTTTACGCTAGCTCTAAACTCTTATAACGGTGGTAAGGTGGCAGTGCCCACCATACGATTTATAATGGCGCCATATTCAATATTTACTTATTATGATTGACAACTTATACTATCGGCACCTACATAATCTTGATTTTTGACTTGCTGTAATAAGGCAGATACCCTTTCATAACACCCGTAACACTTGATCTAATTCATTTCCAGCTTTATTTTTCGCAAAATTAATTAATTTATAACGTTATGACTAAAACTATCTCTCCACCATCCCCAGTTACACCAGTAACATCAAAACCTAAAAAGGGAAAATCACTACCCAGTGGGTTTGTTATTCGTTTTGGTAAGTTTGTTTGGTCAACAATGTGGCATATAATGATGTCACAACTGGCGCCACGTAGTAAATCTGGTGCATATGTTCGACCAGAAAGTCAGTTTCGAGATACAGTAAGTAATGACGGCAAGTATAAGCCCGAAGCTGGGCGATATAAATTATACGTTGGTTTAGGATGTCCTTGGGCACATCGTACAATAGTTACGCGCGCAATTAAAGGATTAGAGTCAGCTATATCAGTATCAATTGTTTCACCTAATGGAGATACAGGAGCTTGGGTTTTTAATGAAGAAGAAGAAGGTTGTCAAACTGTACCAGAATTATATAACTTGGCACAACCTGGTTACAAAGGACGTAGTACTGTGCCAATTTTATGGGATACCCAAACAAAAACGATAGTAAATAACGAGAGTGCAGAAATTATCGTTATATTAAACTCGCAGTTTAACGAGTTTGCCGTAAATTCAGAGCTTAATTTATATCCTGTTGAGTTGCGTGCGAGTATAGATGCTTGGAATGATAAAATTTATCATGCTGTAAATAATGGTGTATATCGTTGTGGGTTTGCTCAAACACAAGAAGCATACGAACAAGCTTGTAACGAATTATTTACAACTCTAGATCAAATTGATGCAGCGTTAGAAAAAACTCGTTATCTATGTGGAGATACTGTAACGCTTACTGATATCCGCTTATTTACAACTTTATTTCGATTTGATGCAGTCTACTACGGTTTATTTAAGTGTAATCGGCGCCGCATTCAAGATTATCAGAATTTAGGCGCCTATTTACGAGACTTGTATCAAATTCCGGGAGTTGCTGAGACTTGCGATGTGGAAAGTGTTAAGCGCGATTATTATGGTAACTTGTTTCCACTTAACCCAGGTGGAATAATTCCCTCTGGGCCAGATATTACAAGTTTATTGGAACCACATAACCGAGGATAATCTAGAAAATGTGAACCACGGTTCACATTTAGATTAACTTGGCGCCTGCTCTCTTCTCTCTGTGTACTCTGTGTCTCTGTGGTAAATATATATACTATTTAGATTAATATTATTTAATGAGACGGGCAAGGATGCCCGTTCCACAAGAGGATTATATAGTTCCACAAGAGAAGAATGTGTTATTTTTCAAAGGGGAGTTGTGGGGATGTTTTGGGGTAGATGGCTATTTCGGTATCGGGGTCAAAGAAGTGTAGTTTTTCTGGTGTTAATGATAACCAAATTTGTTCGCCCATTTTAACGGTGCGTTCGGGTGGTATTCTGACTTGTAATGATGGTTCAGAAAAAGATTGTCGTTGGAACCCTGGTATTATGAGTTGGGTTGATAGGTAAGTGTCATTACCTAAGTTTTCAACTAAATCAACTTGTACAGGTAAGTTTCTTGTTGCGGGTACACCTACAATTAAATGTTCGGGTCGTATTCCTAATATTACTGTTTTGCCGTCGTATTTTTGTAGCGTGGCGCCCCAAATTTCTGGTAAGGTCATACGGAAGTCACCGTTTGTAATAATTTGGGGTGCTTGAAACTTGACGGGAATAAAGTTCATTGGTGGTGAACCAATAAATTCTGCGACGAAACGATTTGCTGGACGGTTGTAAAGTTCTAAGGGAGGCGCCACTTGTTGGAGTTGACCTTGGTTTAAAATGGCTATTCTGTCCCCCATTGTCATTGCTTCGGTTTGGTCGTGAGTAACGTAAATTGTGGTTGTTCCAAGTTGACGCTGTAATTTGACGATTTGTGCGCGCGTTTCTGCACGTAGTTTTGCGTCTAAGTTTGATAGAGGTTCATCCATTAGGAATACCTGCGGGTTACGTGCTATTGCTCGTCCTAATGCAACACGCTGTCTTTGTCCCCCTGATAACTGTTTGGGTAATCTTTTTAATAAACCTTCGATTTGCAGTAATTGTGCGACGTTTTTAACCTGTTGGTCAATCGATTTTTCTTTCTCAGATAAATACTTTAGTCCTTTGGGTAATTTTCTTGTGGCACTCACGAGGAAATTTTCGACAAAGCTAGAGTTAGTCTCCTCATTACCTAAATTATCTAATGAACGGCGCCGTAATCCAAAAGCGATGTTATCGTAAACTGTCATATGTGGGTAAAGCGCATAACTTTGAAACACCATCGCGATGTCACGCTCTTTAGGGGGAAGGTCGTTAACAAGTTTGTCACCCACCGAAATATTCCCACCAGTCATAGTCTCAAGACCAGCTATCAACCGTAACAGCGTACTCTTGCCACAACCCGAAGGTCCCACCAACACCATAAACTCACCGTCTGCGACCGTTAAGTTTATCCGTCGTAAAATACTTACACCTTCCGAACGTGCAGCATCACCACTATCTATATTATTGTCCTTGACTTGTGCAGGCGCCTCCCCTTTACGGTGGGGGAAACTTTTGTAAACGTTTTCTAAAATAACTTGTGCCACAGCTTATAGTAATTGTCAAATAATAATTCAGCGCTCATCATACACGTAACAGCCCTATGAAGAAAAGTTTAAAAATAGCTTTATAATTATTTACTCTTTATCCTCGCTAATCGCTTGCCTTTTTGGTACAATTTTACTAAGATATTTACAACCGCGAATGTTGTTTGACTTTTATGCTAAAACAGTACGAGTATGCCAAGCATAGCAAATATGGAGTTGATTAAGAATTATTACAAATAAATTTAACAAAAATACTAACAAAGAGGGAAAAACATGAACAACTTTATCTTAATGGCAGAAATTATCAGTGAACCTCAACTGCGTCACACACAAGATGGTTTAGAAATATCAGAGATGATGGTGCAGTTTCCGGCGTCGAGACAAGATGATCCACCATCGATGTTGCGTGTAGTATCTTGGAGAGATTTAGCCAAAGAAGTTCACCAAAATTACCACCAAGGTGACCGCGTGCTTTTAGAAGGACGTTTGGGAATGAATACCATTGACCGTCCAGAGGGATTTAAGGAAAAACGCGCAGAGTTAACATTACAAAAGATACATTCACTTGATGGTTCGGCGCCTATGAGTTCAGCTCCAGCAGTGGAAAGAACACCTGTTGCCACCAATACTAAAACTAATAGCGCTCCAACAAATCGTCCACCAGCTACAAACAATTCTGCCTATGATGAGGCGCCTGCGAGAACACCAGCAAAAACAAGAAGCAACGTAGGTGTAATGCCAGAGAACGCGAACGAATATGCAACGCAACCAGCCAAAAATTATGAACCAAGTACCTACCCAGCACAACAAGAAGTAGATGAAGACGATGAAATTCCATTCTAACTCTTGCTTATAATAATTTTAATTGGAGACGCAATGTATCGGAAACGTTATATATTGCGTCTTTATATTATTCTTAAAGTTTATTCGCACTTAAACTAATTGTAGATGTAGTGATTTAAGGCTTGTCACAAGTTTGTCACAGATAGCACCCTATACTCAAAAAACAGTCAACGTATAGTGAGTCTATGCTTCTATGAACTGATTCATCAAAGTTAACCCCTGTTTGCGGTAGAAACGTTATGATATAGCGTTTCTACTTACCTAACTCAAAAAATACTGTTTGCAAGTATTACTACCGTTACATTTGCTTGTAGTAAAAGCTTAAATTGATTACTTGACTTTTGTAAGTTCAAATTTACAAAGCTTTGATGAGAGATATAAGCAAATTTTGGGAATAATAAAAATGAGAGAGATAAATTCCTGCACAACCAGCGCGAATTTAACTCGACTACATCATGACTAAGTTGATTTATAAAGATAACAATAACACATAGTTAACAATAATTATGAGTTAAATGTTAGCTTAATATTTTTTGGTTAGTTGCCAAAAAACTTAGTTCTGATTCAACCCTCTATTTTATATATCAATCCTTACTAGAAAAATCCGGATACTAATTACCGAAAAAACCTGAGTTTATTGGTAATTCCACATAAATATTTTCAAGTTTGGCTAGTTGTACAACATCAGCCTCAATTTTGCATTGCATTTTTTCATTACTTATAGGCTGTTCTGAACATGAAACCACGTAAAAATCAGCATTTTCATAAACTTTTAGCAGCTACTCTCGCAGTAAGTAGTAGCTTAGGAATGATAACACATGTACTTGCTCAAGTAGCTTCAGGTACAGATATAAAAAACACCGCAACTGCAACTTTTACTGATGGTACAACAACTTATAGCGCGACTTCTAACGAAGTTGTTATTAAAGTAGCAGAAGTTGCTGGTGTTACTGTCACAGCACAAACACCCAGTGCGACTACTCCTAATTCAAGCGATACTCTTTTTGTTGATTTCGTAATTACCAACACAGGTAACGACCCAACACAATTCTTTATCCCTGGTGTTGCAACTCTTTCCAATACAACTAAGTTTAGCCAAAACGGAGAAATTGAGATTTTTGCAGTCAATGGTAATAAATTGGAAACACTAGTCAAGGTTCCTAATACAGGTGGTAACACGGGTGCATTGCTAGGTGCGGTACAAGGTTCAATTGCACCTAACCCAGGTACTGGAACTACAGGTACAGTTACAATTCGCGTACCAATCAAAGTATTAACAAACGCGATTGCTGGAGATACTTTAACTGTTTCTTTGGGTAATACCAGCACAGCGAATGCTCAAAACCAAGACCGTACAGGTAATGAAAACAATACGCTAGATCTTTACACCGTAGACAATGCCGACGGTGTAGGTGGTGAAACGAACGCGACGGCGCCAATTAACGGAGTTCGCGAAGCAATGGCGACTAGCAGTTCAATTACCGTCAACGCCCGCCAGCAAGCGTTTGCTGCTATCTTAAAGGCTGTATCTTCTTACAGCAATAATAGTACGCCTAACGTCTTAACTGACGACGTTCTTACTTACGCATTAGCCTTAAAAGTAGAAAATCCTACACCTCCAGCAGGATTAGTGACATCAGACCTTCATGGTACGGAAATTACTGTAAATGATACTGTGATACAAAATCGGGTATTGGTGTCAGATGTGATTCCCACAGGAATGCAGCTAAGTAATATAACAAATCCAGCCGGACCTACAGGTTGGACTCCAGTTTATACGACTGATGACCCGCAAGCAAAAGAAGCTCATAAAGCAAAATGGTATACAGCCAAACCTACTGTTGGTACGATTACGCGGGTTGGTTTTATTTACGATGCCTCAACAACAGCAATACCAAAAGGTACTACAGTTCCTGGCTTTACTATTACTTTAAATCCACAATCAGGCTTCGCTGGCGGTCAGATTGCAAATATTGCTCAAGTCTTTGGTCAATCGCAACCCGGAGCAGTAGTACCAGGTACAGCAACTCAACTAGTTTACGATGAATCTGGTGACCAAACATCTAACAACAATTTAAACGGTACTAACCCAGACCCAAATACAGCAGGTGGCGCCACAACTCAAAACGGTGGTATTAGCGATGGCGTACCCAATCCTAGTGCTGATGGTACTGACCCTGGTAAAGGTAATGACCCAACCGCAAATAACACTAACCAAGGTCAAGATACAGGTGCAAATGTGGGGACAAAACCAGGTGGTGGTGAAGTCACTGTATTTACAATCGCTGCTACTCCACTCAACGGTCCCAACGGTCAACCAGGAGCTACTGGACCGACTGGTAATAATGACGACTTTACAAATAAATCAATAGTTGTACTTGCGGGTACTTCACCCTCTGTAAGCATTGACCCAGATGCCATCACATTCGACAACACTGTACAAAACACAAGCGGCAGTCAACAAGTCATTTCTTTATTACCAACTACACCTGACACTGCAACTGACTTAATTGACAATGTAAAGGTGACAATTACGGCAGGTGGTCAAACGGCTGTATATACTTATACTTCTGCTGGTGGATTTGTTTTTGTTCCGGCTGGAAGTACTGGTACGACAGCGACTAGCCCCGTGAAGGTGACGGTTACGGCTTCTGGTACAGCAAATTACAGCGTGACAGTCGATTTACCAAGTTCACCACAATTAAAAGGATACCCAGTACCAATTACTGCATTTGTAGATACTGCTAACGATGGTTCACCAACAGGCGACCCCAGTAATATCACCATAGACAGACTGTATACAAACTATCTGAGTCTACTTAAAGAAGCGCGAATTTTAGAAGCTAATGGAACAACTGAAGTAGTTGGTTTCACAACCCAACAAAGCGCTTTAGTTGGTATTGCTACACCCGGTCGCATTATTGAATACCGCATTACCTACAGAAATATTTCGACTACAGGTGGTACTGGCAGCGTAAGTTTACCTGCTAATAACTTGGTGATTACAGAAAATGGTACTGCAAATGGGAATACTTGGTTTAGCACAACTATTGATTCCAAATATCCATCACCAGCAATTGGTTCCGCAGTTGGTACTAGTATTACTGTAACCACAGGCGCCAATGGTGCTATTACGGATATTAACGAATATAAAGATACAGTTTCTACTGTTACTCCAGGTGGTACAGGCACCTTTACTTTCCAACGCAAGATTAAGTAATCAAATTGGGAACAATAAGTGAAGAACAAGTAAAGAACCTCTCCCCTAATCCCTCTTCTAGTAGGAGAGCGCAGTTAGGAGGGGAATGAGAGGAAAGCAGTTTTTTTTAGAATTCAATTAAAAGAGGAAATTATTAATGATGAAAAAACGTTTATTTGCTGCTGGCTTTGCTGTTGTTGGTGCTGTGTTAGCTGTAATTCCTGTTGGAGATAAACCTGCTATTGCTCAATTAATTGATGCAGGTTCGACGCTAGCGCAAAATGTATTACAACAGCCCAAGGTAAATTTAAATTTGGTGGCTGATGTACAACAGCGCCAAAAAAGTGCCCAAGATAAAGAGACTATTAGCTGGAAAGTTCTTGACTCTAAAACAGTTGTTAAACCTGGAGATGTAGTTCGTTTTACACTCACGGGAAAGAATGAAGGTACTCGTGCTGCGAAAAATATGGCTTTTACCCAAGCAATTTCACGAGGTTTAACGTATCAATTAAACTCAGCTATACCTGTTAAAGGCGCCAATGTTACCTATAGCATTGACCAAGGTCAGACTTTTGTTGCTAATCCGACTGTGAAAGTGACTTTAGCTAACGGTAAAGTCGAAGAACGTCCTGCTCCTGCTGAAGCTTATACACACGTCCGTTGGAATTTTAGTCAAGAATTAGAGCCATCGGCTTCTGTTCAAACTGGATATTTAACAAAGGTACGCTAAGGTGAGCAACTAGATACCTGGTTTCTTAAAGAAACCAGGTATCTAACCACCAAAATAGGCTTTTATCAGGTTATCTTCCATGTCAATAATAAATCGATGTCGTTTACTTTCGGCAGCTTTTATAATCACATATATAGTTGCAACTCCTGCGAGAGCAGGTGTCATTCAAAATACTGCTACATATAAATTTAAAACCCCAACCGGAGAAGAAATTTCTGCGGAAACTAATCAACTTAAGCAAGAACTAATTGACCCATTTGGACGAATTCGCGGATGCGGTGGTGAGATTTTACCAGATTATGCTGGGTTTAGTGTTGGATTGTATGAAGCAGGCGCCAATGATACGTTAAATGGTTTAGTATCATTAACGAGAACTGGACTAGGAACTAATTTTACAGGTTTGCGACCGAATATTCAAAACGCTAATCCTTATTTTTTGGCAAACGAAGAACCGAAAGGAGCTTTCAATTATTTGCTTAATCGCAATAACGGACAGCTTGATATTGGTAGACGCTATATATTAGTAGTAAATCCACCACCAGGAGCAAGAGGTTTTAGCCAGCGCCAAATTAGGATTATCATTACCGCACGTGATGATGTTGCTAAAACTGTTTCTTATACGGCAACTGCACTCGATGGGAAAGGTATCAGTCAAGATGGCGACCCAGCATCTTTTAGTACAACTGTTGCAATTCAAGATGGTACAACAACAGGTTTAGTACTTTCGGCTATTAGTTTGCTTGACCGTCCTATCTGTGTTGGTGTTACTCAACCAATTCAAATTGTTAAAACCGGAGATAGAGCGGCTGCGGAACCAGGTGATACGGTAATTTATCGCCTTTTAGTACGAAATTTAAATAATGTACCAAGCAGACAAGTCTCAGTTACAGATGTGTTGCCCACCGGATTTAGGTTTGTGGCAAATTCCGCACGTGCTGAGTTAAATGGTCAGTCTATAACAGTCGATACTAATAATCAGGGTTCTAATCTTACTTTTAATTTAAATCAAACTATTCCACCCGAAGGTTCTATTAATCTTGTTTATGCAGTAAAAATTACCCCCGATGCTGTACGTGGTTCGGGTGAAAATTTAGCCAGTGTTACAGCACGGCGCCAAGATAATAATGCTGAGTTAAAAGATGGGCCATCTCGCTATCGTTTGCGAATTCGCAATGGTATTATTACTGACTGCGGTACGCTGATTGGTCGCGTGTTTTATGATAAAAACTTTGACGGTGAGCAGCAAACTGGAGAGCCAGGTATACCTAATGCTGTAGTTATTCTTGATGATGGCAACCGTATTACTACTGATGTTAAAGGGTTATTCTCGGTGGCGAATGTAATTTCTGGTAGTCGTACTGGGGTACTGGATTTGACGAGTGTGCCTGGGTATGATGTCGCGCGCAATCGCAAGTTTAAGGAGCGCAGGAGCCAATCTCGCTTGGTGCGTTTGGAACCAGGTGGTTTGGCACGGATGAATTTTGGTGTGACTCCTGTTGAGAAAATAGGTGATAAGTCAAGCAAGGAGGTGCAACCATGAGTTTCAGATGTGTAAAACCTTTTTTCTGGTTTTTGGTGCAGTTGGCTTGTGTTGGGTTAATTACTGGTGTTGCACGTGCTGAAGGTATTGCACAGGTTGAGAGTAGTCAGAATGTTTTTGATTTAACCACAAAGGACACTAAGAACAGAAAGGAAGAAAAGAAAGAAGCAACTCCCAACTCCTCACTCAGCACTCAGCACTCAGCACTCAGCACTCCTCTAACTATTCTCGAACCGGCGCCTCAAGCTGTTTTGGATGTGCCTGCAACGGCGGTTACTTTACAGTTTCCTAAAGGTGCAACTGTAGAATTACGAGTTAATGGTGTGCTTGTTGATTCTAAGTTAATTGGTAGGACTGAAACTAATAGTAAGACCAATAATGTTACCCAAACTTGGTATGGGGTATCTTTGCAGGAAGGTGAAAATACCATCAGTGCTAAAACTTTGGTTAATGGCGTTGAAAGTGGGTCTGCATCTGTGAAGGTAACTGTTAGGGGTACGGCACAAAGTATTACTTTAAGAACTTTGGAAACTCGCATTCCTGCTAATGGACGTTCGGTTGCAACTGTTGAAGGACAATTAGTTGATGCTAATGGAAATCGTTCTAATAGAGATGCTATTGTTACTTTGAGTGCGACCGCAGGTGAGTTTGTTGGTGAAGATGCCAGTGAAGAACAGCCAGGTTTCCAGGTTAAAGCTACTCAAGGACAGTTTAGAGCTTCTTTACGCTCGACTTTACAAGCGCAAACTGTCCGTATTCAAGCAAAGTTGGGTGAAGTTGATGCTTTTACTCAATTAGTTTTGGAGACAGATTTACGTTCTTCGTTGGTAACAGGAACTATTGATTTACGTTTTGGAAAACGCGGAACTGATTTTTATGGCAGTTTCCGTGATTTTTTACCACCAGATAAAGATTATGATTATCAGTTTGATGGACGTGCTTCTGTGTTTGCTACTGGTGATGTTGGTGGATGGTTATTCACGGGTGCATATAACAGTAGTCGCAATTTGAATGAAACTTGTGACAGTACTACTCGTTTATTCCGAGATTTGCAATTCTGCGAAAAAGCTTATCCTGTTTATGGTGATAGTTCTACTTCTGAGATACTAACTCCTTCTAGTGATAGCGTTTATGCAAAATTAGAGCGAACTTCACCCAGTGGTTTGGGTGGTGTGGATTCGTTCCTTTGGGGTGATTATAAAACTGAAGAGTTTTCAAATCGTTCCCAAGAGTTTACAGCTACTAGTCGCACACTCCACGGTTTCAAAGCCAATTATAATTTTGGCAATCTTCAAGCAACGGCTATTTACGGAAATAATTTACAAGGTTTCCAACGTGATACAATTCCTCCTGATGGTACAAGTGGTTTTTACTTCCTTTCTCGTCGTGTGTTGGTTGAGGGTAGTGAAAATGTGTTTATTGAGTTGGAAGAATTGAACCGTCCTGGTACTGTATTAGCACGGAAACAGTTAAATCGTGGCGCCGATTACGAAATTGATTATGACAGAGGTACTTTACTTTTCCGTCAACCTTTACTAAGAACAGATGTAGATGAATCTGGACAGGTATTAGTACGACGAATTGTTATCACCTACCAATATGAAAGTCAAGGAGGAGATTCTAGTAATCTTTACGCGGCTCGACTTAAGTATCATCTTAACCGCAGTGCAGGACTAGAAAGTTGGATTGGTGGTAGTTATTTATATCAAAATCAAGGTGTTCGCGACTTTGAACTTTACGGTGCAGATGCGCTAATTTCTCTAAATTCAACAACAAACTTGATTGCTGAGTATGCTCATTCCCGTAATAACTCGGATATTGTCGGTGAAGTTGATGGTTCTGCTTACCGTTTTGAAGCGAACTCGGAAATTTTAGGAGGTTTATTAGGACGTGCTTATTATCGTAAAGCTGATACAGGTTTTGCGAATGATTCTACCATTAGCTTTGTACCAGGACAAACTCGTTACGGCGCCCAACTAAGTGGAAATGTTTCAGATAGCACTCGTTTTCGTGTACAATATGACCACGAAGATAACGAAGGTACAGCACCTCGTCCAATAGATACTTTACAAGATTTATTTAGACCTCTGAATACTCCCATACCTGGCGCCAAAGTAGATAACTCTTTGACAACAATATCAGCAGGAATTCAGCAGCAATTAGGTAAAGCATCGCTAGATGTAGACTTGCTTCACCGAGATAGAACAGATAGACTAATTCCAGAAGCAAGCGGAACATCACAACAACTACGTTCTCGTTTTAGTCTTCCCATTACTGATAAACTGACATTTCTTGCCCAAAATGAATTAACGTTATCTGATGAAACTGATGCAGTTTATCCAGACCGTACATTATTGGGTTTAAACTGGGCAGTTGTTCCAGGTATTAATCTCCGATTAGGACAACAATTTTATACTCGTGGGCAATTTTCTGGGCAGTCTATCACGACTTTTGATGTAAATGGAGAATATAAAATTGGTTCTGACACAAGTTTAACTGGTCGTTACGGTATTCTTGGTGGCGCCAATGGCATGACTGTACAGGGAGCAATAGGTTTAAATCAACGCTGGGTTATTTCTCCTGGATTAAAGCTAGATTTAGCATACGAGCATGTATTTGGTAACTTTCAAGGAATAACAGGTGCAGGTGTTCAATTTGCACAACCTTTTGCTGTCGGGCAAAGTGGAGCATCCCTCGGATTTTTGGGTGGCGATAGCTACAGTGCCGGATTAGAATATAACGATGGCAAAAACTTCCAAGCAACTGCCCGTTACCAACACCGTAGTTCTTCTGGTGGTAATAACACCGTAATTTCCGCAGGTGCAACCGGGAAAATATCACCCGCATTAACGGCATTAGTTAGGTATCAACAAGCAGGTTCATCGAACTTAAAACTTTCGGGAATTGCTGATACTGCTAATTTAAGACTTGGTTTAGCCTTCCGTGAACCTGATAACGATAAATTCAATGCTCTACTACGTTACGAATACCGACAAAATCCTTCAACCATTCCCGAAACAATTTTATTGGGAAGTGGGACGGGTGCGACAGACCATACCTTTGCAGCAGAGGCAATATATGCACCAAACTGGCAATGGGAATTCTACGGAAAGTATGCACTGCGTAACAGTACTTCGTATTTAGCTAACGATTTGGTGGGCACTAACACAGTAAATCTTGCACAATTACGCGCGACTTACAGGTTAGGTTACAGCACTGACCTAGTTGGTGAAGCACGCTGGATAAATCAAGGTAACTTCTCAGAAACTGGATTTGTCGCTGAATTAGGCTATTACCTATCGCCAAATTTACGACTTGCAGGAGGTTATGTATTTGGTCGAGTCGATGACCGTGATTTTTCTGGTAGTACATCAACTGGACGTTCAGCAGGTGGGCCATATGTTGGTTTAACGCTGAAGTTGAACGAACTATTCGATGGCTTTGGATTACAAAAACCCTTACCTAAACCCCAAAAAGTTAACACCCAAACTACCACATCCGTTCCCAATAACCCATTAATGTCCCGGTTGTCCGAGGTGCTAAAACATGAAAAGTCTAACTAACTTAACTATGCGTCGCCAAAAGCGACTACTCCGGATAATTGGTACAACAATTGCCACAGCAACCCTATTCACATCACAATCATTGTGGTTATTAAACAAACCAGCGTTCGCCGATAAAGTTGATAGTAGTGGCGCCCCAATCTGCGCTATACCAGGTAAAGATGGTAATATCACAGCAACTACTCAGCTTAATACTTACTACATAGGAGCTGGTAGTAATGTTGCGTCAGGTTCAACCAGTGTTAGTGTTGGTGCTGGAACTGGAACATCTGGAATTCAGAAAGGTGACTTACTACTAATTATCCAAATGCAGGGTGCAGAAATTGATTCCACAAATACCGATTCCTATGGTGATGGGAGCGCTACTAACAACCCGAATCAAGGAGTAACAAACTATCCTACAGGTGGTGTAGTTAACGGAAACTTAACCACAAACTTTACTGCTGGAAACTTTGAGTATGCAGTTGCCGCTAGCGATGTTGGTTTAAGCGGTGGTACAATTACTCTGACTTCTCCGCTTGTGAATAGCTACGGTAATAGTGATTTTGGCGCCCAAGGACAAAAACGGTATCAAGTAATTCGAGTTCCCCAGTACAATAATTTGAATGTCACTGGTACAATTACTGCTGCACCTTGGAATGGTCAAACAGGCGGTATAGTTGCTGTCGATGTTGCCGGACAACTAACTTTTAGTGGCGGACAAATTGACGTTAATGGTCTAGGCTTTCGAGCTGGTGCTGGTCGCAAGTTAACAGGGGTTAGTGGCAGAAATCAAACAGATGTGGTAACACTTTCAAGCCTTAATGCCAACGGTTCCAAAGGAGAAGGAACCGCAGGTACACCAAGGTATTTATATGATCCAACTTTAACCCAACCTCTAGATACAGGAGTAGAAGGTTATCCGAATGGTAGTTACGGTCGTGGTGCGCCAGGAAATGCTGGCGGTGGTGGTACAGATGGAAGACCTAGTAATAACGATCAAAACGCTGGTGGTGGTGGTGGTAGTAATGGCGGTCTAGGTGGTAAAGGTGGTCGAACTTGGAGTTCTGCATTGCCTTACGGTGGAGATGGTGGTGCTCCTTTCCCTGCTTCTGCTCGTCGCTTGGCCTTAGGTGGAGGTGGAGGTGCTGGTGTTACTAATGATGGGACTCCGCCACCTGACAAAACTGGTAATGGTTACGCCAGTAGCGGTGCCCCTGGAGGTGGTATTGTGATGGTACGTGCGGGTATAATTGCAGGTACTGGTACGATTAACGCTAACGGTGCGACTCCAACTATGGTTCCTGCCAATGATGGTAGTGGTGGTGGTGGTGCAGGTGGTAGCGTTTTAGTAATTTCCCAAAATAGTACTATACCTGGTGGTATTACCATTAACGCTTCGGGTGGTAAAGGTGGTACTAATACAGGTGGCGGTTCTCCTCACGGGCCTGGTGGTGGTGGTGGTGGTGGTGCAGTATACATTAGCCCTAACACTGCAACAATTAACTTGAGTGGTGGTCAACCTGGAACTACAAATAACAATGCTACTGAGTTTGGTGGTGCAACAGCAGGTTCTGGTGTAATTGGACCAGTAGCTACAACACCCACAGATGCTAGCACTAGTATCTCTGGCACAGGTTGTTTAATTCAGGCAGCAAAAACCACTTCAACCCCTCGTCCAATGGCGGCGCCAGGTACAGCAACTTATACTATTACAGTTTCTAATCCTAGTGGAAGTAATCGTCCAGAAGCTCGTGAAGTAGTAATTACTGATGATTCTCTACCTACGGGATTTACGCATACAGCCGTACCGATTACACCTGTTTATACGGGAGGCGCCAGTGGACCTACTACTGTCACTAGTACTGGAACAACATCTAGACCTGAGTGGAAAGACTTTACGATTCCTCCAGGAGGCAGTGTTTCTATTACCTTTAATGCGGATATTGCCAATGGTACTGCACCTGGAAAGTACAACAACAGTGTTGTGGCTAGTGCTAAATATGTTAACCCAAGCGCTGGGGTTACAACTGTACCCAATACTGCTGTTACAGTATCTACCACTTACGATGGTACTGTTACCACTAATACAGGAGAAGACGTTACCATTGTTCCATCAAGTACTTTAACTGCTGACAAAACTGTGCTTTTAGCGGTAGACAGCGATAAATCTGGTGGTACAACTTCTTTACAAAATCAAGTCCCAACTCCAGGGGATATTCTTGAATACACGGTTGTCGTCAAAAATACTAGTACTACAACGCAAAGAGATAACGTCGTCCTCAAAGATACAATTCCTCTAAATACAACTTATGTCCCTGGCACATTAGAAATTTCTGCTGGCGCCAATAACGGAGCCAAAAGCGACACATCAGCAAACGACCAAGCAGAATTTACAGGTTCCCAAGTAGTATTTAGATTAGGAACAGGAGCAAGTAGTACTACAGGTGGGACTTTAAGTACTACAGCAGCAGACAGCACCAGTACGGTTAAATTCCGTGTCAAAGTAAATGACCCATTACCAAATGGTGTAACAACAGTATCCAACCAAGCAGTTATATCTAGTAATGGTGTTGGGGATGTTAACAGTAATGACCCAGGTACACTCACACCTTTAGACCCTACAGTGACAAAAATTGCTCCTCGTCTGCGCTTAGTGAAACGAGTGACAGGTATTAAAAAGTTTGGAAGTGCAACAGTAACACCTATTGGTGGTTACAACGATTTAGCCACAGATGTTAATGATGATAGTACTGTTGGCTGGACTCCCGCCGCAAATACTTACTTGTTAGGAGCCATTACGGGTGATCAAATTCCTGTAAATCCTGGGGTACCTGCTCCTAAAGATGAAGTCGAATATACAATTTACTTCCTCGTTGATGGTGGAATTCCTGCACAAAGTCTTAGCTTCTGCGACTTTGTACCTGCAAACCAGACCTATGTTTCTGGCACAATGCAACTAAATTTGAATGGAGGGGCAACAAGTTCAATCGCAGACAATCCACCTTCAGCAGGTGCATCTGGATTTTATACCGTAAGTTTTCCCGCAGCATGTTCAGGTACAAATAATAATCGCGGTGCCGCTTATTTCCAAGTTGGAAACTCCAATTCTGGTTCTTATGGCTTCATTCGCTTCCGCGCGACAGTTGATTAATTTTTGCTCGCATCTTAAACTAAACTTATACCTTTGACTTGTTAAAATCAAAGGTATTTTTTATAATAAATTAATTATATTGTGGGGTAGCTATGTTTATTTTTACTATAAAAAGAACGGGCAAAGATGCCCACCCCACAAGAAAAATTTGGATATTTTAGGAATAGGCGCCTATTGTTAGGTCATGCAAGCAAAAATAATAAAAACTTGTTGGAATAATAAACGCTCACGTAACTATGATATAATTTATAATCAGTTGGTAATAATATTATGACACTTCAAAGGTTAGAATCAGAATTACTTGCCTTAACACCAAATGAAAAAGCCCAGGCAATTCAAATGCTAGCTCAAAGTTTGGGCAATCTTTGGCGCGGAATTGAAAAAACTCCAGGTGTATGTGGTGGAGATGCATGTATTACAGGAACCCGTATTCCTATTTGGGTACTAGTTAATGCTCGTAATTTAGGCATTAGCGAAGCTCAACTTTTGCTCATACTATCCAACTTTATCTGCAACTGACTTAACCAACGCTTGGGTTTATGCCTCCGTTTACCCAGAAGAAATAGCAATAGCTATTACGGAGAATGAAGAAGACTAATGGCTATTTTGTACGCGGACGAACAATTTCCCTACGAGGTTGTAGAGCATTAACGCGATTTTGGGCATGATGTTCTTACTGTTCAAGAAGCTGGTAAAGCTAATTTGAAAATACCTGATAATGAAGTTTTCTTGTTTGCAAGTAATAACGAGCGAGTAGTTTTAACTTTAAACCGTAAGGACTTTAAACGTTTGCATCGCTGGCAGCCGACTCATGCTGGTATTACTATTTGCACTGATGATGCAAACCGAAACGCTTTAGCACAACGAATTCATGCAGCTATTTTGGTGTCAGAACCATTGGTTGGTAAGCTGATTAGCGTAGTGCGTTCTGTAAGACGAATAATATAGCTATTTTATACTAATTGCGTTGCTACCTACACTACCTTTGAGGCGCCGCATCACAGGTTGATGTAAGCCAGAATATAAAAATTATTTGAATAATCAACGCGCACGTGATATGATATAATATGTAAATAAGGCGCTATAGCCAAGTGGTAAGGCAGAGGTCTGCAAAACCTCCATCCCCCGGTTCAAATCCGGGTGGCGCCTCTCTCAAGTTTTCAACCTTTCCGGCTCCACGAGCAGCTTCTAGCTCCAAGAGCCGGAATTGCTATTTGTATCATAATAGCTCAAATCACGTCGAATCAACTCAAGAATTTAGTCACAAATTTAGTCACAGTTTTAGGTACGATTTAAAGGTCAGAACGAACTGCCTGTATAGCTCCTGTATCGTTGAATGGGGTGACATCTTTCAAGGGGTATTTTACCCTCAGTCAACTTTGCGTAAATTTGGGGTAAGTAATTATGGATATTAGTGTTCGCCTCGCCCAAGCGAATGGTAGGCTGCGAGCTTCAAATACTGGCATTAGTATTGAGCAACGCGGAGGTACTTTATGGCTGAGAGGAACGCTTCCGCCAAAACCCAACTCAAATAAGAATAAACCTTACCAGCAGAAGCTTTCCTTAAGAACAAAAGAAAATCCTCAAGGAGTTAAAGCCACGATTGCTGGATTGCAGTATGCCGAACAACAAGCCCGTGCAATTCGAGTACAACTTGATAAAGGTCAGTTTAATTGGGCTGACTGGCAATTAAATCAAGTGTCCGAAGTTGAAACCGTGTCTGATTGGGTTGAAAAATACGAAACAGAATATTGGAAAAGAAGACAGCGCAACCAACAAACCGAAACAACATGGAAAAAAGATTATCAAGCTGTTTTCCCCAAGTTTGTTAAATTCGCTAAAGACGCAGAAATTTCTACCGACTTAATCGTCAAGTTCATATGCCAAACCAAACCTGATACGCGAAATCGCAAAAGGGTATGTGATGTCTTGGGTAGACTTGCCAAATTTGCCAAGCTTGACAGTTTAGATGCAATTAAAGAACTGGCTGGAAATTATTCACCAGGGACAGTATCACCAAGAAATTTACCGACAGATAAAGAGATAGCTCAATGGCGAGACAAGATTAACAATCCTGGTTGGCAGTGGGTATATGGTATGTGTGCGGCATATGGCTTACGTCCCCATGAAATATTTCATGTTGACATGCTAGACTTTCCCATCGCTAGAGTTAGTGACGAAACCAAAACAGGAGAGCGATTTATTTACCCGCTTTATCCTGAATGGGCGGAAAATTGGAATCTTCAAGAAATTATCTTACCGAACTTGGAATCAATCGAAGATTCCTCCAATGCCAAACTTGGAACCAAAATATCCGGGTTTTTTTACGACTTTAAAATCCCGTTTCCGCCATACAACCTACGTCATAGCTATGCACGTCGATGCTTTGAATTCGGCTTTACCCCTGACTTTGGAGCAAAATTAATGGGACACTCAGTCACAACTCATTGCAAAACCTACCGAGCTTGGATTGATGAAGCAACATATTGGAAAGTATACGAAACGTTAGTTAATCGCGTTGATAGACCACCTGCACCTTAACGAGAGGCAGATAGGGTTGCAGATGTATCAATAACAGCAATGATGTTAATTTTAACGATACGATTTGCAACCCCACCAAGTTTTGAATCAATATAATGAGTGCATTAAATCTGAAATAAAAACGGCAAGTGCATTTATACCAGTGTGTAACGTCCTATCTTCTGACTTATAACCTCGGTGCCAACGCTTTAACGGAAAGCAGCTGGAATTGCAAATGTATCAAGCACAGCAGTGATATTAATTTTAACGATACGATTTGCAGTGCCGCCACGTCTTGCATCAACCCAATGAATGCCCTCTTGCCACTCCCCAGAATTGATTCGACGAACAATAGAACTGCGGCTAAAGCCTTTACCCAATCGGTTTGATGCTTGTTCAATCGTTAGAAGTTCTGCATCAGACGGCAGCTTTGAGATTGTTCGCTTATTCAAATTACTAACCTCCTTGAATAATTCTAGATTCAAATTTTACTTAAGATCGATGGTTTTACTGACATAACCAATTACTTCCATAATTAGAACTATTATTATTTGAGACGATGCGAAGTTTGGGTATGTCTAGATTTTCTAGCGACTAAGACACTTACAAATTTCCAGAACCATGATTGAGAAATAAACTGAACCTATCTCTATAAGCCCCCACTCTATAAAAATAGGCAAAGTATCTTCAATCCTAGTAAATTTACTAAAATCAACAATCGGTGAATTAAATAGGAACTAGGTTCTGCACTATGAACTATTTATACATTTTTATCCATATATTGACACATTACCTGCCCTAAAAAATAACTTATAGTTTTAAGCAATAATATTTATGACTACATGCCCGAAGATGCTTAAAAGCTTATATAGCAAAGATTTTAGCCTTTCTTTACAATTTCTCTATGACTCTCCGTTACGGATAAGTTTCGACTATGGTCATAGGAAATTTATGCCACTAGTCTATATTCATTTTTTCGCTACATGTTAGAAAATAAACATACGACTTTCTAATGAAGTCGCACAAACGACCAATATTAACTTCCCGGCTATGGCTATCACTGACCCCCAAGACTTGTGGTACATCTCAGATGTCGTTAACCAAGTATTGGATTGCCAGCACAAATTAGCAGATATTAAAGGTGTACAAGCAGCTTTAAGAGAGGTTAGTGTTGCGCGCGGTCGGGAAATACAGATGAATCTAGTTTTTGAGGAGGACAAACTTAAAGGATTTAATTTTGCGTTCAAACTAGACCCAAACAATGCGACTGAGGCTATTTACTTTAAACCAGAACAGCTAGATATAGAGGTGTGCGGGGGTAATATTACGCCCTACAAACCACTAACTAGTGCAATTAATGCAGCGAAACCAGAATTAGAAGGGCATCTAACTACTTATTCTCAACTACGCGGTGAAATTATTATTCCTCCACCATCACAAGTAGATAATCTTCACGCTATCGAAAAGGAGGCGATAGATGTACTGTCGGGGACTTGTGATAAATTTAATAAGATAAATCCGGGTTTAATTAGGGTTGCACACCAATTATCATCGCGTAGCGAGATAGATGGATTACTATTAACTGGTGTAACTCTTAAAGCGGGAGTTACACTTGCTTCAAGTTTACAGTCAGAGAGTAATCCAGATATACATACTGCTGGATTAGCAATAATGAAACGCTTTCAACAGGTATTACCTGAAGAATTTGCAGGTCTTAAAGAAGGAGAAATCCCAAAAGTTTTTGAATGGAAAGACTTAAAGTCAGGCAAGCAATATTGTTTTAAGTTTGAAGAGTGCCTTGTTTCCGATTCAAGCCAAAACATAAAGCCAATTAAATTGCAAGGAATCGAAATAATCCCTGATTCAAATTTAATACGACCCGTGTTTGTAGCAACTTTGATTGATAGTAGATATAATCAATGGAGTATTGAACAATGCGATTTCACTCCAAGCCAGATTCGTGATTTAAGCGTCGCGGTAAAACCCACACCCACAAATCTCTCTCCGGTAATTGCCACCACCGGAGAAGGTTTTTCTTCAGAAATTGAGCATTGAATACAAGACAAATAGATGTCTCTAACTATCTAACCCTTATGCCTGAGAACTACTGTAATCATAAGGATATAACGAAAAATCGTTACTTCCAAAATCTCCAAAATAATATTGCCATTGGGTTACTATCTTCGTTGAATTGGACTACTAATGATACAGGCACCTTTATTGCTTTATTATCAGGGCTAATTTACATGGCAATAAAAGAACCGCTTTTAGTTACAGTGATGTTATCGCTAGCGTTATTTTTTTACTGCCTTAACAGAGTAATTAGCTACATCCCTTACCTAAATTTTTATGTCAAAAGAAAAATTCACTTTTGGCAGATTACAGGAGTGATAATCGGATTAACAGCTACTTTGACAGTATTTGAAATGCCAGCGCAGGCGATTTTTTTGAGCGGTTTAGAACAATTCCTCACAAATATTGCACAGCAAAGTTCTACAGGAGGTACAAGTGCGATAGACCCACAAGCAATTACTTTGGTTTTTAATGCGATTCGAGGTGTGTTTTTACTATTAGTGGGTATAGCAGCACTATTCGCTTATAACCAAGCACAACAAGGAAACGATTGGCGCCCGATTGCGACTCAAGCAGGTTTAGCAATTGGAATTATTCTCACAGTCGATGTAATTACATTTCTATTCGTCGGTGATGGAACAGGTGCCGGCGGTGGTGCAGGTGGTGGTGGTGGAACTGCTCCAGGAGGCTAGAAATTAATTATGTCAACAGATACAGAAAAAGAAGCAGTAAGAGTCAATAAGATTTTAGGCAAACAAGCTTCTTTTGGGCCAGTACCAGCGAATCAAATTATACCTTGGTTTGCAATTATTACGATTACATACTTTATTTTTGATGGGTTGTTAGGATGGGGAATTCCGAAAGTGGCTGTAATTAGTTTTTGGTTAATTCTGAGTTGGTGGTTTGTAACAGGTAAAGACCCTGATAAATACATTAACCGCTTCCGTAAACCAAAAGGACGTAATTGGATAACAGGTGGCGCCGTTTACATATCTCCTTTACTTTCTGCACATAGCCGACAAAAGCTACGTAAAAATAAAAATCAACGCATATGAAGAGTAGTATCCCAGCAATTTCTGTTAAAGAGCAGCATCACTCGGTACAATATCTACCTTTTGAAAACGAACTTGACCTTTGCTGTATGGTTCGTATCGAGCGGGATAATCGTAGTATTGGAGCGTTTCTTCTCAATAAAGGTGATATTTCTGATGCTGCTCAGTTTCAGCTAGTTTTTGGTTTTAAGCTCAAAGGTATCCATGACCAGTTATATCAAGAAGAGCTTTTAGCAATATCTAATGGAATTGGCGAGGCAATGAAATTTGTCCTCGCAAGCGAGAAATGTACGTTCTTTTTAGGTCGTTATTCCCAAGACGAAAAAAGACAGCATTATCTTAATCACCTTGCCTCTAATTGTTCTCTAAAGTTACCTGCAATTTTAATGCGGAATGAACAAGCAAGAGTCCATTCTCTAACTCGCTCTGGCGCCAGATCAATTTGGCAGCAAACTCTATTTTGTACTTGGACAGCAGATGCGGTTGGTGAACGTAAGACTGACATATTGTCTAAACTTATACATAGTTTGGGCAAAAGCGGGCGCCTGCTATTAGATGGTGTAACAGGCAGAATATCCCAACGGCAAGAACAAGTTTTAAGCCGCTTATTAATGAAAGCTTACACCGAGGGATTTATTCAGTGGGAAATGTTATTTAACACTAAAGCCCAATTAGAAAATACTCCAATGAGCGATACTGAGCTTTGGTCTTGGCTTTGGGGTAGGTTTAATAAATCTCCGTCCCCAGCAATTCCGCAATTACTTCTACTAACAGAAGATAAAGATAGGGGTGTAAAATTAACCGAAATTCAAAACTCACCAAAACACTCTACAACTATCTTGATAACTGGGGAATACGGGCGAAGCTCATGTCCAGAACACCGTCAATGTACAAATCGTGTATACGTCAAAGATAAAGTTGTTGGTGTTTTAACAATGGCAGATACTGTCGCTGCATGGGTTTCGGTTAGAGAGCAAATACTATGGATGTGGAAGGTTTTGAGTGAAAGTCATGTTCGCGATACAGAAGCAATCGTAGAAATATCCGCCGCTAACCGCTATTTAACTGAAGATAATCTACATCGCCAAGCGAAACAAACTAAAGCCGCGCGTGAACGTGCTTTACTCAAAGGTACAGGTCGAGATGTCGGTGCCGAAATTAAGCAAGAGGAAAGCTTTGACGCGCAGAAAAAACTGTACAAAGGTGCTGTTCCATTAAATTGTGCGGTTGTATTTCTCGTAACGCGCGAAAATGCAGAAAGCTTAGATTTAGCCTGTGATTTACTTTCTAGTAGTTTTGGTAACGCGAAAGTGGTACGCGAACGACATATTGCTTCCTCTATCTGGCTTGAAACTTTACCAATAACTTGGCGCCGTATACTGCATTCAAGTTCAATATTAAGTGAACGTCGGTTAGTACTAGAAAGCGAAACGGTTGCTGGCATCTTACCTTTAACAGTACCTAGAGAACTCGACTCAATTGGTGTGGAGTTTTTAACAAACAGAGGCGGTAAACCTGTATACGTTGATTTGTTCTCTTACACTCAACACGCTTTAATTACAGGTAAAACTGGTTCGGGAAAATCTGTATTATTATGGCGATTTATGCTTGATGCATTGTCGCAAAATATTCCAGTAGTTGGTATAGATATTCCTGCAGCAGATGGGGAAAGTTCCTTTAAAACAGGAATTGAATTACTAGGTTCCGCAGGCGCCTATTTTGATTTATCGCGCGCTTCTAATAATTTAATGGAACCTCCTGATTTACGCCGTTTTGATGCTGATGAACGTGCGTCACGTATGAAGTCTTGGCGTGAGTTTATACGCAATGCTTTAAGTGTGATTGTCATGGGGCGCCTTAATGCTCCTCATTTAGCACAGCGAGTTGATGCAATTTTAATGCAAGCGCTCGACGTATTTCTAAGTGACCCAGATATTATAGAGCGTTACAACGAAGCCTTTACAAAAGGATGGAAATCAGCCTCTTGGCAAGACATTCCTACACTAAAAGACTTTGTGCGGTTTTGTTCAATTGCTCGGCTTAATATCCAAAAACCTGAAGCTATCGACTATCAAGCAATAAATCAAATTACTAGCCAAATAACAGCGCTATTAGTAAGCCCTCTAGGAACAGCGATAGGAAAACCAAGCAGCTTTTCTCCAGAACCAATGGTGAAATTTTATGCGCTAACAGGTTTAAGCAACGACCAAGATTCATATACAATGGCAGTCGCAGCGAAAGCCGCATGTTTACGAGTAGCTCTGTCTTATCCGAAAAGTTTGTTTATTGGGGATGAGCTTTCAGTACTTTTCCGTAAAGATGGGTTTAGCACAATGGTTGGCGAACTTTGCGCGACCGCGCGTAAAGATGGTGTAAGCATTGTTTTATCAAGCCAAGACCCAGACACAATTTGCCAATCTGCGGCTGCTGCGATGATTATGCAGAATATCAGCTACCGAATAACGGGGTGCATTACATCAAATGCAGTTGCTTCATTCCAAAAACACTTAACCTATCCAAGTGAAATCATTGCTCAAAATGCATCCGAATCATTTTTTCCTCGCAGAACAGATTTGTACTCATGCTGGCTAATAGAAAAAGGAGGACGTTTTTGGCAGTGTAGATTTTATCCAGGTGAGATGACTTTAGCAGCAGTCGCAACAAACCAAGAAGAGCGTTGTGCGCGTCGTACTTTGATGGCACGGTATCCACATACCATCAAAGGGCAACTTCAAGGACTAGCTGACTTTACAAAACTTTACGTTGCAGCACTAAAAGAAAATAGAGGGTTAGCACATATTAATCAAGGAGTTGAGAAATATGAATCTGAAAATAAAACGTCGTCTGTTGCATAAATTTAGTAAAAAAGTGAAAAGCATTTCTGTAATTGGCATAACGGCAGTTGGAATCAGCTTAACTGTTATTAATTCAGTGTTTGGCGCCACTGTCGATACACCAGAGACTCTTTCAATTACCCAAACAGCTAATTCCGTTAGCAATGCCTCGAACTCAATTCAAAATTTTGTTGATAATTTAGGTTCATTTGTGAGAGGGAACTTGTTTGGAGGGATTACAAATTTTGTAAATAATGCTCTTGGTTCAGTTGAAGTTCCCGATTTAGGTGAAGTTGTTGGGGAAATCATGAAAGGTTCACTACCTGACGATGGAGCAACATCGAGTAAATTGGAGAATAATCTTAAAAACTCTTATGCAATTCGCCAAGATTTAGCAAACCAAAGCGAACGGGTAGGAGCAATTGAGGTTGCCCAAAACAAAACTCTTTCTAAAACCGCTCAAAACCAGTCTAAAAATACTTTAGAGCAAAGTGCTAACTCTCAACTTGAATCAAGCTCTATGGCGGATGATTCACAAAATACTGATACTTCGCAGCACATTCTCCAAAATATATCTCAACAGCTAAAAAATAATGCCACAATTGCTGACTTGCAGTTACAGGAAGCATCACAAGCTAGACAAGATAGAGCTTTAGATTTAACTCTTACTGCTCAAACTGCACAAGAACTAAATACTTTTAACACAGGAGAACGGCAAACCAGGATTGCAACAGGTAACAATGCAGTTTCTCAAGGTGCCTTATTAACGATGCCTGGAGGAAGTGTCTTTAGTCAAGATTCGACCAGTCAGTAATTGTAGATTATTTAAAATTTATGTTCTCTCCCCCCTTGATTTCACAAGTAACGCCGCCTGGTAATAACTCAGCTTCAAGTGTTGGTCTAACTTTAATCAATAGTAGTATTGAACTGAGTCAACAAACCGTTGAATCGTGGAATAAAGCCTGGGGAGATGTCGTTAACCCATCCGGTGCCTTATGGGCAGGTTTATGTAATCTAGGTACTACCCTTGCAGCATTAAGTATAATTTTTTTAGCTGTAAAAATGGCTTCTGATTACCAAGAGAAGCGCTTTTTATGGTCAGAGCTAGCGGCATCTGTTGTTTACCCTTTAGTTATCGCTTTATTTTTAGGTAGTAATGGCTACTTGCTTTCTCAAACAGTTCTTATTGTCAGAAACATTGGTCATCAGCAAGTTATTGCTGTTCTCAATATCCAACTAGCCGACACCACTTTTAAACAAGCAATATCTGATGTAACTTTAACTCAAAGCGTTAAAACCCAAGTATCTACAATTTATGCTGAATGCCAAGGTAAAACTGGTAAACCCCTTACAGACTGTCTTACTGAAAAACGACCAATAATAGAACAAATTCTTGCAGAGGCAGAAAAACAAAATAATGGGCCACTAGAAGCAGCACGTCAAGCTGTGGCACAGTTAACAGACTTTGTACAAAATCCAGGCGCCGTTTTCAGTGCATCGATTTCACTAATATTAATCACCTTTCTCTACGCTCTGCAATGGGCATTTGTAAACATTTTAGAAGCTGCACTAATTATGACTGCGACTTTTGCGCCTATTGCTTTGGGATTAAGTTTATTACCTTTAGGGTCAAAACCAATATGGGCTTGGGCAAGCGGGTTTGTTTCATTGTTTGGAGTTCAACTTGGTTACAACATTGTTGTTGGGTTAGCTGCGACGGTAATAGTTGCAGCTGGCGCCCAAAGTGCATCTGATTTAGCTTTTTTAGCATTTATCAGCATTTTTGCTCCAGCTTTAGCGCTTTTAATAGCAGGAGGTGGAGGTATTGCACTTTATACAGGTATTAATAGCCGAGTTCCAGCCCTGGTTAATGCTGCCTTTGATGGTGTGGTAGCTGTTGCAACGGGTTTCGCTGGTAAGAGCTTGTGAGGTATTACAATGCTGAAGTCTTTAAAGCAGGTTAGACGACCGAAAATATTGCTTGATTCTAAAGATATTCTGCCGCTATGTTTTATTGGGCTGACTACTTTTAGTTTATTAAGCTTTTTATTCATATTGTTCTTGAGTTTTAAGGTGAATCAACTTTCACAAAGGAAAACGACTTTTGTACAGTTGGTGAATGGTCGTGCTTTGGTTATGTCCGAGCAAGATTATTTATACCGCTATCCAGAAGTTATCAAAAATACAGTTCGACAGTGGGCAAATTTAACTTTTAATTGGGATGGTGTAATTAGTGGGACTAAAGAGCTAGATAAAGGACGAGATATTGGTAAAGGTAAGCGCGTCACAACAAATGCTTATTTCGGCTCATTCTTAATCGAGCAAGGTAAAGGTGGATTTCGGCAAGCTGCATTACAACAACTAGCGGATATTACACCATCGCGTGTATTTGATGGTCAAGTTCGCTCAAAAATTATTATTTCTTACCTCTCAAGTCCTCGGCAAATCAAAACGGGTAAGTGGGAAGTAGATATGGTCGCCACACGAGTTCTAGTAAATACTTCGGGTGGCGCCGATGAAGAAATCTCTTTCAACCGCACGTTTACTTTACAAGCTGTAGATATACCCCAACCACCAGAAAATAATGCTGAAGTACTAGCAAGACAATTATATGAAATTAGAAGTGCAGGTTTAGAAATAACTAAAATTTCTGAATTCACACCAAATAAATAGAGAGAAACTCATGAATAATTTTAATAGTCCAGATTTAGATGATGATTTAACACCGCAAGAAGAACTAGAAATATCAGGGTATCAACCCCATTCTTCGACTTTGATAGACCAAGAATACTTAATTCAACGTGATTTGGAACAAGCCGAGCCAATTGACAGCAGTGAAAATCCACTCGTTCGAGGCGCCATTGTATCTCTTTTAGTAGGTGGTGTGATGGGTTTTGGTTGGATGTGTTGGTCAATATTTTTTGCACCGAAACAAATTGCGAAAACTCCTACTATACCAAAACCAACACAACAAGCATTCGCGCAATCCCAAAGTGAAGAAGAAGCACGTCTTAAAGCTGAACTCGCACTGCGTAATCAACAAAGCTCTCAATCGGAGCAAATACAAAAACCTTTAACACCTAAAGCTTCAACACCAAAACCATCTCCAACAATCCGCAGGTCGGCGCCTGTTGCACGAACTCGTATTGCCAGCTTGCCACCGCCTCGAATAATCCGTTCTCAAATTCCATCACCACCAAGAATAATTAGAGAAACGGCGCCACGTCAACAACCAAGAAATTTACCAATTAGTAAGCCGACACAAACAGTTGACCCATTCAAGCAATGGAGCGAACTTGCGACTTTAGGGCAGCAAACAGTTGCTCTTAATGATGATAAGCAAATTCAACAAACCGAAACTTTGCCTAACAGAGTTGAACAAACAAATACATCAAATAGTACACCAATTAATTCATCCTCCCCCGTTTATAGAGAAGTAAGCTTTCAAAATAATAGCAATAACTCAAAAGGTAACATCAATAAGCCTTCATCCATTCCGTTTGTTACTGTCAATAGTAGTGCAACTGATACAGAAAAAAGTTTAGACCAAATTCAAACACCTGGAGAATGGGGAATAGTTAACCGTCAAAGCCCAAATACCCAATATTCTGACTTTATACAAACTGCTTCTACTACACCAAGTAATTTACAAGTTCAAATTGGAACAACAGCAAAAGCAAAAGTACTAGTCCCAATGCTTTGGGCTAAAGAAGATAAAAATCAGGGACGGTTTGCTGTTGAGTTAGAAGAGGATGTTTTGTCAAATGATGGTCGCGTAGCTTTACCGAAAGGAACAATTTTAATCACAGAGGTTGATTCGGTGTCTGGAGCTAACAAGTTAGTAAAACAGAGCGTTGTTGCACTTGTTTATACTGATAGTTTAGGGAAAGTTCGACAACAATCAATTCCTAAAGACGCTATTTTAGTTCGAGGCTCAGATAATAAACCCTTGATAGCACAATCACTTCAAGATAGAGGCGCCGCCATCGCACAACAAGATATTTTAATTGGTTTACTTGGTGCAGCAGGTCGGGCTGGTCAAGTTTTTAACCAAAATCAAACTCAATCTCAAACAGTAATTTCCAACGGCGGGTTTAATAGTCAAACGATTGTAACAGGTGCCCGTAAACCAAATCTTCTAGCCGCAGCAGTCGAAGGATTTTTTCAACCGATGCAAGAGCGCTTGAGTAAGCGTGCGGATAAAACAGATAGTGATTTACAAAACCGCCCAAATGTTGCAATTGTACCAGTAGATACTAAAGTATCTATCTTTTTCAACAGTTTCTTTGAAATTACCCGTTAGAAGAGATGAAAACCAAAATAATCAGTGCGATTAGTTTTGTGGTTATAGCTTTTTCGGCACCCGCTTACGCGCAACAATTAGTAAAACAGCAAGTTCCAGAAAATAGAGACTCTTCAATAAATGTTCAAGTCTGGTCAGGTCGAGGAACAGCGATTGATTTCTCTAATGCCAACGAACAAATAACTCAAATTTTTCTCGCTGACCCCAGCCATTTTACTTATGCAACCGATACTCCATTATCTAACGGTCAAGCTACAACGGTGTTTCTTCGCCGAATCAAGCCGTTAAAATTTCCAAATTTGACTACAGCGAATGTTACGAACTTATTTGTCAAAACTAAAACGAATGCAGGAAACTCACGACTATATACATTTAATATCCAGCCAGGAGAAAATGAACCACGATACAGCGCTTTAAATATGGCGCTTATAAACGCTAGTCAACAAAATAATCGTACTTTAGAGGTTGGTGATGGGCACAAAGCAACATTGGGAGATATTGAGCGCGGTTTAATTGCATCAATACGTTTAGGGTATGCTCCCGCTTCTGACCCAGTAGTGTCAAAGGTTAGAGAATTTTTAGCCCTTGCCCGAAATACCTCGAATAAATCTTTAGTTGAAATTGCACAAAACTCTAATTTGTCATTAAGAGTACTAACGGAACTAGGACTGCTGGGGATTGAAGATAGTTTAGGAATACAAGCCTTACCTAAGACTAGTGATAATCAGCTTCCCCCAGATTCTAATGGCGCCACAACAGAGAACTTTAATAATAGGTGAGCAAATTTTACCCTGCTGTGATTTATCCAGCTTTAATACTCAGCTTTATCGCAAACCATCCTATACCTAACCATGAACACTATAACTTTAAATCGCCCTCAATCCTTAAATCTTCAACATGTAATGAATCATACTTATTCAAAGTTAATCAAGTTATTTGCTTTTTACTCGGTTTGCTTATTCCCATATCTTTTAGTCTCTTATCTCCTTGGTGGCTAATCACGATTGTTTGGTTATCAATTTGTTTAGGTATTATCTGCGCTTTGTCACCAATTAATCCTCGAAAGTTAGGTAATCAAAATATGAATCTAATACAAACACCAGTACTAAAAACAAAAAATATTTTACGTTTTCCTGAACATGAAGCTAAACTTCGATTCTTCCTAGCAGATCAAGTTGTGCAGCCAACAAATAAAAGCGACGCACCAACAGGAGTTTCAGAGAAAGGTTTTTATCAGATACTTAGGCGCCTATTTCCTTTGGTGACTCAAGGAATGGCATTTGATAACCCAGAATTTTCTTATCCATACTCTGCCGATTTTATACTTGTACACGAAAGTGGTTTAAGTATAGACATTGAAGTTGATGAGCCTTATATAGGTGATACTAAAGCTCCTCACCATTGTATTGACCAGGGTAAAGATGATACAAGAAATAAATTTTTTACCAGTAACAACTGGGTAGTAATTCGCTTCAGTGAGAAGCAAGTAGTCAAATATCCGTACAGTTGCTGCAAATTTATCGCCTTGGTTCTAGCGCGTGTTGCAGGTGATTTGACTTATCTTAACCAACTAGGAGAGATAGCTGACCTGCCATCTGAACCAATGTGGAATATTAAGCAAGCTAAAAAATGGGCGAAAGCTAATTATCGTAAAACTTACTTACCCACTTATCGGAAATAATTATGCAATTTCAAGATTTACCAATACTATTCGACCACGGGCAAAGTGTTGTCGCTGTAGAGGTGCCACTTACCGAAAAGACAAAGATACTGGAGTTTCTTTATCAAACCGCACTCAATCGCGGACAAAATCTTTATTTTTGGAACCAGGGTTATACGCAATTGCAGCAAGTAAACGAATCAATACAATTTATTAGGCAAACAAGCGATATATGCACTTCGGGTTTGGCTTGGTTGTTGGAAAACCCTGATATGACAGGGATGTTTGTTTTTGAAGGGGTGATTTCTTCAAGTGCCCTTGAAGGCGCCATTGAGCAACAAACATCTTTTATACTGAGTAATTTATTTTACGAATTAACCACACACAAAAGACAGCAGTTTGTTGTTTGCCTAGAGACTTACATTGAACTACCCCCAAATTTAGTGCCACTGATTCCAGTTCTAACTTATGAGCCTACTACTCTAGAACAATTACAGCAAATAGTAGATAGAGTTTTTGTTGGTCAATTTGATTTGAAAGATGAAAATTTTTACCGTAACTGTTTAGGTTTGCCTTGTGGTGAACTAGAAATGGCACTCTCTCGATTATCAGGGGTGATTAATAGTAATAAAGAACTAGTTGATGCAGTCCTAACTTATAAAAAGAACAAGTTAAAGGGTCAGGGAGTCGAGTTTATTAGTGAGCCAGATGTTCCAGAAGCTGGAGGTTTAGATTTATTAGAGGAGATATTGGAACGTGCGGCAGTTTTACTCAAACCTGAAGCCAAAAATCATAATCTCAAATTTCCCAAAGGAATGATTTTATGGGGACCACCTGGAACTGGTAAATCTTTAAGTGCAAAACTTGCTGCGAAAAAGATGGGTGTACCAATGGTTGCTGCTGACTGGTCGGGATTACGTGGCACCACAGCTTTTGAGTCAAGAAAAAATTTACGAGAATTTTTGCAGTTTTGTGATGCGAACGGTGAACATGGTTTAGTTCTCTATTTTGATGACTTTGATAAAGGTTTTGCAGGTTTTGACTCAGACAACGATGGCGGAATATCTCGTCAACTAGCAGGAAAATTGCTCACCTGGATGCAAGAGCGAACCTCTCAAGTACTGGTAATGGCAACAGTCAATAGATTAGAGTTCTTGCCGCCTGAACTGATACGCCGTTTTGATGACATTATTTTTGTAGACCTGCCTCACGCTGGCGCCAGATACGAAATTTTTAAGCTGCACTTAGCTAAATATTTTCCGGGGCTGGATTTTAACGAACAAGATTGGTGGCGCCTGCTAGGAGAAACTAAACTTTTGACTCCTGCCGAAATTGCACTTGTTGTCAGAAAAACTGCAGAAGAAGCATTTTACCAAAACAGCAAGCAGTTTTTGAACGAAGAACTCGTTTTTCAACCTCTACAAGTAACTGTAAGAGATTTTATCGAACAAAGATATAGCTTTACCCCTAGCATGATTCGCGAGGAAGACAAAATTGTTGAAATTCGTAACAAAGCTTTTTACGCACGCCCTGCCGCATCGCCTGACAAAAGTAAATGGGCGAAGGCACCGTCCGTATTGTTTGGGAACTGAATGTAATATTAACTGCCATTATGCAACTCCTTCAGGCACTGGATCAAGTTTAGGGCGCTTTCGTGTCTTTCTTTGTGGAATATCTTCGGGTTTTCTCATTTCAAATAATTCACCTACTTCCTTGTCAAAGTAATTACATAATGCTTCTACCGTAACGGTATCAACTCGACCAAAATTGTTTGTAAATAAACGATTGATGGTCGTAATATCGAGTCCAACTTCTTTGGCTAGCTGTCTTTGTGACAACTGCGGGTCTTTTTCTGCCATCAGCACGGCTAGGCGACAATACATCTTTTTCATGCTTTCTATCGTACATCCAGAGTTCAAATCAGACAATTTCTGCTTTAAACCGTATTTTTTATGTATTAATATAACAATTTTTTGTTTTAAAATGTTTTTTGTTTGCTTAAAAGGATATAATAGATATATATAAGCTTTTGTTCATTCGCAAAAAAAATAGGGCGTAGGACAAATCCAACCCCCCAGCAAATGGACAAAAATAAAGACGACTGCTTAAATTCTTAGCCGAATCGCAGTCGCCTTCAGGTCAATATAAATCGAACGTCAAATAATGCCTCTTGCAAAGGCAAATATCTTTGACGCGACCTTCAGGAATTTTGCTTGCAAAAAAGTTCCTGAACATAAGCCCACTCATGTACACACTTGCACTTAGTAATGCATTACACCAGTTACAAACACAAGCTTTAATGGGAGCCATAAGCATATGATGACACAAAATCAAGGCTTTGAAGTGATTAGCGACTCACCAGCGTCAGGAGAGGTCAATTTAGAGCAATATGTTGGTCGAACTTATGTACTGTACAAATATGCTGAAGCCTCAAGAAAACTGCAACGAGGCAGCATAAATATTCTTGAGGTTTCTTTCTACTTAAAAGAGCAGGAGCGCATACTGAAGAGAAAAGAGTATAAAAAAGTAGTTGTATCTCTGGATTTGGAAGGAGAGGACAAGAAGTATGTAAAAGTTGGTAACACATTCGCTGATTTTGATCCATTAGATTTAGCTTTAGTTGAACCTGACACAATATTTTTGCTTGCTAAAAATAGCAAAAAGTATCAACCAGTGATTGAGCAACTTAAAAACGAGACTAATATTACTCAAAAAAGAGTACGCGACTTAATCAACGATTATCGTAAACCTCAGAAACAAGAAACCTCGGATGACAATAATTCGGATACCGATAAAAAAGATGTTAGTGTTTGGCGCCGTAATAAATCAGGCAAGAGATATTGCCAAATTGGATCTATCCACGAAGAAGATGAGTTTACAGGTGTGACTATACAAAGAATCGTTAAAGAAAAAGGCGTACTTCCTCAAACTGTAGTTAGGAACGCTATGTCACTGGTTGAAGCTTGCTCTTCAGGACAGTTGGTATGGGTCAATAATTCTCAAGAGTTAAATAATGATACCCTAAAAAGTTTCTTTGAGATTAAAGAAATTAATACTCTAACCAGTGTTGAGGCGCCCAACTGTAGTTCTCCTTGCATCGATTCTGAATCTCAATTACCTAAAAATGAAGAACTAAACGAAACCAGGGAGCTTGATGCCCAACAAGAGAGCAGAGAGACAAGTAGTTCTTGTGATTCGACCCATACAGAAAATTTACACCCATACTCAATAGAGTCGAGTGTAAATTCAAACCTGACTTTAAGCGAGGAAGATCAAAGTAGTGAAGGTCTTAGCACTTCTGCAACTCCCAGTGAGCTTACTGAAGTAGCATTAAAATCAGAAGTTAGCGACGATGTTAATAACTCGGCTATTAGTGAGTCAACAGTTGACAATTCCCAAATGAGTGAGTTGGTGGTAGTACCCCAAAGTGAGGCAGATTCGGAATTAGAGAAAGAAGCAGCAATAATTGCTGAATACTTATCTGATGTTGAAACATGGGGAGAAGTAGCTTCGGTAATGCAAAATTGCCCAAGTGATTTGAAATCATCATCTTGGCAATTACTTTCAGAGGAGCAAAAAGCGCGGATACATAAACTCAAACACGAATTTGAGATTAGTGATACTTTTGTTGCAACTTATAAAGAAGTATCTGATATTTCATCAAATTATGAGAACGAGAATAGCTTAAAAGTTGGAGATAAAGTCATGTGGGACAACTGTTCTCCACACCTACAAAGTTGGCAACCTTTTCTTATTTGTAGAATAGACGGAGATAAAGCAAAACTAGATTATTATGCCAATCTTGTACCTTTGACAGAATTATCTCTTGCTCATTAGTGTAATGAAGTAGCTGGTCATCTTTGTACTAAAATCGGAATTATTACTGTCTGTGCTTAAAAATATGACTCTAAAATAGAAGATTTTACGACTCCAGTCGAGTACAAAGTCGAATAGGACTCATCGATAATTTTGTATAAACCCACTCGATTATAGGTTTATGAAAATTTTTCGATTCTTGAAGCTATTATTAGTCTCTGTGAGTTTGGTGCTTATCGTTTGGATTAAACCTTGGCATTTAATTTTATCGAATGCCCAGGTTTCCTCAAAGCCAAAGAACGATTTACCAACTCGCTTACTAGGCACCTCAACAGCTACCAATGCTCTTTTACCAGACTGGAGCCGAATATCATTTAGTACAATGCCTGTCATTGGAGAAAGCGGTTCAATTAATGTTGATGGGATAGAGCGAAAGTGGCACCAGAGAGATACACCAGATAAATATTTAACATTGGGTGATATTGATGAAGCACTGCAACCGGATGTGTTAAGTTTGAATACAATTGCTCAAACACTTAACTATCCTGATTTAGAGACATTTACTCTAGATAGTTTCCCACTGTTAGGACAGCAGACTCTTCAAGAATTAATAAATTTTGTACCGTCTTTAGGGCAAACAAAAGCAGCAGAAGTTTCGCCGATTGCCGAACTATTACAAACAAAGTCTCCTCAAACAAACCTAGATAGACCACTTTCAGAAATTGTGGCACCTAATTCAACATTAGGAGAATTGAAGCTGAACCAAATTAATTTATCATCGTATACTGTTGGTGATATCCCAGATATAGATACAGTACAGTTATCAAATTTTACTGGTTGGCAGAATACTCTAATTAAAGACGTTCCTTTACTAAACTCTTTACCTTTGGCTTCATTCCCCATTGGACTAACGTCGTCTGGTAACACCGTTGCTAGAATAGATTTTATATGGGGTAAGGCAGAAAAACGGCGCCTGCGTACTGTTTCTGGCTCGGATGTTGAAGGGTTTGCTGTTCCTTGTTCTGGGCAAAGCTGTCCTTATATTGAACTCGACGATTTGGAAAATTCAGGGCGTAATATTAGGGGAGAATTTGAAGGACGTTCGTGGATAAGTGGCAAATATCAAAAAGTAAAAGGTGGGTGGGGTTGTTTGAAAGGGGTGAATGGTGGTAAGGAACCAACGGGAAGATTACCTTTCGGTAGTGCTTTAAAAGTAGTGGTAATGGAGCCAGACGAGAAAACAGATACCGTTGACACTGCTTTATTCTTCCGCTTTAAGAATATTTGCGGCGCCACTCCTTACTTCATTGGTCCAGTTCCATTTATGACATACAGGGTAAATGCACCAATCTTTATTGGCGCTTACAACAGTACTGCTCCTACTAGTACTCAAGTACGTACCCAAAAGAGCAACATCAAAACTGGCGCCTCGTTTAAAAGTGCTTCTAACTCAGCTAAATCAGAAGTTACACAAACTATTCCTCAAAACAATTGTGAACCAACAGAAACAACTCAAGGAGTTAACTTGGCAGCGCTGAGTAAATCAATCAGCGAACAAGAAAGTAGCGATGGAGATTACAACTCGGTCGGAGCTTACACTTGTGTAGATGGGGAGGCTAATTGTGGTGTTGCGTTGGGCAAGCACCAAATTATGAGTTACGGCTCCGACGTGCGGGAACAAATATCCCATTTTGTTGGTGGTGAAGAGTTTTTAGCTAAATTATCCCAAGGGTATCAACCATCAGGGACTGAATTATTTCAATTTTTCCCTCCCGAAGCTCAAGATGCAGTATTCAAAACTCGTATAGCTTCGTCTGTAAATTCGACATCCCAAGAAATTGACCCAACAACTAAAAATGCTTTCTCTGGAGAGCGATTGGTTGAGCGAGTAACTCAGAAATACTTTGGTGGAGATTCTTCAGTTGTTGACAGCAATGCAAAAGATATTTTTGGCAGGATGTCGCTAAAGAATTATGGTAACGATGTTTTAGAACGCTACAAACAGATTGCATTTGAGTGTTAACTATTATGAAACTAGATTCTGCTGTTTCGATAAAAGTAGTGCGTTTATTGCGCTACTTTCACTTAGCTTTAGGATTTTCTTTACTGATAACAAGCTTATTCCTGAGCGGTTGCAGTAACGCTACGGAGGGGACTTTTTTAAATTGGCGTAATGCTGATACTGTTCCCAAATCACTACTTTTCCTGGCTGCTCAAAATACAAATTTACCATCTACTCAAATCAGTGCAGCTAAAATAGCTGTTATTTCAACACAAGAAAATAATCATTTGTATCTCTTTAACTTCAATTCTTCTAGTTTATGTGGGGAGCTTGGATGCTTATATGCTGGATATTTGAGTAATGCTCAAGGTTTAAAGCAAGTGCTTAACTTTTACTTACAGCCGAACGTCCTGCCTGGTAAGCATTTAATCACCTTAATGAGTAATAATTCAAGCGGAACTTCAGATTTACCTTGTTTAGATGTTCAACAAGTTGTGAATAAAACTACTTTACAAAAATTAACTTATTGCTTTGATGGCAGTGATTACCAACCTGTTGAAAATACTCTGATTAAAATATGAGCGCAAATGAAACAGCCAAAATTACACAGCAGTCAAGTTGTAACTCAGCAAGCAAGCCCCTACAAATCAAGCATTGATATTCAAGGATTGTTTAAAACATTTATAAATCCAGAAGCGTTGGTAATGCTGGGTAGTTTAGTATTTCTGATTGTGTTGAGCCAATTTGGAAATGGTAAGAAAGGCAAGATTTCTACGGGAAGACTTGTAGGACGCAAAGAAAAAGTAGCAGCAACAATCACTGCCTTAAAACAAATTCGAGAACGTAAGCATAATAGAGTTTGCTTCTGGTGCGGTTCTCCCCGTTACTGGTTTTTAGGGAAGTTTATGGAAACAGGCGCCCGAATTCAAACATTTCTCGGCGCCTCACCTACGGTTTGGATTCCTCATGCCGAACGTTCGACTCTTGTATTAGGCGCCCCAGGTTCAGGAAAAACTTTCGGCACGATTGACCGCATGGCTGAAAGTTGCATGATACAAGGGTTTCCTTTAATTGTTTACGATAAAAAAGGCGACCAAATGAAGTTACTGGCGCCGCTTGCAGCTAGATACGGGTATGATGTGCGAATATTTGCTCCTGGTGAACCATATAGTGAGATAATCAATCCTCTCGATTTTATGGAAAATCAAGAGGATGCAGTGACAGCAGCACAAATTGCACAAGTGATTAATGCGAACGCAGGTGGTAGTGGTAGAAGTGATGAGTTTTTTTCTAAAGCCGCTGACTTACTCGCAAAAGCCTTAATTCAGTTGGCTAAAAGCAGTGATTGTCCAGATTTAGCAACAGTTTATTGCATCCAGTCGATTGATGAATTTACCAACAAACTGCAAAGTGCTGTAACTGCAGGACAAGTGTCCCGCTGGGTTGCAGCTTCGTTTCAACAATATCTTAAAGCCAGAGACAGCGAAAAAACGATAGCTAGTATCGACACAACCACCGTAGGAATATTTTCTGGTTTTATTCAGCGTTCTTTACTTCCCAGCTTTATTGGTAAAAGTACTATACCTACCAAACTGTCAGGGCGGCAGATGCTGATTTTTAAATTAGATGACCCCAGACGCGATGTAGTTGGACCACTGCTAGCTGCTGCTTTACACATGACAATCATTAGTAACTTATCTACACCACGCACTGACCCAATCGGAATTTTCATTGATGAGCTACCGTCATTGTACCTAAAAGCACTGCCCCAATGGATTAATGAATACAGAAGTAACGGCGCCTGTTTTGTGTTGGGTGTTCAATCACTCGAACAGCTAGCCAACGCATACGGTGAGAACTTAGCTGCTGCAATTACTAGCGCCTGTAGTACAAAAATTTTATATAACCCTGCCAATTATTCTACTGCGGAAAAATTTTCTCAGTCTTTCGGAAACAAGGACATCATCGTTAAAAATAAATCTATTAGCAATTCTAAAGATGGGCAAACTTTGACGATTACAGATAACTTGCAAGCAATGCCCATTATTACTCCAGACGAAATTATGCGCTTTCCTCAAGGTAAGTGTGTTATTACGAATCCTGGTTACACATCTGGTTCGGAGGGTTCAATCCCTTACCCATTAACAATTCCTATTCCCCAATCAGACATTAATCGAATCACCAACAGCCAAGAACTTTGGGAACAGCAACTTTGTCCGCGACTAATTGCACGTTCCCCTCAAGTTGATATCAATCAGTTGGATGCTGCAATTGATTTAAGAAAACACATTGCTTCCCAACTACTGGCACTAGATCAACCTTCTTCCACGAACAATCAAGCATCTGTTATTGAATTAGTTACTCCATCACCCGAAGAAGCTTGGTAAGTAAACTTAAGCTATGTGTAAGTAGGCGTCTCATTTTTTTAAATATGCATTTACTATCAAGCTAGTTGCTGTTAGCTTCATTTGTTTTTCAAGAGTAAGCATACAGCAAATATCCGAATGATTATAGATAATATAGAGTATTCTTATAACACATATAAACGCATGTGAATGTTATTTTTTAAAATTTGTAAAGTTTGTATATTTTTAAGCTGAATGACAAAGTTCAGTATAATCACACAAAATTTATTTTTTAAAGTCAAATAAATACATATATTACATAGGCACTTAGATAATTATGCCTAAAGCATAGGTAGTATATTTTTTGTCGTGAGAGTAATATTTGCACAGTAATTGCCGAAGCTCATAGCATAACCGACTTTGGTCGATTTAGGAAAGCTTTATATTAACATGCGTACAATTTTAACATGACATGTTAATTTTCTATTTTGTCGTGTTGTATATTGCAAATTTTTGTATAAATATCAACCCACTACGTATTGCAAAAGTTGTTGATTAGCCGCTGATAGCGCGTTTTGAGTATGTCGAATCTTTTTAAAATAAGTTATAAAGAGATGAAGTAGGTGGCAAACAACTTATTTACACTGTGAAGTTAATGACAACCATAGTCTTTTATGGTTGCTCCACACTATAAACGTCTAATAATTACTCCTTGCATTTGTGAAGTCCGCACGCTTTCTCCAAATTTTGACGAAATATATCCTCTAGAGATGGATATAGATGTCTAAAGCGTTATTGGATTACCGCTCCGATATATCAATATTAACGGGTGAATCACATGCACAGACAGCACTTTTCTAAAAGTTATAGTGATGCTTCTCATTCAATGCATAGCAAAGTAAGAATCATCATTTGGCAACGATGTTTCCAAATAATTACTTACAGGTTTACGGATGGAGAGATTGCTTTGCCAACTCGTAAGATGGCTGCGATTGCTCATAAATCTGAATTGTCAGGCAAGCAATATATGAAAAGTTTAGGAATAGAGCCAATCTCGGTTATTCTTCCAAATCATGTTGTTACAGATATGATTCCTATCCCATACGCATGTGATTTTTGGAAATATCGACGAGGAGTCGGGTAAAGGCAACCCCTGGACTAAATTAAGTCAACAGTTTTTGACTCAATATCTTTCACTCTTGAGTGTGGGGATAAGAAAAGAGTCCTAATACTTGGCATTACTTCTTATTCTTTTATTCTCTCTCCTTATCGCCTACTCCTCCGCTTCCCCACTCCTCGACTCACTGTCTTTAAAAAGGATACAAATATGTCAGAACGACAAGAACATCAACACTTAGTTTCACCCCTACAACTTCTTTGCTTATATGTCAAAGCTTTAGAGCAAGAGGATTTGCAAACTGCTAATAAAATGTTTGGTCTAATTTACTCAGATGGTCGATTGAAAGATGCTATTACAGAAATCAATATTGCTTATGAGAAAGAGAATTTAACATCACCTGTTTTAAAAGACGCTGAATTATTAACAGGTAAAATTCGACTGGTTATTATAGAAGGTAATTACATTATTCGCACAGGTATTCGCACAACACTGTCTGAGAACCCAGAGATAGAAGTTATAGGTGAAGCAACTTCTTATTTTGATGGTTTAACGCTTATACAGCAGCAACAACCAGATGTTGCAATTATAGATGCTGACTTACCAGATAAAAATGGTATTGAATTAACACGACAGTTACAACAAAGTAATTTGGATGTTAAATCAGTAATTTTGGCGAAATACAACAACACAGAAACTGTTGTATCTGCTTTTACGGCAGGCGCCAATTCTTATTGCCTAAAAGACATCAAATACCATCATTTGCTTGAAGCTATCCGCGTTACCCGAAGCGGTAAAAAATGGGTAGACCCTGTAGTTGGAGATATTATCTTAGATATAGCCCAAACTTGCCCATTAAGTGCAGTAACTCCTTTTGATATAGAAGCCAACATTAAATTTGTAGAAGAAGCAATTCAGTGTTGTGGTTTTACACAGAGAGAGGTAGAAGTATTAGGATGTGTTGTTGCAGGTAGTAAAAATGCAGAAATTGCTAAAAAACTTTACATTACAGTCGGTACTGTTAAAGCTCATATTACTAAACTTTATTCAAAGCTAGGCGCCAGTAACCGTACTCAAGCTTTAATCCAGTCTATACGTTTTGGCATAATAGAATTGAAATAATACTGATGAGGGGGCGGCAGCTTATCTAAATTGTCGCCCACTTTTGAGGTTAATTTTAGCCAAGCTCGTTTTGAGAGTATTGCTGGCGTTGACTTCCATTAGTTTTAAGCGTTGGTACTTTTCGCAACTGGTTATCTTGATCTTGCGTACTTAAATTTAAGTTGCTAGGATGATTTTTGATTTGTTCAATCAATATGTTCAATTCTGGTTTGTCATAGTTTTCGCTGTTATTAATAACGCGAAGGGCAAGTGCTTCTGAGTCATTTTCCAAATTAATTCTGATACCTTGTGCTAAAAGTCCTTTAATTGTGCAGGCTTTTTTGTTTCGACCTAATTTATTTGCTTGAAAAGCTACAGAGTCTATTGAGTAGGAGATACCTTGTATTGCACCATCATTATCAACTTTGAATTGAGTTTCTATACCCTCTAACTCAAGCTTCTCTAGAAATTGAGTTATTGTCATGGAAGGTTTAATTACAGATGCTATCGCATCCTGAATTTGTTCTAATACACTGTTATTTGCTTGTTGGTGTCGTAACCCTTTTTCAAATTCTTCTTGTTCTCGTCGCATTCGTCGTTTCTGACCACAGTTTGGCGCCGCACGTTCTATTTCCCAAGAATATGGTACAGGTGTCAAATTAAACTCTGATTCCAAATTTCTTAAAACTTTTTCTAAGCGCCGCTTATCGTACCAATCAGATACACACTTACCATCCAAATTAATACGACTGGCACCGATATGGATGTGAAAGTGGTCACAGTCATCATGAGTAGCAGCAAAATATAAGTTTTTATCAAAACCCATACCACACAGGGTGCCTTTTACTATTTGCTGTAATTGATGTGTATCAGGTCTCTCTGACCGTGCAAAGCTAATACTGATATGGCTAACAGGCGATTTTACTTCTGAGTTTAGTTGCCGAGTTGCTGTTAATTGTCTGTAAAAATCTTGCGGAGTCTCTCCAGCAAGGTTAGTACAGAGAAGTTGTGCTTCTTCTTTTTCCAGAATATATTTGGTTAGCCCAGCAAAATGTTTACCTTTTTTAATTTTCCCAATCATCGTTTTCTTCCAGTTGTTTATTTAAAGATTTGGCGCCAACTATTAGATGTAATCGTATTTCAGAAATCTTCTTCATCAATTCCTCAATCATGATAGGATTAATAGCTGATGGTGTCGAACCGTTGCCCATAGCATTATTTTGAGTTCGAGCTATGCAATTAATATCTTCGGCAATCTTTAATAATTGCCAGTAGCACTGCCAGTTTACTTGTGGAATCGTTTTGATGCGGCATTGTGCTATCCGGCGCCTGACTAACTCTGCTTTACTGATACCTAGAGAATCCGCGACTTGAACCAAAGAATTATTCTGCTCTTTAGTTAGCAGCATCTCAAATCTTACCATTTTTTGTTTTGGTTTGGCTAGCATTTCTGGTCTTAGTCTTAATATTTAATAAACTTGATTAAGTAGGAGATACCCAGTTTTTCATTTAACTTACGAAAAACTCCTACTATTATAGGCTAGCTTAAAAATGGATAATCTTTTTAGAATATGCTGACTTAAGTGGGGCTGAACTTCAAAGTATCGAGATGGGAGGCGCTCAATTTAATTATGTTAACTTGAGTGGTATCAAGCTGAAAGATTGTAATTTAAGTGCCACCTTTACTTACTGTAACTTCACAAATGCCAAAATCGCATCTTGCAATCTGGAAAGCACGAGATTCTTTAACTGTGATTTTACAAACGCTACTTTAACATCAGTCAACCTAACTAGTACTTATTTTACTAGAGTCAATCTTCAACGGACTAGAACTAGTGGCTTTGGTGAAAGTCCTTGTAGGTTTAGGGATGTTATTCGGGAAGATGGTGTTTTTGTTCCTGGTTTTACCTTCGACCTTTATATTAAAAATAATTTTGCATAATTATGGTCAATAGAGCCTGCAAAGTTATCAGTAATGCTGTATATTCGTTTCCCATGCGTTTCACGGCGTTAAATATCTATACGTTTACTGAGAGCTAGTGCGCGCGTTAAATTCCGCTTTTAAAATCAGCACCCCAACTTATCTATCCGCAGTGCTGTCACCGCACTAGTTCTATTCTGCTTTGACTTATAGTACCAACATAACGCAATACTACTACCAATAACTTCAACTGCAAGCTGCTAATCAAGTACTGTGGCGCCTAAAAACTTAAATCAAGTTTTTGATGGTGAGATTAATATATTAGATAAACGTTGGCAGTTGGGAACAAGCAGAGCTAGGCTAACATTCTTTAAACAACTAACTCTATTTTTATCTGGATAAATAAATACGTATGTCACCACTGCTTGCTCATTCAGATAGCGAGCAATATAAAGCCTGTTTCAACGCACACCGTCAAGAAGTGACCAGTAGGGAATTGGTAGGGAATTTGTGTACCACTAGCTTGATGATGGACTTAAAA
>ERZ1066119.225-NODE-225-length-44464-cov-21.290369_pt1 | contig 44464 bp, 33 predicted proteins | sample MGYA00382766_ERZ1066119 | MGnify/ENA primary metagenome ERZ1066119 (study PRJEB33369, sample SAMEA5778349) | biofilm metagenome | biome: Industrial cooling water; feature: Water cooling tower basin; material: Biofilm | place: United Arab Emirates | collected...
ACCAATTACCAATTACCAATTACCAATTACCAATTACCAATTACCAATCACCAATGGATATTGTAGAAAGCGTAAAAATGGCGGCGACTACCCTCACAGCAAATAAGCTGCGTAGTAGCCTGACAATGTTAGGAATTATCATCGGCAACGCTTCGGTGATTGCAATGGTGGGGATTGGACAAGGGGCGCAGCGGTTGGCATCAGAGCAATTTGAATCGCTAGGACCTAACGTTTTGTTTATCCTTCCAGGTAATCAAAATGCCCAACGTAACCGCGACTTACCTAGAACGTTGGTATTAGAAGATGCACAAGCGATCGCGCGTCAAGTTCCCTCAGTAAGCGAAGTCGCACCGCAAATTCAAAGCCAACAGTCAGTAGTTTACCGCAACAAAAATACCAGTACCCAAATATTTGGCGTCACGCCAGAATTCCTCACAGTACGCAGCTTTGATATCGCCAAAGGAAGATTTTTTAGCGAGCAAGATATTAAAAGCAATAACCAAGTCGCAGTTTTAGGTTCGGATGTTGTTAATAAAATGTTTGCCGGTAGCGATCCGATTGGCGAACGCATTCGGGTAAGAAATCTCAGCTTTACAGTGATTGGGGTGATGCAACCCAAAGGCTCATTTTTGGGAAGCAACCAAGACGACGCCGTGTATATTCCCCTCACCACAATGGCGAACCGCCTGCGAGGTAGAACTTCTCCCTATGGTCTTTTGGTAGATTTTATTGCCGTTTCCGCTAAAGATACTAATAGCATCGGTGCGGCACAATTTCAAATTGGCAATTTGTTGCGACTGCGGCACAAAATTACCAACCAAGATGATTTTACAATTAGAACTCAGCGCGACGTGCTGACAATTGTGGGTACGATTACTAATGGATTGACTTTAATGCTGGCAGCGATCGCAGGCATTTCTCTATTAGTCGGCGGCATCGGCGTCATGAATATTATGCTCGTTTCCGTCACCGAACGCACCCACGAAATTGGACTGCGTAAAGCCATCGGTGCTACCGAACAAGATATCCTAATTCAATTCATGATCGAAGCCATTATTCTATCCGCCGTCGGTGGTGCAATCGGTACATTAATCGGCGTTGGCGGCGTCACATTGGTGAGTGTAGTCTCTCCCTTAAAAGCAGGAATTTCACCCGCAGCAATTCTGGTTGCGACTGGTGTTTCTGGCGGAATTGGTTTATTCTTCGGCGTAGTTCCTGCTAGACGCGCTGCTAAACTCGATCCAATTGTCGCGTTAAGAAGCGCATAGAAGAATTTCAGATTTTAGATTGCAGATTTTAGATTGAGGGTTATGAAAAATCAATTTTCAGATAGCTCGCTTAAAACTGAATACTCGACGGCGACAGCGGTTGCCAAACCCGTGATAATTCGCCTCGAAAATATCTATAAAATCTACGGTAGCGGCGAAACTCAAGTACAGGCGCTGCGAGATATTAATTTGATTATCGAAGAAGGCGAATATTGCTCGATCATGGGTGCTTCTGGATCGGGTAAATCTACCGCGATGAATATTATCGGTTGTCTCGACCGTCCTTCATCGGGACACTATTATTTAGATCGGGTGGATGTGTCTTCTTTAGCAGATGCGGAATTAGCCAAAATCCGCAATAAAAAATTGGGATTTGTGTTCCAACAATTCCATTTATTGCAACAGTTATCGGCAGTGGAAAACGTGATGTTACCGATGGTGTATGCAGGAATTCCGACTCAAGAAAGACGCGATCGCGCGGTAGAAGCCCTGACTAAGGTAGGATTGGCAAACAGACTCAACAATAAACCGAATCAACTTTCTGGAGGACAACAACAAAGGGTAGCGATCGCGCGCGCCATTGTTAACCGTCCTGTGGTACTTTTAGCAGACGAACCAACGGGTGCATTAGACTCTAAAACCACCCAAGAAGTCATGGATATTTTTACCGAACTCAACGCTAGCGGTATCACAGTTGTAATGGTGACACACGAACCCGATGTGGCGCGTCAAACTAAACGCATCGTCTGGTTTCGCGATGGTGAGGTGTTGCATTCCCATCTCACCCCAGAAGAAATCGGTCACGTCGCCGTATAGCGATATGCGGTTTATTTTCTAGTCAAAAAAGCGAAACAAGAGCCTAAAAATCTTCTTTTTAGGCCAATTCTGGTAGTAAGAAAAATTTACAAAATAAGTGTAGCCGTATACACCGCTCTATTTGAAATTGTGGTAAAAGTATACTCTAAGGCAAGATCGGAGCGCCGCACAAAATTTGTCTTTTCAACATCAAAAATTAGTTACATAATAATTAATATAATTAATACTTTTAACTCCAAGGCTCTCGATATCGCTTGGATAGCTGCTACTCCACCTTTGAAGGTACGGTGGCTAATTTTGGGTTGCATTTTTTCCTCTCAAAGCAGATCGTCAAACCATGATTGCTATCGCAGGTTACAAAATCCTAGAACAGATTTACGCTCGGTCAAAGACAGTCGTATATCGCGCATTGAGGGAAATCGATCGACAAGCGGTGATTATCAAAAGTTTAAGAACAGATTATCCCAGCTTAAAAGATATTGCCCAAATCAAACAAGAGTATGAAATTGTCAAAAATCTGGGTATACCAGGTGTAGTAAAAGCACTAGGTTTGGCAACTTATAATAACGGTATTGCACTGATTTTAGAAGACTTTGGTGGCATATCGCTGGAGCGAGCGATCGCATCTGGTAAAAAAATAGAATTACCCCGCTTCTTACACCTAGCAATTCAGCTAGCAGATGCCGTCGCTCAACTGCATCAAAAAAATATTATTCATAAAGATATTAAGCCGGACAATATCGTCATCAATTCAGAAACAAACCAAATAAAAATTATCGATTTTGGCATTGCCACGCGCCTATCTAAAGAAACCGAAAGAATTAGCAATCCCAACTTATTAGAAGGAACCCTAGCTTATATTTCTCCCGAACAAACCGGACGGATGAATCGACATATCGATTACCGCACGGACTTTTATTCTTTGGGAGTCACTTTTTATGAAATGCTGACGGGAATCCTGCCTTTTACCGCCACAGATCCAATGGAGCTGGTACACTGCCATATTGCTAAAATACCAACTCCACCCCATTTTATCAATGCACAAATCCCGCCAGTCCTTTCTGAGATTGTCATGAAATTGTTAGCCAAAACAGCGGAGGACAGATATCAAAGTGCTTGGGGAATCAAAGCAGATTTGAAAACTTGTCTGAATCATTGGTTAGCTACAGGTAATATTGAACACTTTCCGCTAGGTACGCAAGAAATATCAGAAAAATTTCAGATAACCCAAAAACTATACGGTCGAAAAACAGAAGTATCGGTGCTGCTAGATACATTCGCTCGTGTCAGCAAAGGGACGACCGAAATGATGCTAGTTGCTGGCTATTCAGGCATTGGTAAATCGGCATTGGTAGATGAAATTCACAAACCTATTGTGGGATTGCACGGATATTTTATTTCTGGTAAGTTTGACCAGTTTAAGCGAAATATTCCTTATAGTTCAGTCATTCAAGCTTTCCAAGAATTGATGCGACAGCTATTAACAGAAAGTGGGGAAAAGCTGGAAAATTGGAAAGCTAAACTTTTAGCAGCATTAGGGAAAAATGGACAAGTAATTATTGATGTAATTCCAGAATTAGAACTGATTATTGGTAAACAGCCAGACGTACCTATTTTAGGGTCAACCGAATCACAAAATCGATTTAATTTAGTTTTTAAACAGTTCATTCATGTATTTACCAAAAAAGAACACCCTTTAGTTGTCTTTTTGGATGACTTACAGTGGGCAGATGCGGCATCGTTGAAATTAATCCAGTTGTTAATGACAGATCCTGATAATCAATACTTGTTACTCATCGGGGCGTATCGAGATAACGAAGTCAGTGCAACTCATCCGTTAATGCTGGCTTTGAATGAAATTAACTGTATTGTAGAACAGAATGACCAACTCACAAACCAGGTAATAAATACCGTCAATCTTAAGCCTTTGAGTCTAGATAGTGTCAAGGAATTAGTTGCAGATACTTTGCATGAGAATTCGGTTTTTCCCAGAGAACAAGTTGTTGAATTGGCAAAACTTTTGCTCGATAAAACAGGCGGCAATCCCTTCTTTTTAAAGCAGTTAATCAAATCGCTTTACCAAGAAAATCTGTTGTCATTTAATTTGCGATCGCGCGTTTGGCAGTGGGATATCAAGCAACTTAAAGAAATGGAAATAACCGATAATGTTATCGAATTAATGAGCGGTAAAATTAAAAAACTCGATCGGGAAACGCAAAATGTTTTAAAGTTAGCCGCTTGTATTGGCAACAGATTTGATTTAAACATACTGTCAATTGTTAATCAAAAATCTCTTCCTGAAACAGCATCAGACCTTTGGAAAGCACTTGATTCAGGTTTAATTATACCATTAAATGATTATTATAAAATTCCTCTAGCATTTTCACCAGAAGAATTAGAAAAATGGAACAGATTATTAGCGAGCGATCGCACTTCGCCAATTACCAATTACCAATTACCAATTACCTATAAATTTTTACACGATCGCGTGCAACAAGCCGCTTATGAAATTATTCCAGATGACCAGAAAAAACAAGTCCACTTACAAATCGGCAGGCTGTTGTTAAAAAGTAGCAAACCAGAAGAAATAGAAGAGAATATTTTTGAAATTGTCAACCAACTGAACATCGGTGCTGAGTTAATTACAACTCAGTCAGAAAGAGATCGATTAGCTCAACTCAATCTTATAGCTGGACAGAAAGCCAAGGCTTCCACCGCTTATGAAGCTGCTATTAGGTATTTATCAACTGGTTTAGAACTACTTGTAGAAGAAAGCTGGGAAACTCACTACGATCTGACTCTAAACCTTCATGTAGAAGCCGTAGAAGCCCAATACTTAAATGCTAACTTTGAGGCAGCCAACCAGCTATCAGAAATTGTCGTAACCAAAGCTAGAGAAATTTTAGATACCATCAAAGTCTATGAATTAAAAATCGTTTTTTATGCTTGTCAACTCCAAATGAAGGAAGCCGTAGATATATCCCTAAAAGTATTGGAAATGCTAGGTATATCTTGGCGAAAAACACCGCTTGAATTCACAGTGGAGGATTTAATCGACTTGCCAGAAATGACCGATCCATACAAATTGGCAGCCATGCGGATATTAATCAATACAGCCACCGCTGCTTATTCTGGCAAGCCTGAAATATTTCCACATATTATGTTTACTATGGTTGATTTATCAATCAAATATGGAAACTGCCCCACATCCGCTTTTGGCTATGGTGTTTATGGCGTTCTCCTATGTACATCCCTGGGAGATACCGAGAAAGGATATCAGCTGGGTAACTTCGCTTTAAAGTTATTAAACAAATATAATGCTAAACAACTTAAGAGCGTAATATACGAAGTATTTAACGCTCACATGCGACACTGGAAGGAGCCTTTAAGAGAAACAATAGAACCTTTATTAGAGGGAGTAAAAATAGGCTTAGAAACAGGAGTAACAGATTATGTTTGTTGGAACGCTACAGTTTATTGTAGCAACATATTCTTTACGGGAGAGCATCTAGAATCTGTCGCCCAAAAGCAAATACCCTATCTTGATATGATGGCAAGACTGCGGCATGAAATTACGCTTAATCCTGCCAGAGTTTGGCATCAAATGGCATTAAACTTAATAGGAAATTCACCCGATAAATATGCGTTAAAAGGAAAAGTTTTTGATGAGACAGACAGCTTACAATCGTTAGTTGAACTTAACCATCGTTTCGCACTTCATTCTTTATATTCTGCCAAATTAATTATTCATTATTTATACAAAGATTATACCAACGCTGTGATTAACGCCAATATGGCTCAGGATTATAGCAATGGTGTGACTGGCTTATTGAATCTTGCCGTCCAAAACTTTTACTATTCTCTAGCAATCCTCGCTCAGTATCCCAACCTCTGCGAGCCTGAACAAGCACAATGTTTGAACCAAGTTGCAGCTAATCAAGAAACATTGCAGCGCTGGGCATTCCACGCACCCCAAAACTTTCAGCACAAATATGACTTGGTAGAAGCTGAGAAAGCGCGCATTTTAGGACAAACTTTAACAGCAATGGAGTACTACGATCGCGCCATTCAAGGAGCTAAAGAACAGGAATACATTCAGGAAGAAGCACTTGCGAATGAATTAGCAGCAGAATTTTATTTTTCTGTTGGCAGACAGAAGATTGCTCAAACTTATTTAATAGAAGCTCACTATGGATATACTTCCTGGGGAGCAAAAACGAAAATAGCAGATTTGGAGTCTAGATATCCCCAGCTAGCTGTCCAAAATTATGCCAGAGCAAGTAGCACTACTAAGGGAACTACCACAACTACCACAAGTGTTGGCACTTCGGAAGTTTTAGACTTGACGACGTTTATTAAAGCCTATCAAGCTCTCTCGGGTGAAATCGAACTAGAGAAATTGTTGAATAAATTAATTAAGATTGCCATCGAAAACGCAGGCGCTCAAACTGGAATACTGATTTTAGAAAAAAATGGAAATTTGTTGATAGAAGCAGCGGGTTCAGCGGATAAAGATGAGGTCATTGTGCGGCAATCAACGCCAGTGGAAAATAGCAATATGTTGCCGTTATCGGCAATCAATTATGTCGTCCGAACAAAAGAGAATGTAGTTTTAAATGATGCCACAACAGCAGGAATGTTTACTACAGACCCTTATATTACCAGTCAGCAACCTAAGTCTATTTTATGTACTCCTATCATCAATAAAGGTAAATTAATCGGGCTACTTTATTTAGAAAACAATCTAACCGCTGGTGCATTTACTGCCACCCACCTGGAAATCCTAAACATCCTTTCTTCTCAAATTGCCATTTCTCTAGAAAATGCCTTGCTTTTAGAAAGCCTCACACTTGCCAAAGAGCAGTTAGAAGACTATTCGCATACGCTGGAACTAAAAGTAGAACAAAGAACCCAGGAATTACAAGAAAGCAACTTGCAACTGCAACAAGCTAAAGAAAAAGCCGATGTAGCAAACAAAGCGAAAAGTGAGTTTCTGTCTAATATGAGCCACGAACTCAGAACGCCTTTGAATGGAATTTTGGGTTACGCGCAAATCCTCAAACGCAATACTAGAAAATTATCTGGTGAAAAGCCAGATATCGAGCAACAACAAGAAGGACTCAACATTATTCAACAGTGCGGCGAACACCTGCTGACGCTAATCAACGATATTTTAGACCTTTCTAAAATCGAAGCTCAGAAAATGGAAATACAACCGAACGATTTTCATTTTCCCAGCTTTCTTAAAAGCTTGTGCGATATCATTCGCATTCGAGCCGAACAAAAAGCTATTGCCTTTATTTACGAACCATTTTATCCCCTACCTACTGGGGTTAATGCTGATGAGAAAAGATTAAGGCAAGTTTTAATTAATTTACTAGGCAATGCGGTCAAGTTTACCGACTCTGGTGGCGTCACTTTCAAAGTAAAAGCGATAGATAATCCAGAAGAATATAACGCATTACCTATTACCAAAATCCGCTTCCAAATAGAAGATACGGGTATAGGCATGACACCGGAACATTTGACCAAAATCTTTTTGCCTTTTGAGCAAGTAGGAGAGCGACGCGGCAAGACTGAGGGGACGGGTTTGGGATTGGCAATTAGCCAGAAAATAGTCGAACTAATGGGCGGCGAAATTAAAGTTAAAAGTACCTTGGGTCAAGGTAGCGTTTTCTGGTTTGATTTAGATTTACCAGAACTTGAACAATGGACTGACGTTACCCAGAAGGAACAACGCAATATTGTAGGTTTTGAAGGGGAAAAACGTAAAATTTTGGTAGTGGATGATAAGCGGTCAAATCGGGCAGTATTGGTCAATTTACTATCGCCTTTGGGCTTTGAAATTATTGAGGCAGTCGATGGTGAAGACTGTTTAAAAAAGGCTGTTAATTTTGAGCCAGATTGTATTCTAATGGACTTAGTAATGCCAGTAATGGACGGGTTTGAAGCGACTAGGCAAATCCGGCAGTTAACAGAATTAAAAGGTGTTGTAGTAATTGCTACATCTGCCAGCGTTTTTGATAAAAATCAACGCCAGAGTTTCCAAGCAGGCTGTAACGATTTTATCTCCAAACCTGTGGGATACGAGATACTTTTGGAACGTTTACGGACGCATTTGGGTTTGGAATGGATTTACGAAGAAAAGGAGGAATTAGAAAAGATCAAGCATGAAAACCAGCAGTTATTTCAAACGGCTATTGTGCCTCCGCCTAGCGAGCAACTCAAGGCTTTGCTAGATTTGGCAATGCGCGGCAACATCAAAGCTATTCTGGAGCGAGTTGCTTTAGTTGAAGAACTGGATGAAAAATTTGTGCCGTTTGTCACCGAGGTGAGAAAGTTAGCAAAAGGTTTTCAGGTTAAACAAATTCGCGAGGTTCTCAAAGCTTATTTAGCGGGAACAAATATTCGCAATTGAACTAATTGACAAGTCAGATAGGGTGCAAGTATGAACGCAAATGAACAAGGCATTATTTTAATTGTTGATGATATGCCTAACAATTTAGGAGTGCTGCTGGATTGTTTAAATGAATCTGGCTTTGAAGTGTTGGTAGCAAAAGATGGGGAAAGCGCAATTGAGCAGGCCAAATATGCCTTACCCGATCTGATTTTATTAGATGTACTGATGCCGGGAATAGACGGGTTTGAAACTTGCTCGCGTCTGAAATCCAATCAGACTACTAAAGATATCCCGGTGATTTTTATGACGGCGCTCAGCGATGCGGAAGATAAAGTCAAAGGGTTTAGCGTCGGCGGGGTAGATTATGTCACCAAACCGATTCAACAGGCAGAGGTTTTAGCCCGCGTGACGACGCACTTGAGCATCCGCAACTTGCAACAGCAACTGCAACAACAAAACGATCGCTTGCAACAGGAAATTGTTGAACGCATCAAAGTCGAGAAAGAAATTAAACAACTCAATGAAAACTTAAAGCGTCGCACCATCGAGTTAGTAGCAGTAAACAAAGAACTAGAAGCTTTTTCTTATTCGGTTTCCCACGATTTACGCGCCTACGTCCGCAGGCTAATGGGATTTAGTCAAGTTCTACGCAACCAATATGAAAACAAGTTAGACCCGCTTGGTAAAAATTACCTGCAACAAGTACAGGCGGCATCTGGGCAGATGAATCAATTGATTGATGGTTTGCTGCATTTGTCTTATGTTACCCGCAGCGAAATTTCCTTTGAAACTGTTAATTTAAGTAACATGGCGCGACAGATTGCGGCTGCGTTGCGGCAAAGCAACCCAGAAAGAGCCGTAGATTTTGTCATTGAAGACGGCATCATTGTTCGCGGGGATAGGCGTCTGCTGAAGATTATGCTGGACAATCTGCTGGGCAATGCCTGGAAGTACACGGGAAAAAATCTTGTGTCTCGGATAGAATTTGGCGTTGCTAATAGCAATAAGCAATTGCATAATACTGATAACGGCTTGTATTTTATTCGCGACAACGGTGTAGGCTTCGACATGGTTGATGCTGAAAAACTATTTGGTACTTTCGTCCGCCTGCACAGCGATAAAGAGTATGAGGGCACGGGCATTGGTCTAGCAACGGTGCAGCGCATTATCCAGCGCCACGGCGGGCAAATCTGGGCTGAAGCAGCAGTAAATCAGGGGGCAACGTTCTACTTTACACTTTGATTAAAGATAAAAAAGTAAATATGAACAAACCCGAACAAAACACTATCTTAATCGTTGATGATATGCCCAATAATTTGGGAGCGTTGCTCGATTATTTAACCGATTTCGGCTTTGAAGTGTTGGTGGCAGAAGATGGGGAAAGCGCGATCGAGCAGGTGGAATATGCCTTACCCGATCTGATTTTATTAGATGTACTGATGCCGGGAATAGACGGGTTTGAAACTTGCTCGCGTCTGAAATCCAATCAGACTACTAAAGATATCCCGGTGATTTTTATGACGGCGCTCAGCGATGCGGAAGATAAAGTCAAAGGGTTTAGCGTCGGCGGGGTAGATTATGTCACCAAACCGATTCAACAGGCAGAGGTTTTAGCCCGCGTGACGACGCACTTGAGCATCCGCAACTTGCAACAGCAACTACAACAACAAAACTCACGCTTGCAACAGGAGATATGCGATCGCATCAAAATAGAACAACAACTGCAAAAACGCACCGCCCAAATCGAAACCGCTAACCAAGAACTAGAAGCTTTCAGCTATTCCGTTGCCCACGACCTGCGTAACCCAATCACCAGTATCAACGGCTACATCTGGGTCTTACAAGAAGAATACGCTTACCTGCTGGACGAAGACGGCAAACATTACTTGGAACGGGTACTTGTAGCTACAGAGCGCATGGAGCAACTAATCGACGATATCTTGCGCCTATCCCAAGTAACGAGAAGCAAGATGCAATTTGATACCGTCGATCTCAGCCAAATAGCTAGAGAGATAGCCATTTCTCTGCGCCAAACCGCAAACGAAAGAGAGGTGGAATTTATCATTGCAGAAGGCGTCGTGGCTCAAGGAGACGAACCACTGCTCAAGATAGTTCTAGAAAATTTGCTCGGTAATGCCTGGAAGTACACCCGCAACAAACCCCGCGCCCGCATAGAATTCGGCGTCTTAGAACCGGAAATACATACAGAATCTTCACGCCAATATTTTGTCCGCGATGACGGTGCAGGTTTCGATATGGGTAAAGCTGACAAACTGTTTACTGCTTTTTGTCGCCTGCACGGCAAAAACGAGTTTGAAGGCACGGGCATCGGGTTGGCAACCGTACAACGAATTATTCATCGCCACGGCGGGCAGATCTGGGCTGACGGGGAAGTCAATCAAGGCGCGACGTTTTACTTTACTCTGGGTTAATTTAAAAAATTTTCTACCTTAAAAGCTTGTAATAGGTTATAGGTGATGGGCAATTGGTCAAACTGCAAACAGCCCGACCCTGACCTATAACCCATGACCAATGACCCCCTTTAAGCCATGTTGTTTTCAATCGCCCAGCGAGCTAATTCTGTCCGATTGTGCAGTCCCGTTTTGCCCAACATATTTGATACGTGACTTTCCACAGTCCGCTGGCTGACGTTGAGTTCGTCGGCAATTTCGCGGTTAGCCAAACCCCGCGCCACATGTTGTACAACTTTTAATTCCGTCGGGGTTAGCTGCACGTCAAATGGCACTTGAATTCTGGTCGCTTCGTCTCCCTTGGCCTGATGCTGCAACAGGCGCGAGGTATGCTTGAGCGACGATTCCACTTGCGCCACCAGTTCTTCTGGTTCAAAGGGCTTGACCATGTAAACATCGGCACCCGTGTTCAAACCCTTGACTTTATCTTGGCTTTGTCCCTTGGCAGAAAGGAATAAAACCGGAATCCAGCTGGTGCGAGGTTCTTCTCTAACGTGTTTGACGAAGGTATAGCCGTCCATTTCCGGCATCATCACGTCGCAGATAATTAGGTCTGGCATTTCTTGATCCAGTACCTCTAGTGCTTCGCGACCGTTTTCTGCCGTGACTACCTCATAGCCTCTAAATTCCAGGTAATCCTTAACCAGCAAGATCAGGTTTGGATCGTCATCTATTAACAGCAATCGTTTTGTATCTCTGATGCGAGTGTCTTTCATAGAAAACTCTTGGGAGCGTAGAAATGGGGTGATTCATCCGGTGCAGGAAACAAGGGCTGGGCGCGGTTTTAACCGTTCCTGGCGGGGAGATAGGGAGAGGGTTAGTCTCTCTCCACTCCCTGATTCCAACGGCTGCTGCCATTGAACGAGAGCCGGTATACGCTGACCCTGTACGGTGTAACGTTCTAGCCATCTTGTAGCGCGCTCTTGCGCGAGCAAGTACGCCAAGTTCTAGGGTTTGTTTTATCCAGAATCCACTGGCATAAACCCCATAGATCTGTTGAACGTTCCGGTTCTAGCAGCCTGGAACTAGCGACCCATTCGAGGATAGGTGTTTAACCCACACCCTCAACGCAGCCGTTAATAACCTGAGGCTGGTCAGCTACCTGAAACTGGCGACGCATATGCCACCCGTGCTTCAGCCGGGAGTGCTGACGAGATCTGGCGGGAAGTGTGGCAACCCTTTGGCTTGAACCCAGGGAGGAACTGAATGCTCTGAATAGATTCAGAGGCAAAATGCTCCAGTCGTTGACGAATAAACTTCCCTGCGTTCTATGCATTTTACTGACACAGTGTATCCCGCAACCTGTGAGCAAGGTCACAAAGGCGATTCGGGATTTAAGGTCAGTAGTCTGCATAATACCAACGGAAGTTTAGTAGGAATACGGAAGTATGCTGTATAAGTGCAATGATATTATAGTGGGTTTTAATCTGGGAAGTTAATCAAAAACACCTGTTTCAACGTCTTTTGTTTCTGGTGAGATGATTTCTGGTGCTGGTAAAGGATGGCTCAAGAAAGCATACTCCTCTACGATCCGATTGCCGATCAGATGTTCCTGGATAATCCTTTCGATCGCTTCTGGCGTTACGTTACGATACCAGACTCCATCGGGATAAACGACCATAATTGGCCCAGCAGCACATATTCGCAAGCAGTTCGCCTTGGTACGAAAGATACAGCTCGGTCGCGTTTCGGTTGGTCGATCCAGTTTCAGTTCCTTCAGACGCCGTTTCAGATACTCCCAAGATGCTAAACTCGTTTCCTTTGAGCAACATAGGGGAACTGTCTGATCTGCACACATAAACACGTGTCGCTCAATTTGACCAAGTCCCAAATTTTTCACGCACGCTGCTAAGGCGCTATCGTTGTCTGCCGAGCAAGTTTCTAAAATTTCATCCGATGACATTTTTCCTCAGTCCCCCATCATAGGCGATCGCTCACGGTTGATTTATTGGTCACCCGCAGTGACTAACGACCTATTATCAACTGTTTGCGTAGCACACAGCGCCAGGGAAAAAGGAGAAAGAGGGGGAAAAGGGGGAAAGGGGGAAAAGAGGGGAAAGGGAAAAACGGGAAAAACGGGAAAAGGGAAACACTCTTGGGGAGGAATAGATATGCGGGATGGAAATCGACTCTGAAAACAGATCTATTGCTTTAGCTATTGACTTTCCCCCCCTTTCCCCCTTTCCCCCTTTTTCCCCCCTTTCCCCTGGAGTAAGTTCGGGAACCCGTACCAGAAAAATTGTTGCGATCGCGTTCCACCTCGTTTTAAATTAGCACTCAGGAGATGAGAGTGCTAACTCTCGAAAGGGAAGTGGGAATTGGGCAGGGATGTTGACCAATCACCCATGACCCATGACCCATCAAAATCAGTAGTCGGAGTATTGTTTGTATGGCAGCAGTATCTTTAAGCGTTTCTACCGTTAAACCCTTGGGCGATCGCGTATTTGTGAAAGTGAGCGCGTCTGAAGAAAAAACCGCTGGTGGAATTCTCCTACCCGACACCGCCAAAGAAAAACCCCAAGTCGGAGAAGTGGTTCAAGTTGGCTCTGGCAAGCGCAACGATGACGGTTCGCGTCAAGAAATGGAAGTCAAAGTCGGCGATAAGGTTCTCTACTCCAAGTATGCCGGAACCGATGTCAAACTCGGTGGCGATGAATACGTACTGCTCTCCGAAAAAGATATTCTCGCGATCGTTAGCTAATAGCTAATGGCTAATGGCTAATAGCAAGAACAAGGCAATTAGCAATTAGCAATTACCAATTACCAATCACCAATTACCAATTATCAAAATCGTCGAAAACTATGGCTAAGCGCATCATCTACAACGAAAACGCTCGTCGCGCCCTGGAAAAAGGGATTGATATTCTGGCTGAAGCAGTTGCTGTAACTTTGGGTCCCAAAGGCCGCAACGTGGTGCTAGAAAAGAAATTCGGCGCTCCTCAAATCGTCAATGATGGTGTCACCATCGCCAAAGAAATCGAACTCGAAGACCACATCGAAAATACCGGCGTTGCTTTGATTCGTCAAGCCGCTTCTAAAACTAACGACGCCGCTGGCGACGGTACTACAACTGCTACCGTTCTCGCCCACGCGATGGTAAAAGAAGGTCTGCGTAACGTTGCCGCTGGTGCGAATGCGATCTCCCTCAAGCGGGGTATTGACAAAGCTACCGCGTTTCTGGTAGAGAAGATTGCCGAACATGCTCGTCAAGTAGAAGAAACCAAAGCGATCGCTCAAGTCGGTACGATTTCTGCCGGTAACGACGAAGAAGTCGGCAACATGATCGCCGAAGCAATGGATAAGGTGGGCAAAGAAGGCGTCATCTCCCTAGAAGAAGGGAAGTCGATGACCACCGAATTGGAAATCACCGAAGGGATGCGCTTTGATAAAGGCTACATCTCGCCTTACTTCGCTACCGATGCGGAACGGATGGAAGCCGTTTTAGACGAGCCTTTCATTCTGTTGACCGATAAGAAGATTGCTTTAGTGCAAGATTTAGTACCAGTACTCGAGCAAGTTGCTCGTTCTGGTCGTCCGTTGCTGATTATCGCCGAAGATATTGAGAAAGAAGCTTTGGCTACCTTGGTAGTCAACAAGCTGCGGGGCGTGCTGAACGTGACTGCGGTTAAGGCTCCTGGTTTTGGCGATCGCCGCAAGTCTATGCTGGAAGATATCGCCGTTCTCACCGGCGGTCAAGTAATTACCGAAGACGCTGGCTTGAGACTGGAAACCACCAAGTTAGATATGCTCGGCAAAGCCCGTCGCATCACGATTACCAAGGACAGTACCACCATCGTCGCCGAAGGTAACGAAAAAGCAGTCCAAGCGCGTTGCGAACAAATCCGCCGTCAAATGGAAGAAAGCGATTCTTCCTACGACAAGGAAAAACTGCAAGAGCGTTTGGCTAAATTGGCTGGTGGCGTAGCAGTCGTTAAAGTGGGTGCTGCTACCGAAACCGAAATGAAGGACAAGAAACTGCGCCTGGAAGATGCAATCAACGCTACCAAAGCCGCAGTAGAAGAAGGGATTGTTCCCGGTGGCGGTACTACCCTGGCTCACCTGTCTCCTCAAGTTGAAGAATGGGCAAATGCCAATCTCAAGACTGAAGAGTTGACAGGCGCTTTGATCGTAGCCCGCGCCCTGGCTGCTCCCCTGAAGCGGATTGCTGAAAACGCCGGACAAAACGGTGCAGTAATTGCCGAGCGCGTCAAAGAGAAAGACTTCAATATCGGCTACGATGCTGCCAAAGGCGAGTTTGTCGATATGTTTGACGCCGGGATTGTTGACCCTGCTAAGGTAACTCGTTCCGCGCTGCAAAATGCGGCTTCGATCGCCGGTATGGTGTTGACCACCGAATGCATCGTCGTTGATAAGCCCGAACCCAAAGAAGGCGCTCCGGCTGGTGCTGGCGCTGGTATGGGCGGCGGCGACTTCGATTACTAATCCTTGATAGTTAAGTAAGGGCAGGTGGGATACCTGCTCTTAGCTATTAAGCTGTCAATTTTTCAAGCCGCTTTTGGCACTTTTTTGAGTTAAATCAAGAGTTAAACCCTAGCATGGCAATCTGAAAGACTTTGCCATGCTAGTGGCTTATTATCCCAAAGGTATAGACCAACTGGATCTATTCCAGTGCGTGCATTGTGTCAAAATAGAAATAAAATGCAAGCACTATAACGTCGCTTAGGTCATAACTGACTACCAGTAGCCAAGCGAATCTGGGAGGTAAGCTGAGTGTCCGCCACCATCACAATTAGCCCTGATGAAATTAGGCAGATTTTTCAGCCGCGCACGTCTAACTCTTCTCGTCTTTGGGAGCTTACTAAAAAGGCAAATGCCCTGGCAGTGATAGTTGAAGAGCATTGGGAGGAAATCCCCGCTCTACAACGAGAATTGCTCGCAACCTTTGCTTATGAGGTAATTGAACCTCCAGAAGGTATTCAAGGAATATTTCTTGTCTTCGCAAACCGTCTTTATTTAGCTTGGATTGTGCTTAAAGGTGAGCAAGATGCTTTTATTGCTTATTCTGGTGCATTTGGGCGTCTTATCAACGCCATTTTGGGTAAAATTGAACAGGAAGATATCGCTTATCAAAAAGCCCTATCTGATGCACTTGAAGAGGCTTTTGCCAATATAAAAACTAGCGAAGCCATGACTGCGGAGGAAGCTTGTGAACGGATCGAGCGAATTTCAGATCAAGCTCTTAGAGAACTTTGAGCGAGAGCAAAAAAAGTTGATTCGCGATCGCTATCGTAAAAAGCCCTCAGCAGCCGCTAAGTTTACCGAATTAATACAGCAATTCATTATTATTTTGAGTGCCAATCCCCGCCCTCGTCCTCCTTTAGGGCATTTAGAACCTTGGCCTAAAGGTACTAATTGTGCTGGATGGGAATTGTGGAAACTCGAATTTAAAATGCCTACACTTCGCGGAGCCGCCGGACAGGGGCGGCTTATCTATTTGATAAACACAGTACAAAAACAGGTGGTGCTTGTATGGATTTACACACATGCAGAGTTTGAGAAACGTCCACCAGACAAGAGCTTAAAGCGCTTACTTGAGGAAATTATCGAGTTTTCTAACGTTTCAGATCAAACTAATAATTTAACGCAACTCCAAGAAGGCGAGATAGTAGAGCCAGAAGCCGGAGATGAAGAATCAAACGGCGGTTGCAGTTCTGACTCTTAAATTATTTTCCTTTCTGCTTCCTGTTGGAGGCGGTTTTTTTATTGAACCGCTCCAGACGCAGAGCATTTTTACTTATGTAAATATAGTATTTTAATCGAGAGCGAGCCATATATTTATAAACCATCAGGCTCAAAACCCGGCACTATCAAGACAGAGAGAGTATTAGGAGATTCCTTTTGGAGCCGGAAGAGTATTGTTGGCGGTGGGTTCCCGTTTACCAAGGAAAACATCCAGGGGAGCGAGGATACAGAGCAGCTTGCGTTAGAGAACTGGCGAAAGTCGCCGGAATCAAGGAAAGCACCATCGATATCAACTGGGGAGCTAACTTTGAAAAACGACCCAATTACATGCCGAGGTTACTTCGCATGGCTGATGTTATCAACCAACTCAAGCAAGTTTTGCCGCTTCCGCCAGAATTCCCCTTTGAGTAGTTGCAGAAATATACTATATTTTTATTAAGTCGTTCGTGGACGTGGTTGATTCTGCACTCCCTCATCAAGGAGGTATAAAGTTGACGCAAGATAAAAATCGCAAGCTGTCGTTGGACGAGGCGGCAGAGTTGGTAGAAAAATGGGTTGACAGCGTTAATGAAAATGTGGCTAAGGTGGAAAGACGACAAGAAGAGGCAGAGAGGAAAATTGACGAATTGAACAAACGAGTTAAAGAATTGGAAAGTAAATGTAAAAAGGAGGAAGACCTTGACGAACTCTAAAGCTGTAGAAAAACTACTTGAAACGATTAAAAGATCTAGCGAACATCTTCAAAGCTTATCAGCTAAATCAGATGCTGCTTTGGAGAGAAACGAAAAGCTAACAGCAGAAACGGCATTGGGACGACCTAAGAGAAAATCTGCTTTGGAGGACTTTGTAGACGATCTGGTTCACCGTCCACCTAATGCCGAACAGATACGTCAGTTGAAAGAAGCTATTTTGGCGGAGCAAAAAATCCTCTGCCAAATTTTAGAGTTGCTCGAAAAGTGGCAGAGTCAGCAATCTGTAACTGGTGAAGAATCAGCCAAGGATAGCTAAATCTAAGATTTCTTAATTACTGGGTCTGGTGATTGACCGATCATTGCATCGTCACTGGGTCGATAAAACTTGCACTACCAGTTAAGAAGTTAGAGCAAAGCTTCAGCCTCACTGGCATAAACTCAGTTCTATTCCGCACGTTGTCAACTCTGAAAAGGTTGTTCCCTACTTTACTTTCAGCTCATCTGATTCTAAAATTGCTGCGAGTTCTTGTAAAAGTTTTTCCTGATGTTGTTTTAATGCGTTTAGTTGGTTGATAATATTTGCCACATCTTGTTTGCGATCGCCTTGAGTTAAAGTTTGGTTAGATGGCACAGTAACTAATCCAGCGTTCATCACATTTCCCAAGGATTTAGAGCCAATCCCTAAAAAAGACTGGATCAATTTGAAGGGTGCTATTATTACAGAAATCCATGCTTTCTCTACTAACCTACCGATGGCTTTCAGTAATCCCCCAAATAAGACAATGATTGCCAGTAAAATTACTAAATCTTGAATTGGATGATTCACTATCCAGGATAATATCGGATGATCCTTAAACCAGTTGTTAACAAATGAAGTAAGACCAGCTTCAATACTGTCGGTGAATGAAAGCCTCAAATTCTCGGCTTTTTGCATACTTTGTTCTAAGGATGTCTTCGCATTTTCAGTTGCATCAGTTATATTTCTAACCCCTTGGGTGGTAGCTTCAGTAATAGTATTAATAGTGTTGCTAGTGTTGCTAGCTATAGAATTTTTGGTTTTTTCGGTTGCTTCAACAACTGTTTCAACAGCTTTGTTTGTAGTTTCAGTGAGCTTATCCGCAGCTTGAATAGCAGCTTGGGACAGAGAGGTTTTGGCTTTTCCAGTAATTTCAGCCACCGTTCCCATAGCTTTGTGGGTAGCTTGATTGATTTCCATATTTTATGACCAAATTAATCTTTTTATTTGATAAGAATTAATTTATATTAAACCTTCCGAAAATTTACGCAATTTAGCTTTTCAGATAATATCAGTAACCTATTTGGGTACGGAAGCTTCTAATCCAAGTGTTGCTGGAGTCATAAACCGGGTTTCTCGTTAAGTAGCTTCCGAACCGGGCGCAACTGTTTTGCCGGAAAGCTAGATTAATGCGATCGCAAACACTCCAGTTTCCCCTCTTGCTTTAATTTCAAGTATTTCTGGATAATTTGCCCTGCTGATTGACCTACGCTCGCATCGTCACCGGGGTGATAAAATCGGATGGCAACAATACCATCATTTGGTTGAGGAGTGCCAATTGCTTCGATTAAGTATACAGCGTGTTGATTTTGACGCTGCCGCTCGTCAACAGAGTGTACTCTACCCTGATGCTCGAAGAGAAATTGCGCCCAAACCGCTTCTAAACCAGTTTCTTCTTTGAGTTCTCGAATTGCAGCTGCTTGTGTTGATTCACCTTTGTGTACGCCACCACCAGGTAAGCTATATATACCGTTACTTTCTTGAACAATCAGAATGCCTGCGTTGGTTTCAACTATCGCAGTACCTCTGTGTCTGACGTGAATTTCGCTTGTATTGGGTAGATTCATGGAACCGAGCTGTAGAACGATCGCTCTTTTTTTCTACCCCGTCTCGCGGTGCAATTTCGTAAGCTTAGGATTGGTAGAAAGCTATTTTGACGATATTGTAGCGATCGCACGCAGTCTTCCCCATATTCTAAGCATTTATTCTGCTCCCACGAAAGAGCAAATTAATTTGCTTCGCTCACCATCCTATAAGTTTTAGAGATAGGTAACTGTCAACTGTCCACTGTCCACTGTCAACTGTCCACTGTCCACTGTCCACTGTCCACTGTCAACTGTCAACTGTCCACTGTCAACTGTCCACTGTCCACTGTCCACTGTCAACTGTCAAATGATTATTTCTTTTGAAGGTGCGCCTGCGGTTGGAAAATCAACTACATCAAAAGCAATGGCAAATAACTATAAAGCTTTTGTCGTACCAGAAGTCAATCTGCTGTTTGCCCGTCCCAAAAATGAACCAAAAAATTGGTATCTCAACCGACAGGTTGCCCGATGGGAAATGGGAATGCGTCAATTAGAAAAGTTTGATTGGATTGTTTTTGATGGGGACTTGTTTCAACCTCTCTGGTTTAGTTGGATATACTTTGATGAAGGTTGGAATGACCTGGAATCTTGTGCAAAATATTTTCGTAAACAGATCAATCTAGAGAGAATTGCCTTCCCCGATGTCTATTTCTTTTTTTTAACTACTCGCGAACAACGTTGGGAAAGAGCCTTAAAAAGAGGACGGGAAAAAGGCAGGCATGAAGAAAGAATTAGAAAGAAGTTTGAAAGGTATGAAAAATTGGTTGAGCCTCAAACAAGATATTTCGAGGCATTTAGAGCGCAATTCCCCGAAAAAGTCAAGGTTTTAGAGTCGGTGACGGTAGAAGAAAATATAAAATTTATCACCTCTATTGCTGGAGAAAAGAAAGTAGCACAAGATATTGAAGTTTTTGATTTTTTAGTTTCATGGCTGCAAGAAAATAAGGCAGAAAAATTTTAGATCCAGGGGTTATATCATGTCCGTTAGCAACTGTAGTGCAAGTGTTTTTAATACTGTAGGGGCGGGTTTTACGAGAGATTTTTGCTAACAGCGCCAAGAATAAATAAACCCGCCCCGGTTTGGGCTACCGATACCACCGGACATGATATTAGGGGAATTTGGTCATACTTCTATGTTGATTTTATCTGAAGCCATTATAGTTGCCACTTCTTGCAATAGCTCGTTTTGCTCTTTTTGTATCGCCTCTAAACGAGTGGAAATTTCTGCCAATCTTTGGTTTTTATCGGGCAGGACTGGTTGAGAACTTGCAGGTGGTAAGGCGGGCACTGTTTTTTGAGTTCCTGCTAATTGTTTTAAAGCTAAACCGCCAACTGCACTCAAGGATTTAACTCCAATCCCAAATAATAACTGAAGCAATCTGATCGGGGCTTGCATTAAACTTCGCACGCCGATTTCGATTAGGTAACCCAGCCATTTGATTAGCTGCCAAATCAGCGCGATCGCAAACAATCCGATCGCTACACTCATAATCGGACGATCGCTCATCCATATGACTATCTCAAGTAAGCGGAACATTGCCGGATGCTGTTGCAACCAATGACTGACTGAGGATGCGATCGCTGTTTGCATAGTATTCAATATCACACAACTGGGATGCTCGAAATTAGACTTTTATTAAAGGAATCGGAATTGCGGTTTTACGCTATTGTATCGTCTGAGGAAAAGCTATCGAACATTGGGAGCAACTCGAACATGTACCTAAAATCCTGGATCGCCGCGACTATAGCCGTCCCTTTTTCGCTACTAGGGGCGGTTTTTACCAACTATTCGGCTACAGCCGCGACATTTCTCGTTAAAGCGGCTCCAAACACTACTTTATCCACCTTGTTCCCCTCCTCTACATTATTGACTCAGGCTCAAACTAGCTGGAAGGAGTTTTCATCTTCCGAGGGCAAGTTTGCTGTCTCGATGCCCGGTACTCCCAAGCAGGAGACAGAAACCGATGACGAAGGGTTAACCTCCCACTCCTTTACCGTCGAAATCCAAAACCCAGACAGTGCATACCTAGTTACTTACTACGATGTGCCTGAATTTGCTAAAGCTACGCCAGAGCAAATTAAAGAACTCCTTGATGGTACGCCGGATGCGTTTGCCAAAGGGGGTAATGCTCAGTTAACGCGATCCGAAAGTATTATCCTCGATGGCAACCCTGGTAGAGAATTTGAGTTTACCTCGACTGAAGGTTTCTCGGGCAAGGGACGAGTCTATCTGGTGCTAGATCGGCTGTTTTTAGTGGTAGCAATTGCACCTCAAAGACAAAACATTGAACGCTTTTTAGACTCGTTCCGCCTGCTGTAGTCTTTCGCTGGAATTGAATATTTTTTGAATTAACCGCAGAGGCGCAGAGGACGCAGAGAGAAGAAGTTTGAAGAGGTTTTCCGTCGCCTTCAGCTCTCTTCTCTTCCTTGGCGTCTTGGCGGTTGGTTAAAACAAATCCAAATCGGTCACGGCACCAATACTACTGGAGGATACTAGCTTGGCATATTTCGCTAATACGCCTTTGGTATAGCGCGGTTTGGGGGGTTGCCATGCGGCGCGACGCCGTTCTAATTCTTCGTCGCTGACGTGGAGTTGCAACAAACGTTGGTTGGCGTCGATGGTAATCGTATCGCCTTCTTGTACTAAAGCGATCGCTCCCCCCACGGCTGCTTCTGGTGCTACGTGTCCCACTACCATTCCGTATGTGCCGCCAGAAAAACGTCCATCGGTAATTAATCCTACCGAGTCTCCCAACCCGGCACCGATAATTGCTGATGTCGGTGCGAGCATTTCCCGCATTCCTGGGCCACCTTTGGGGCCTTCGTAGCGCACGATAATTACGTCTCCCGGGTTGATTTTGTTGGCTAAAATCGCTTCTAGGCAGGATTCCTCGGATTCATAGACTCTTGCTGGGCCGGTTATTTGTGGGTTTTTAATTCCGGTAATTTTTGCTACAGCCCCTTCGGTTGCCAAGTTGCCTTTTAAGATCGCTAAGTGTCCTTGGGCATACATGGGATTGTTCCAAGGACGGATAACGTCTTGGTCTGCGGGGGGTTCATCGGGCACATCGGTTAGGACTTCGGCGATGGTTTTGCCGGTGATGGTCAGGGCGTCTCCGTGTAGCAAATTATGCTTTAACAGCATTTTCATTACTTGGGGAATGCCGCCTGCTTTGTGCAGGTCGGTGGCTACGTACCTGCCGGATGGTTTCAAATCGCACAAAACTGGTACGCGGGCGCGGATGGTTTCAAAGTCGTCTAGGGTTAATTCGACGCCAGCAGCGCGCGCGATCGCTAAAAAGTGCAACACTGCATTGGTAGAACCGCCGACTGCCATGATTACGGAAATGGCATTTTCGATCGATTTGCGGGTAATGATTTGCCGGGGCAGAATTTGGTGGCGAATCGCCTCGACTAATACTTTGGCAGATAGTTCGGTGCTTTCGGCTTTTTCTTCGTCTTCGGCTGCCATTGTGGAAGAATAAGGCAAGCTCATCCCCAAGGCTTCAAACGCACTTGACATGGTGTTGGCGGTGTACATGCCGCCGCAGGAACCAGCACCGGGACAGGCACGGCGTTCGACTTCGATTAATTCGGTTTCGTCGATTTTGCCAGCGCTGTATTGTCCAACAGCTTCAAAGGCGCTGACGACGGTTAAATCGCGTCCGTTGTAGTGACCGGGTTTAATTGTACCGCCATAGACGAAAATAGCAGGGATATTCATCCTGGCGATCGCAATCATCGCCCCGGGCATATTTTTATCGCAACCGCCAATTGCCAAAACCGCGTCCATACTTTGACCGTTACAAGCGGTTTCGATGGAATCGGCAATTACTTCTCGCGATACGAGGGAATATTTCATTCCTTCGGTTCCCATCGAGATGCCATCGCTGATGGTAATCGTACCGAAGATTTGGGGCATCGCCCCGGCGTTACGCACTCCTGTTTCTGCCCGCAGTGCTAGGGAGTTAATCCCCATATTGCAGGGGGTAATCGTACTATGGCTATTGGCAATACCGACAATCGGTTTGGTGAAATCAGAGTCGGTAAAACCGACTGCACGCAGCATAGCGCGATTAGGCGATCGCTGAACCCCTTGAGTAACAACAGAACTTCTAAGATTGTCTGACATTCTTAACCCTTCGTAGAGACTGAATAATTTTCAATTTTGCGTTTTTAGTTAGAATCAACTACTTCGGTCTGGTAATGCTGAGGCCGGAGTTGCCGAAAACCTCACCGCATTCGTTTGGCAAACTTACCAACTGCATGTATTGTCTTCCACACGCCTCATGGCGGCTCTGCTACTGATGTTGCCTCGCCGATGCAAGATTATACCTTATTTGACCGTCAATAGCCTGAATGAAGTTTTACAATACCAGCAGCGATGGCGCAACTCCAGCAGGAACCCCTACACGATAAGAGCAGCCGTTTTCTGGGCATCTTTAGTAACAGGTAGACCTCCAGCAAGCTACCCTTGGTTTTCACGGCATGATAACGATCGAGTGCCATTTTTCATTTTCTCAGAATGATGCACTGTTGTTTGTTATGAGCAACTTACCCTGGTCTGATTTCTGCGGATGAGAAAGTAAGTAATGGAAACCATAACCAGACACACTAATCTGAAGGAAATGTGAGGCTATCTAGATGGATGCCAACGAACTGTTGACGCGATACGCTGCCGGAGAGAGGGATTTTCGGGAAATTAAGCTGCATGGAGTTTCTTTAATCGGCGCTGATTTGAGCGAGATTAACATGCGCGGCGCCGATTTAAGCGAAGCAAATTTAATTGGAGCCTCCTTGGTAGGCGCTAACCTGCGGGAAGCCAACCTACAGGGAGCCAACCTGCGAGCTAACTTAAGCGAGGCGAACCTAATTGCTGCTAACCTGAGCGAAGCGAACCTAATTGCTGCTAACCTACGCGATGCCAGCCTGCGAGGGGCTAGCTTGGTCAAGTCTACCCTGATGGGAGCGAACCTGAGCGATGCGAATCTGAGCGAAGCGAATCTACGGGAAGCTAATTTAAGTAGAGCCAAAATGATTGATGCTCCTCTGAGTCGAGCCAACCTGACAAAGGCTATCCTCAGCGGTGCCATCCTGGAGGGGGCTAACCTGACAAATGCCGTTTTGATTGGAGCGATTCTAGAAGAAGCTAATCTAACGAATGCAGTGCTGCACGGCGCCATACTAGAAAATGCTAATTTGAGCGGCGCGGATTTGAGCCGCGCCAAAATCAACGGTACTAACTTGAGCGGTGCTTCTTTGAGTAAAGCCAATTTGCGAGGCGCTAACCTGAGTTGGTCGAGCTTGCGCGGTGCAGACTTGCGCGGCGCTAACCTGTTCAGAGCCAAACTCGGTTGGTCTAACCTCAGCGGCGCTAACTTAACAGAGGCAATTATGATTGAAGCTAACCTCAATCATACTAACCTCCGCAACACCGATTTACGCTGGGCAATTATGCCCGATGGCAGAACTCACGAATAAATTTATCCCTATCAGTAAGGGTGCATTATACAAGTTAGAATTCCCAGGTCAAAAGACAGAAGAAAGAAAAAGGATTTCTTTCTTTTGCCTTTTATGCCGAGGGAGTTTAAGCCTCCGAACTTGTTTTTAAGTATGCTTCTATCGCTTCAGTTGCTAGCTGAATCAAGGGCTTGCCTTCACGGGCTGCGGCTTCTTTCAGACGTTGATAAACATCGTCGCGCACGCTAATGCGACGGCGAACTTTATCGGTAACTGCTGTTATTGATTCAGTCGTTACATCTGGCGTCACTTGACCGTTGGTTACTTCTACTTCACCTAATTCAGGTTCGTAGGACGCGGCAAATTGACGCAGGGCATCGAACCCAACTCGATGACAAAAATCCCCAAAGCTTTCTGGTTCTGGTTGCAGTTTTCGTTCTTGTTTGAAATAAACAAATAAGGGTTCTATGGTCGTCTCTAAATCCTGATGTGCCAGCTTCTCGGTGTAAACTTCTGCTAGGCGCGTTTGATTTGGATCTGCTCCCAACCACAGCTGATAGGAATTAGGCGCTTTACCGACAAATCCTATTTCTGCTAAGTAAGGACGGGCGCAGCCATTTGGGCATCCGGTCATCCGCACGGTAAAGTGTTCGTTTTCTAAGCCAACTTTCACCAATAACGCCCGAATTCGCGCTAAAATTCCAGGCATTGCCCGTTCTGATTCGGTGATGGCTAAACCGCAGGTGGGTAATGCTGGACAAGCCATTGAATACCGCAACAGCGGGTCGATTTCTGTTTCCATCTTGATGCCGCAGCGGTTTAAAATATTTTGAATTTCTTGCCGCTGACTGGGTTCGATGTCGCAGAAAATTATGTTGTGATGCGGTGTGAGTCGGATGGTTAAATTAAACCGTTCTACGATTTCTTTCAGGGCAGTTTTGAGCTGGAAGGAACCGTCATCTTTAATCCGCCCGTTTTCAACAGAAATACCGAGGAAAAGTTTACCATCTCCCTGCTCTTGCCAGCCCAAGAAGTCTTCATATTTCCACTCGGGCAAGGGTTTTAATGGTTGCAGTTTTTTGCCAAAATAACCTTCTACGGTGGTGCGGAATTTATCCACGCCCCAATCTTCTAGCAAATATTTCATCCGCGCGTGTCGCCGATTCGCGCGATCGCCATAATCTCTCTGTGTGGCTACAATCGCTTTAACTAGGTCGTAAACATCCGCTTTGTCTACATATCCAATCTCATCCGCTAGGCGAGGTATGGTTTCTTCTTGGTTGTGAGTACGCCCTAAACCACCGCCAGCGAATACGTTAAATCCCAGCAATTCTCCTCGATTATCGGTCATCACGACTAAACTGAGGTCTTGGGAAAACAAATCAACCGAATTATCCCCCGGTACGGTGACGCTACATTTAAATTTTCGGGGCATGTAGTGGGCACCGTAGATCGGTTCTTCTTTATCGTTGACAATCGTACCGTTGCCGTTGCGCTGCATTGCAGCTTTGACTTCTGGGCTTTCTTCCCCTGAGATGGCTTTTTCCCCATCTAGCCAAATTTCGTAATAAGCACCCGTTTGCGGTGTCAGCAAGTGGGCGATATGGTTGGCGTATTCCCAGGCGTATTCGTATTCGGGGCGATTTTTGAACGGTGCTGGGGGTGCCATGACGTTACGGTTGACGTCGCCGCAAGCACCCAAAGTAGAACCCATGTTACGCACGATGGATGCGATCGCGCTCTTTAAATTCTGCTTTAAAATCCCGTGCATCTGAAACCCTTGTCGGGTTGTCACTCTCAGCGTATGGTTGCCGTATTCGTCCGCCAGCTTGTCCAGCGTTAAATACAGTTCCGGCGGCACATATCCCCCCGGATTGCGGGTACGCAGCATGAACTGATAGTCTTTTTCCTGACCTTTGACTCGGTTGTCCCGGTTATCTTGCTGGTACGACCCGTGAAACTTGAGTATCTGCACCGCATTTTCGCTAAAGTGGGTTGTATCCTCTAATAGCTCGCTGGCAACGGGTTCGCGCAAATAATTGCTGCGTTCTTTGATTCCTTCTACCTTGGAAAGCTTTGGAGGTGAAATCGTTGGTGTCGGAGACTGGGTCATGGGGTATACCAGGGCTGGCTTAAAACAATTATTTTCACTCAGGTGTCTGTTGCGATCGCTTTTGAACGCTTGAACCCTGTTTTCAATTATTCCGGTAATTCGGTCGGAATTCTGTACTTATTGTTATTTTAACATGGTGCCTGGAAGCGATTGTCTGTCGCGCTTCGTAGGTATTTATTCTTAGGGTTTTCTGACCGGAAAATTTGTTTTTAGAGTTAGGGGTTGGGGATTAGGGGTTAGGGATTAGGGATTAGGGATTAGGGGAAGAAGCGTTGCTGTACCTTTTGGGAAAATTCTGAGAAGTTTGTAAAGGTATGCAAAGGAAGCGTGGCGCGATCGTTTCCGAATCGTTCAACAGCGGATGGGTATCGCTACCTTTTTAAATTTTGTTAAGAAAAATCAAATTATCTTGCAATAACGCCCCATAAACTTATAATTAAACCTGATAGCACTAACAATCCGCAATTTGGGCGAGCGACAGAGATATCCCAGGAGAAGTTATAATGTTCGGTTTTCTAAAAAAGAAGAGTGATTCCAAAGACGCGCCTAAATCTCGTAAAGGGAGCAATGGCTTTTACATGGAATTAGACGAATCAAAGGCATCAGCCTCAGAAAATGGCAAGCAACCCGCAGAGTCAGCAGTAAAAGTCGAGACAGCACCCGCACCCGCAGCAGCAACCGCACCGGCGGCTGAACCCGCAAAAGCTACCAAGCCAGAAACCAAGTCCAAACGGGCTAAAGCTTTGGAAAAATCCGCAGCACCCGCAGCAGCACCCGCAGCAGCAACCGCTAAACCCGCCGCACCAGCAGCTGCTACTAACGGAAAAGTTCAACCCGAGACTATCAAAACTTTTGCTCCCGACTATTTGCTCACTCTGACCAGCACAAATGGGCGTCGTCGTCCGGGCGCGAATATGAGTTCGTACCTGGAAATGGCTCGCCAAATGAAAACAAGATAGGATTTGAGATTTGAGATTTGAGATTTTAGATTTGAGATTTTGGATGCGTGGATTATGAATGGAATTCCAATCTAAAATCTGCAATTTGAAATCTACAATTGGTTAGATGGAATTCCAATCTAAAATCTGCAATTTGAAATCTACAATTGGTTAGATGGAATTCCAATCTAAGATCTGCAATTTGAAATCTACAATTGGTTAGATGGAATTCCAATCTAAAATCTGCAATTTGAAATCTGCAATTGGAAATTACCCATTACTAGGAACGGGTAGATTTTTGAGGAAAACTAGCCCGCTGTACAACTGAAAAGCTGGGTCCCAGTGGCTGGGATTTCTGCGAAACAGGTGCATGTGGGATTTAATCCGGTCTAGAAGTTCGGTCTGATCTAAAGCTGTTTCGGCAAAAGGCGTAAAATCAGACCAAACTTTTGCATTTGGTAGTTGATGGTTGAGGAATTCTAGCAAGCGGTTCCAGTTTCTGCGGGTGGTATCTTTATCTGGTTCGGGAGTGAGGTGAATGCCATTTTGAAATTGGTAACCGCTATCGTAAAGCCGTAAAATAGAACGCCTGCTGGGTAGGTGCAGGTCGCAGAATTGGGCGTAATCTTGGGTTTGGACTTTGCGTTGCAGTTTTTTGCGGTAATCGAGGTCTACTACTTCTTCAAAGATGGGGAGAAGTCCATCTACTCGATGGCTAACTTCTGACCAATCAAAGGTTAAGGAACCGATGCGATCGCTCTCATCGCTGCAAATAACGGTAGGCTGGGGAAAAGCTGTATGAAAATAGCTGACGCGAAACACATTAATTTTTTGAATTTCCCCAATCGGCACCCAAAAACAAGCTATCTTAGCTTCCTGCAACTGCTGACCCAAAAATTTTAGTTCCCCAATCGCACCCGTGCGGTATAAACGCCAACCGCGACTTTGCAACAACAGGCGCGCCGTGTAAGGGTCGATATTCATAATCCGGGCAAAGTTTTGGGCGGCGGCGGTTTTGGCTTCCGATGCGACTGGTTCTAAAATTAACACGCCCGGTTCCGTACTGCCGGGGGCGGATTTGGCTTGAGCGATCGCATTTTTTCGCTGTTCTTTTTGAATTGTTTCCACTCGCTGCAATCCTTGACGTGCAGCGGTGAGGATTTTTGGGTTGGTACTATCCCGCAGCAGTTGGCGGTAAACATTTTCTGCTGCTTCTAACTTGCCGGTTACTTCGTGCAGGCGTCCGGTATAAAATTGCACCGAAGGGTTGTTAGGGGAAGTTTTCAACAACTGTTTGAGTAATTGGGCGGCTTCCCGATAGTCCTTGCGTTCAAACGCGGCGGCAACTTTTTCTATCATTGGTAATGGGTAATTGGTAATGGGTAATTGGTAATGGGTAATTGCTAATTGATTTGTTAATTTTCTGGCTTCTGCTCCTCTGTTACCATGTTTCCCTGCTCCTGTTCAACAGCAGCTGATATCAAGGATAATGCGACGATGGGGGCGGTGACGGCGCGGAGGATGCGTTTTCCCAGGGAAACGGGTTGAAAACCGGCGGTGCAAGCTGATTCCACTTCTGCGGGCGTCCATCCGCCTTCTGGGCCTGTGGCAATTGTAATCGTGGTTTGGGGCGATTGATGGGGGGTTTTTACTGTATCCTGCCAGCAACTGAGTAAATGGGGCAAATCGCCGCGGGCTTCGCAGATAAAGCCATAGTTTGTGTCTGATGATAATGCTTGAGAAAAAGGCATCGGGTCTAGAATTTCGGGGACAATGAGGCGCTCTGATTGTTCGGCGGCTTCTATGGCAATTTTGCGCCAGCGTTCTAGTTTTTGGGGACTGGGGTTTAGTAGAGTGCGATCGCTCACTACTGGTATTAAATTTGTCACTCCTAATTCTGTTGCTTGACGGACAATTTCATCAAATCCGTTTTTAGGAAGGGCTACTATCAAAGAAACAGTTACGGGTAACTCGGTTTGTACGGAGATCGGTTGTAAAATTTGTGCTTGAGCGCCAGAAAGCATCGCCAGCCACGATTGTCCTTGTCCGTTCATGGCGATAAAGCGATCGCCCGAAACCAATCTCAACACTCGAATTAAATAATGCTGTTGTTGGGGCGTGAGTTCAATTTGTTGCCCTTGTAATTGTGAGGATGAAATTACTAGCCGTTGCAGTTGAGTCAATTTATTTTCCTGAATCAATTCCAAAATCTGACAATTATTAGGACTTACGCAAAGAAACCGGGTTTCTATGAAAAAAGATCGCAGCAAGAAACCCGGTTTCTAGGATCTTGGCGCGTAAGTCCTAAATTATAAGCAAAGCGAAAAGCTTTTTATCACCGCACCAGCTGGCGATCGCGTCAACTAATTTCGATGTATAATCTGGATTTGCCAAAAGCTAGTGTCTAGTAACTGGTTATACCGCGCGCGGGATTGGAGACATTATTTTGAAATTACATCAGCTGTTACCCGGTCTTTTAGGCTTTTTTTTACTATCTTCTCCGGTAGACGCAGCTAATTTACGGTTTTGGCGCTTTGATGCCAATGCTAATCGCCTGGTTTTTAGAACTGACGAAGGCATTCAACCCAAGGCACAATTACTCTTTAACCCTACTCGCTTAGTAGTTGATTTGCCAGGGACATCGCTAGGAGGATGGCCTACGGGGAGGCGGGAATTAAGAGGAGCGATCCGTTCTGTGCGGGTGGGACAGTTTGATAACCAAACAACGCGGATTGTGATTGAATTGGCTCCAGGTTACGATCTCGACCCTCAGCAAGTCAAAGTCGTCGGTATTTCACCCACTACTTGGACGGTGCAATTACCGACTCCGCAAGGCATGGGCGCAGTTACTAATCCCCCACCCGGCGATTTTGTTACCGATCCGGACGCCAGCAGTCCGATACCCGTACCGCCGCCAGCACCACCGCCACCCCGTAGCGTCGTTGAACCGCCGGTTGAGAGGATAATACCCCGCGTTCCCAAAACCCGCCCCGTGGTGGTAATAGATCCCGGACATGGAGGCAAAGATGTAGGCGCGATTGGCGTGGGCGGAATTCACGAGGCAGATATTATCTTGTCAATTTCGCAACAGGTGGCGCGCATATTAGAACAAAGGGGGATTCAAGTAATTTTGACGCGGGACAGCGATTATTTTGTCGATTTAGCGCCACGGGTACAAATTGCCAAGCGGGTGGATGCAGATGTGTTTGTCAGCATTCATGCCAATGCGATCGTCAATCGTCCTGATGTGAATGGACTAGAAACCTATTATTTCGGTAACGGCGCTGCCCTGGCGCGGACAATCCACAACAGTATTTTACAGAGTCTTGATATTAATAACCGAGGCGTGCGCCGCGCTAGATTTTTTGTTCTCCGCAATAACCCAATGCCCGCCGTTTTAGTAGAAACGGGTTACGTGACTTCGCCATCCGAGAGTCGGAGATTGACCGATCCAGCTTACCAAAGTCAAATGGCGGCAGCGATCGCGCGGGGCATTCTCCAGTATTTGGGCATGAACTAACGCCGGAGGTTTTTCAGTTGTTGTAACTGTTGAGTTTGTTCGTCGAGCATTTTTCCTGAGACTAGCAATTAGCCATTAGCAATTAGCTCCAGGCTTTAAATAATATGATGTCCGTTGAATGGGTATATTTAACTGTAACTTCCTACAGTTTCAATCTCATCAATAGTAGCAAAAACCCAAACTCCTCCAAATGCTGCACGATAACAGCCCATTGATTTGAAGTGGTGACAAGCCATAGCAGCTATTTCCCAAGGGGTTTCTGGTTCAGCGGTAAAAATACTGGCTGCAAATATTTCCGGTCTTGCAATCCTGCCTAATTCTTTGATTCGCGCGCATTTCTGTTTCAGGGAAGCGGCGATAGATGGATATTCCCACGCCCACATCCAGGTGGAATTGGTTGTGGAATAAGAACCTATTGGTGTAATTTTTGCCTGTAGTTTAACAGTGGAGTTTTCTTTGAGTTGTAAAATTCCTCGCGTCCAGTCAATCTCAGGTTTTTCGCAGTATCCGATGCCGAATTCTGCTTTTAAATAAAATTGCTTTTTCTCTAATTCTTCGTAACACCGATCTATAAACTGGTCAAATTCGATGGAATTCACGATCGAGACTCCATAAATCTAATTGTAGATTCACCTCTTTTACCCAAGATTACGTAAGAAAGGTGGAGAAGATGGGGAAGATGAGGGAGCTGAGGGAGCGCTTGGAGCTAGTGAAGAAATTAGTTCTACTTCAAGAGTATTCCTTGTCTTCCTTGTCTTGCTCATCTCGTTCATCTCCCAGGTTATTTTTCCCACCGCAACAAACGGAATTGACATCGGCTATCAAAGAAACCCGGTTTCTGGGTAAGCGATAAAAAAGCCTCTCAAGGTTGAGAGGCTTGGATTTAAGGTTAGCGGAGAAAACTTTAAAGACTAGGTGGCGACAGCGATCGCACCCGCCAGCGCCGCAGCTATAGCCGATACCAGCGCGGTGCCAAATAACCACCAAGCAGCGGTTTCAGCGGCTTTGCGGGTTTCTTCAGCTTGCTTAGCTGCTTGTCGCTTGACTTCTTCCACACGTCGCTGTGCTTCCTGCTGAATCCTTTCTGCCCGTTGCAAAACGTTGTTACGTGCCGATTCAATTTGGTCGATAATGCGGTTGGCATCGGCTTCAGAAATATCCTCGCGGGAACTTAAAAGGGCTACCAGGGTGTCGCGGTTGAACTCGCTTAAACGATGGCGTAAAGCGTCGAAACCGGCTTGGGGATCTTCAAATACCTGGCGGACATCGCGCTTGATGCCATCATAGTTGAGTTCGGGACGATCCAAGGAGTTAAGGTAGTTGCGGATGCGGGCAAAAATCCCATCGACTACATCTTGTATGCGACGTTGGATAGTCCGCACTTGTTCCACAAATTGATCGCGCACTGCTAAAACTTGATCGACAATCCGCGTAGCTTCTGCCTCGGAGATATCCTGACGCTGAGATAGCAATTTTATCAACGTGTCGCGGTCGATTTGCGAGAGGCGATCGCCTAAACTTTCCATTCCCACGCGCGGATCGTGCAGCAGCAATTGCAAGTCGCGTTTGATACCTTCGGGATTCAGAGCATCTTTGCCCGTATTCCGCAGATATTCTTGCAAAGTGGTTTGGAAATCTTGCACTTGGGCTTGCGTCCGTCTGGCGAGGCGGCGAGGCGCTTTGACGATGTTGTTAATCGAATCTTGGACTTGATCGATAATTTGATTGACTTGGTCTTCGCTCAAGTCTTGGCGTTGACTCAGTAATTTTACCAGGGTATCGCGATCTATTTGAGACAAGCGACGGCGGAGAGCGATCGCGCCTTCTTTGGGATTCTCGAACAGTCTGGAGAAGTCGCGCTGAATACCGTCGGGGTTGAGTTCGTCTTTGCCGGTATTGCGGAGGTAGTCGGCGATCGCATTCGTAACGCTATCGTATTGTTCTTTCGCTTTATCCGCCACCGCTTGCGGCGCGTGGACAACGCTACTCCACGAATCTTGCACTTGATCGGCAATCCGATTCACCTGAGCTTCGCTCAAGTCTTGACGCTGAGATAGCAATTTAACCAAAGTATCGCGATCGAAGCGCGACAAACGGGCGCGGATCAAATACATCCCAGCGCTAGGGTTATCCAGCAGAGTCCGCAAATCGCGCTTAATCGCATCGGGATTGAGTTCTTCTTTGCCCGTATTCCGCAGATACGACTCTAAATTGAGCCACAGCGCTTCTGCTTCCGCTTTGGCGCGATCTTGCAAACCTTTCGCTTCGGACGCTACCAAATCGCGAGTTCTTTCCAAATCGTTGGCAATTGCGTCAGCTTCTGTGGGAGTTATATCGGCGCGCTGATACAGCATTTGCAGCAAAGTAGCGCGATCTAATTGAGCGAAGCGAACCTGCAACTGTTCGTAATTCCCCTCGGTATCTTCCAGCAGCGGTTTGAAATTGCTCAAAATACCAGAAGTATTCAGTTGTTCTTTCGGCGTATAACGGAGATAATTTTCTACTCGCCTGCGGAGGTCGAAGATTTTTTCCCGTTCTTCTGCCGCAATAACTGAATTTAAAACCTCTAGCCGGGTTGATTCCAAGCGATCGGCAATTTGGTTAATTTCGTCTTGAGTCAGCAGACCTTTTTCTTGCAGGATATTGAAAAAATCTTGCCGCTTAATTTGCTCCAATTGACGGCGAACTTCAATCGGATCTGCTTCCGCATCGTAGATGACATCTCTAAATTCTTGCCTCACTGCTTCCCGGTTTAATTGCCAGGGATAGGCATTCATTAGATAGTTTTCAATATCCAGCCGAATTGTATTGGTAGGTTGAGGTTGACCAGTTAGTTGTTTTGCACCACCTACAGCTTGATCTTTGACGTCTTTGAGTCGATTTAAGATCGATTGGATATCTAAATCCGACAGATCTGTTCTTCCCATTAGTGCGGCGGTAATCGCACTCATCGCCATTTGCCGTGCTTGACCGAACAAACCGGGAGCTTTATCGGTTTGTTCTTGAGTTGCTTGCCGCGATGAGCGCATTTCTGCAATTAATTGGTCGAGTTTCGCGCTTTCGGGGGATTTTAACTCTTTAGCTTGAGCAGATTTGATATAGTCCACCAATTCTGCCATTACATCCCCCTGCGGTAAGCGATTCGTGGCTTGCTTCCAAGCGCCTTCGAGTTGGTCTACAATCCGGTTAGCATCGCGTTTGGAAAGATTGGTGTTTTTGCTCACCAAATCTACAAACGTATCGCGATTAATGTTTTTGAGATTTTCCGGAGAAATCGATCTCAAATCTGGCGACGCCAGCAAAGATTCAAATTCCCGCCGGATGGCTTTTACATCTAAATCCGCAGGGCGCAGCGTTTCTAGATAATCTTCCAAGGAATGGCGGATATTCACCGGGTCGATGGCGCTACCAATTTGCCGACCAACTGCGGCGGCGGCGGCTTCGGCGGTAGCAACAACTTGATTGCTGGCTGCTTTTGCACCCAACGCTGCCGTTGCTGTCCCTAAAATTGCTTGAAACCCGCTGGTAGCGGTATTAACAATCGAACCAATTAACGAGCCTACCGTGGTTGAACTCGCCCAAACTAGCAGCGAGAAATACGCACCCCAGATCACCAGACCTAGAATAGCGCCCAACCCTATATCAAAGGTGAGCAAGCTGAGATTTACTGCTAAAAAACAAGCCAGGAATAAGGAAAGCGTAACCGTGACTAAAGTCCAAATTCCCACAGTTTTGCTAACTTTGTTAATCGTACCGCCAATGCTACCAGAATCATGACGATCCGAGTCGGAATCATCGTCTGATTTGCGTCCCAGATAGGAAATCCCAGCCGCCACAGAAAGATTTGTTAGTAACAGTTGGAAGGCAAACGCCAGCACTATCCCAGCAATCAAGGCTTCAAAAAACCGTACCGAAGAAATTGCTTCCGCCGCTCGCACAGGCACGGGAACCACCGGAGCAGGCACGGGAACGGGAATCTGCAATAGCCAAAATGGTAAGCTATGCGGTTCCAGCGTTAATTGTGAAATGTCAATCATAGAATTTCCCTCATTTTCTCTTGTTTTTGAGATTTATAGAATACAGCCGGACAGTTGGGACGCAGCAACAATTTAGATAGTTTTGAAAACTAATTATCTAGGCCGCGTTCCTACGCCGTATTAGGGCAAAAGTTCGCACCCCTTGGGTTAGAATGGCTGGATCTGAGGGGTAAAAACATCTCTCCCAAGTCTGAACTTTGCTGCAAGAGCAGGATAGAGAAGGCAGTTTATATGAACAGGATTTACGCCAAGAAACCCGGTTTCTGTCCTCGTCGCGCCTAAGTCGCGATCGAGTTGGAATTATTTATTGAGTTTCTAGCTAGTTGCTCACTTTCTAGGGATAGAGTTTTGTATTGAAAATAGCATTTTTGAGATCAACCTTTAGATAGCTTGCTTTCTGTACCTATAGGTAGACCTCGGTCTTGTTTAGGGTAGCTACTATCAAAGTATGAAACGTTAAGTAATGTAAATCGAGGCTTGAAAATTATGCAATCTCCTGAAACTCGCAGCACCACCAATCTACCTCCTGTTGCTCTAGCCTACAACGGTAAAGACCGCAACGCTTTCTTATTTGGCTTCAATCCTCAAGCAGAATTGTGGAATGGTCGCCTTGCTATGATTGGCTTCCTCGCCTATTTGCTGTGGGATATGGCTGGCTATAGCGTTCTGCGCGACGTGCTGCACTTCATCTCTTATACCCACTAAAAACCGAACATACCTCCTCTCTTTAGTTAGTTCTTAGTTATTAGTCATTAGTCATTAGTTGAAGGGGCATCAGCTAATGACTAATGACTAATAACTATTTGTTTTTTAGGTATTATTAAGATGCGTAGGGTGCGTTAGGCGCAGCCGTAACGCACCGTCATCCTCTTTGGGGGTACGTTACTATTTTTATCAATAGAGTTTGGCGGTGCGTTACGCTGTCGCTAACTCACCCTACTATTTTTATCAACACACATAGCAGAATCCCGGTTTCTTGAAGAAACCGGGATTCTTAATAAAATTCTTGATTATTGCATAAATGGTTGGTTTAACCCGCCTCTACAATAGGAAACGAAGGATAACAAATAAGGCAGATGTTAATAATTGCAACGTCATTACAGGGATGCCGTAATGTAGAAATCTTTTAAACGAGATTCGCCGTCCATGCTGCTCAGAAATTCCCGCTGCTACGATATTGGATGATGCGCCTACTAGGGTGCCATTTCCTCCTAAAGTTGCCCCAAACATCATGGCATAAAATAACGGCAGCACTTCGGGGGGAAACTGTCCTTGAAAGTCTGACGATAAAACTTCTGCTCCTACTAATCCTACATTGACAACGTATTGTTTGAGTAATGGCACCATTGCTACTACGAGGGGGATATTGGGAACAACGCTGGATATGATGCCGGTCAAGAAAAGCAAAAACATCGAACCCAATAAAATGTTTTTTCCCATGATAACTGTCAATACGCTTAATACGCTGTTGAAGACACCTGTTTTTTCCAGTCCGCCAATCAGGACAAAAGTAGACATAAAAAAGATCAAGGTACTCCAGTCTACATCGCGCAAGATATTGTTGACTGTATCTATTTTGGTATGGTGAGCTAGGAGTAGGGCTAAAGCAGCTCCCATCAAGGCAACGGCAGCGGGTGCAATTGGCACTGGGAGCGATTCTCCTATAACAAAAAACAGCAGTACGAAGGCTACAATTATTCCTCCTACGATCAAAGTTCGTGGATGATTGATTTTGGGGTGTGGTAGTTGATCCAGATTATCCAGTTTCCTGAACCAAATTTTGCGGAATAAAAGCGGTAGAGTAGCTAATAATGTGAGCAGTGCAACTACACCACCTAGACTCAATCTCAGCATGTAATCTGTAAAGCTGATGTTAATAGCATCGCCTACAATAAAATTGACAGGATCTCCTACGAGTGTTAGCAGTCCGGTGCTATTGGCAACAAATACCATCAAAATCAGTAATGGGACAAAATCGACTCCGACGTCCTGTGCTATGGGTGGAATTAATGGTGCTAGCAACATGACGGTTGTGGCGTTGGGTAAAACAGCACAGACAGGCGTTGTAATGCCGACTATACCCAAGAGTAAAAGATTGCCTCTGCCTTTAGCCAATATCACCATCTGCGTGGCTAAGTAGTCAAAAATTTTGGTGGGTTCAAAGGCGCGCACGAGTACCATGATGCCGAAGAATAAACCCAGAGTGCCGTGACTTTGACCGATGTAACTAATGGCTTCTGGCAAAGTCATGACGTTTAGAAATACGAGTAGCACTGCACCTAAAAATGCGGCAATTGTTAGGTGTATCCACTCTGTCATGACTAAGAAGATGACAGTAACAAATGTTGTCGTAGCGATGATGGCTTGCCAGTTTTCCACGGTATGCCTCTATACAGAGTGAATGACTTGGTTGCATCCTACAGAAAAAGAACTCTTTCGTAAAGATGGAATTTTCTTAATTTTTTGTAAAGTTATTCAGTTTTGTAGGTGCTGGTGGGGAAATGTGAATCTATTCGTCTGGGGTAAAATAGCGCTCCAGAAAATCTAGGGCGTGGTTCCGTAGTTCGTAGTATTCTTTAGATTCGCGCATGGCTTGGCGATCGCGCGGATGAGCAAACGGTACTTCTAATATTTCCCCAATCGTAGCAGCAGGGCCATTTGTCATCAATACGATGCGATCTGACATGTAAATTGCCTCATCTACATCGTGGGTAAGTTAATGACTAGGACAGCTCAAATCTTGCGACGAAGCCTGGAAATAAATTTCCGGCTTAAAGCTAAAGTCAGTTAAAACTGACTAAAATGCTGTTTGGAGTGGTAGCGGCGAGTTTCACAGAATATTTATGACATAAAAAACCTCTGGGGACGATTTGCTTTAATTTCAAAACTGTTGAGATAACCTACCGGATCGCTGGGGTCGAATTGTTTATTGTCTATGAATGCTGTGGCGGGTTCGATTTTGTAATCTTCCGTTGGACATTCAATTCCCATTTCGGCGGCAATTTCGCGATAAAGGTCTGTTCTCCAAGCTGTACGCGCCAACTGTTCGGCATTTTTGGGAATTTCTTTGATTTGTCCCCACCTTGCGGCTTGCGTCATTAACCAGAGACTTTGGGACTGCCATAAAAAGGTGGAATGGTACCTCGGATCGAGGGCAAGATTGGGAGGTAGATCGAAGAAAAGTGTGGTTTCATCTGATGCTATGGTGCGGTTTTTCCCATCAAATCCACCATAGTTATATTCTCCCACAATTCCCGGTCTGGTAAATTTATCAACGGAGCCTTTTTTGGGTTTTGCGCCTGTAAATGAGCGATCGGTAATTAGTTCGGCAATTTCGGCGCGGTTTTCCGTTTTGCTGCAATATTGGCAGGCTTCTATCATTGCTTTGACTAGGGAACGATAGGTTTTAGGATGGTTGTTGATAAAGTCTTCTCTCACTCCTAAAATTCGGTCTGGGTGTCCTTCCCAAATTTCTTTACCTTGGGCGAAGGTAAAGCCGATTCCTTCGTTTCCTGAAATTGCCCTTGTATTCCAAGGTTCTGCAACCATATAAGCTTGCATGGCGCCAATTCTGACATTTGTTACCATTTGGGGTGGTGGAACGATAATGACGCGAAATTCCGCAAACGGATCGACGCCTGCTGCTGCGGATAAGTACCGGACAAAGTATTCGTAAATGGCGGAACTCAGAACAACTGCCCAGACTTTTTTTTCGGCGGGTTGTTGTGCAAAATAGTTGCGAAAATCGCGTCCAAATGCTTCTAAATCGCCGTTATATTCTTTCCAAGGACGTAACCCAAAATCCCACATGGCTTTATTCATCGTCATGGCGTTGCCGTGGCGGTGGATGGTCATTGCACCGCACAGAGGGGCGTGGCGCGCGCCTTCTGCACCGATTCTGGCGTTGGTGACGGCACCGGAGACGACGGGGGAGGCGTCGAGGCGTCCAAAAACTAAGCCGTCGCGCGAGGTTGCCCAACTGGCTTCGCGGCTGAGTTTGACGTTGAGTCCATATTTGCGGAAGAAGCCTTTTTTCCAAGCGATCGCAAATGGCGCACAATCATTTACAGGCACATACCCAACTGTAATATCGGGTTTTTCTAAGGTTCTCGCATCTACTACAGGTTCGACGGCTAACGCTTCTTCTGTCAGTCCTTTGGCAGATCTGTCACCCGATATGGCACAGGAAGAAAGTGCGATTGTTGCCGCCGTCGCCCCCATTCCCAACAGAAATTCTCTGCGGTTCAAATTATGTTGGTTTTGCATACAATTTGTGAATGGGTAATTGGTAATTGGTAATTGGTAATTGGTAATTTTAGATGGCAGATTTTAGATTTTAGATTTAACTTCAAATCTCAAATCTGCGCTCTGCGATCGCTAATTACTTATTACCCATTACCTAGCTCGCAATCCTATAAGCTTGAGCGAAAAGTAACTGTCAACTGTCAACTGTCAACTGTCCACTGTCAACTGTCCACTGTCCACTGTTAATTTGCTTTTCTGGGGCGATGTGTTGCGAAGGCTTCTATTCTGCTGACGGCGAAGTCTAGGAGTAAGCCGGTTAAGCCAATTACTAACACGGCTAAGAATACCGAACTTAGGTTTAATCTACTCCATTCATCCCAGACAAAAAAGCCGATGCCAATCCCGCCCGTCAGCATTTCTACCGCTACAATTACCAGCCAAGCAATGCCTAGACTAATCCGCAATCCCGTAAAAATATAAGGCAAGCTGGCTGGTAAAATAATTTTGGTAATGCGCCGCCAGCGGGGCATTTCTAACACTCGCGCTACATCGATATAATCTTTGGAAACGCTGGATACCCCAAGCGCGGTGTTAATAATCGTAGGCCACAAAGAGGTGATGAAAATGACAAAAATTGCTGAAGGATCTGCCAGGTTAAAAATTGCTAGGGAAATCGGCAGCCAAGCCAGGGGCGATACGGGCTTGAAAATTTGAATGATGGGATTGATTGCTAACATCGCTTCTTTGGACATGCCGATTAGGAAACCTAGCGGAATTGCCACTACAGCACCTAAAAGAAATCCCAGCATTACCCGCCTTAAACTTGCCAGCAATAACCAACCAATCCCTAAATTTCCGGGGCCGCGCTGGTAAAATGGATTGAGAATGTAATCTAAATTAGCGACCAGTGCCTCTGGCGGCGTAGGCATTAATTCGTGATTGGCAAGTGCGATAATCCACCATAGGATAATGATTCCTAAAAAACCAATAGCTGGTAGGATAACAACATCGCGAACAACGATCGGTTTAGCGCGTCGCCAAGCTGCTTGTCCAGCAACAGCGATCGCGAAGCGTTTTGCGAAGCAAAGTATCGCAGACAAGTTGAGTTGTATTGTCATAGGTGTCAGAAGCAGGTACAAAAGTTACTGAGCAGTACCAGCCAAGGACACTGATGAGTTTAGAACATTACAGAAAATGCTCGCTCTTCAGTCTCCTCTCAATGCCTACGAAGTTAGCTGACGGACTAGGGCTGAGAGTTGCCCTTCTCTACTGCACTCCTCACGAAACTAGCAGAGATTTGCCCCACAATTTGGTTCCTCCGCTCCAACAAAAGCTGGATTAGGCTGACTTACTCTGATTCCAAAACATTAAAGCACACCTGTTTCAAATTGTCTAGCTGTGAAAGTTAGAAAATTCTGAGCGGGCTTTTTCATGTTAGTATCCGATTTTCTAGGTGCATCTATCTCAGGATAGATTTTGCAGAGCGAGCTTTAGAATCCCAGTTTCTTAAAGAAGCCGGGATTCTGTAGGTGTAAGGGGGGCGGGTTGATTTAATCTGTTTTTGAGATTCATACCAACTCCCCTGGAATTACCGACTTTTTGCCTAACGACTGAAGTCGCGGCTACACATACAAAGTCTGCCTACGCAGACTTATAAAAAAGGGAGGTATCAGCTGTAAAAACCGCGCCTAGTTTAATCATAAAAAGAGGGGATATTCCCCTCTTTTGTGAGTTGGTTGAGTTGTAATTTTCTGTTAAGTGTCCACTGTCCACTATCCACTGTCCACTGTCCACTGTCCACTGTCAACTGTTGAATTAGTTGGGCGGATCGAAGCGGTTGACGGATGCGGCGATCGCAATCATCGGTAAACTAGCTAAGAAGCAGACAATCCACTGATCGAGGGTCATGGGTGCGGTTTGGAAGATGTTGTTAATAAACTGGGAGTTGGCGAAGATAATCTGCAAGATTAGGGCGACAATAATCCCACCTGCCAGGGCGGGCGCACCGCTGACTTTTTCTGTTGAACCTTGGAATTTAGCAATCAAGGAAGGCAGCAACTGACTAATACTCAGCAGGTAAAAAATTCGCCCCATGACTAATGCTTGAATTGCCATTGTGCGGGCTAATTCGATGCTGCCCCAAGGTGCTTGTCTGACAAATTCAAACATGCCGAAAATCAGCGTCCAGTTGTAGAGAGAAACTGCAATAATTCGCTTGATGCGATTTTGCGTTAGGAAGCGTTCGTTAACCGGGCGGGGAGGCTGTTTCATCACTCCTTCTGACTTGGGTTCAAAGGAGAGAGGAACCGTCATTGTAATCGAGTTGAGCATGTTTAGCCAGAGAATTTGTAGCGACAAAATTGGCAATTCTCGACCCAATAGCGTGCTAATCAAAATCGTCATCGATTCCCCACCGTTGACTGGGAGAATAAAGCTAATCGCTTTAATCAGGTTCTTATAAACCGATCGCCCTTCTTCTACCGCTGCTGCAATCGAGGCGAAATTATCATCAGTTAACAGCATATCTGCCGCTTCTTTTGATACTTCCGTACCGCTTCCCATTGCGATACCAATATCCGCTTGTTTGAGGGCGGGGGCGTCGTTTACGCCGTCTCCCGTCATCGCTACGATTTCGCCTTTTGATTGCAATGCTTCAACAATTCGCAGCTTTTGTTCGGGGGCAACGCGGGCAAATACTACCCCTTCTTCTACCGCATTTGCTAATTCGTTTTGGCTCATGTTGGCAAGTTGGGCACCTGTGTATGCCACAACTTTTTTATTCTGATTGCGGAAACCCATGCGGCGGGCGATCGCTTGTGCGGTGGTGATGTGATCTCCCGTAATCATCTTCACCTGAATTCCCGCTTGCTGACAGGCGTAAACGGCAGCGATCGCTTCCGGGCGGGGCGGATCGATCATTGCTTGCAATCCGATGAATTCCAACCCCGATTCAATATCAGAATGATCGACTTTATCTTGTGATTCTCCTACTTTTTTCTTGGCAAAAGCTAGCACTCGCAACCCTTGTTTTGCCATTTCATCGACGCGCTGGTTAATCGCTTCTACATCGAGTGTGGTAAGTTCTCCGTCATTATTTAAAGCAGCAGAAGAGCGTTTTAAAATTGCTTCCGCCGAACCTTTGACATAAATTACCTTGGCATTGCGAGTTTGGTGCAAAGTTGCCATGTATTGAAACTGAGACTCGAAGGGAATTGAGTCAAATCTGGGGTTCATTCTTTCTGCTGCTGCTTGAATTATCCCCGCTTTATTGGCAACGGTAATTAACGCGCCTTCGGTGGGATCTCCAATTGCTACCCAGTTGCCGTCCTTTTGTTCCAAGTGGGAATCGTTGCACAATACTCCTGCTAACAACAATTCTGATAAAATCGGGATATCTTTGGCATTAATTGGCTGTTCTTGATGTTGAATTTCCCCTTCCGGATTGTAACCGCCACCCGTAACTGTATAAGTTTCACCGCCGGTATAAATTTCTTGGACAGTCATTTGATTTTCGGTCAAAGTTCCAGTTTTATCGGAACAAATAACTGTCGCACCGCCGAGGGTTTCTACTGCTGGTAATTTGCGAATAATGGCATTTCGCCTCGCCATCCGGGCGACGCCAACTGCCAGAGTAACGGTAATAACTGCGGGCAAACCTTCAGGAATGGCGCCAACAATTAATGCGATCGCAGGTTCTACAGCATCTTGAAAAGTATATCTTCCCAAACCAATCGCAAAGGTCATCGTCGCCGCAAATAACACGAAGTAAAGCCAATTTTGGCTGAATTGATTAAACTTGCGCGTCAAGGGCGTGGTTAAATCTACCCGTTGTTCGATTAACTGGGAAATTTTACCCGTTTCGGTTTTATTCCCCGTGGCAATCACAATCCCGCTACCTTGTCCAAAGGTGACGAAACCTCCTGCATACGCCATATTTAAGCGTTCTGCTAAAGGGGTTTCTGGTGGCAAGGTTGCATCTTCGGTATCTTTTTCAACTGCTACCGATTCGCCCGTCAAACCAGATTCATCGATTTGCAAATCGCGGGTTTTGATTAAGCGCAAATCGGCGGGAACTTTGTCGCCAGAGGTGAGTAATACTAAATCTCCCGGTACTAATTCTTGGGAGGGAATTTTTAATTTTTTGCCGCTGCGAATCACGGTAGCTTCAGTACGGACAGCCGAAGCAAGCGCTGCGATCGCGCTTTCTGCTTGCGCTTCCTGGGTAAAGCTAATAATCGCGTTTGTTGTGGTAACGCCCCAAATTACGCTGGCATTTATCCACTCTCCAAGTAATGCTTTAATTGCACCGGCGCACACCAAGATGATCAGGAGGGGTTGGTTAAATTGCAGGATGAATTTTAACCAAACTGGTTTGCCTTCTTTTGCTGTTAGTTCGTTTGTCCCATATTCGCGCACGCGCTGGGGAATTTCAGTTTCTTCTAAACCTTTTTCCAGGTCGGTTGCTAAAATATGACCGATCTTGTCTTCAGGTAAATTGTGCCACTGGTGTTCTGGTGCGTTCTTTATAACTGTTGCTGTCATATTTTCCCCCGATAAGTCACTAAATTAAGTAGAACCAAGGTTTCCAGAAGTCACAGTAGCCTTGAAATAAATTTCAAGCTCAAAGCTTAAACCTGTTAAAACAGGTTCAATTTCCACGCCGATGTACCAGAGGCGGGAGCCTCTGGATCTGCGTTACCAGGCTGTAGCCTGGTAACGAGTGAGTATCGGACAAGATCTGATAACCCGTTTTAACGGGTTTTAGCTTTGAGCCGGAAATTTATTTCCCGGCTCTCTTTCTACCCTCACTATCGGATCTGTAGATAAAATTTTTATTAAAGTTTCATGAGAAAGTTCTTATGTTTCAGTGGACAGTGGACAGTGGACAGTGGACAGTGGACAGTGGACAGTGGACAGTGG
>ERZ1066119.230-NODE-230-length-43963-cov-66.197709_pt1 | contig 43963 bp, 41 predicted proteins | sample MGYA00382766_ERZ1066119 | MGnify/ENA primary metagenome ERZ1066119 (study PRJEB33369, sample SAMEA5778349) | biofilm metagenome | biome: Industrial cooling water; feature: Water cooling tower basin; material: Biofilm | place: United Arab Emirates | collected...
CCGCCCTTAGAATTTAATTGAATTGAACGCGCGAGGGCGCCCATTCCACAAGATGTAATCCTAGGCAAATCGTCATTAGTAAAAATTTATGTAGTATTGCATTGACGTACTACATGCTATTTCCGTGTAACGATAGTAAAATTGATTGAGATGACAGACAAGCGGCTTCCTGCGAGCTTCTACCAAAATGAAAATGGTGCAGAACCAGTTCGTAACTGGTTAAAAAGTCTGGATGTAGAAGACCGTCGTCTGATTGGTAAGGATATTAAGACCGTTGAATATGGTTTTCCTATCGGGATGCCAACCTGTCGGCCAATGGGAGATGGATTGTACGAAGTTCGTACTAATTTACCGCAAGGTCGCAAAGCACGTGTGCTGTTCTGTATTCATGAAGGCAGTATGGTTTTACTGCATGGGTTTGTTAAAAAAACTCAAAAAACACCTAAGAAAGACCTAGATTTAGCTCTTGAGCGAAAACAAGAAGTGGAGGCAATAGGATGAAAAAAAATCCTCGTATCGGTTCTTCTTTCGATGACTTTTTAGAGGAGGAAGGGATGCTTGACGAAATCAATACAATTGCTATCAAGCGGGTAATCGCGTGGCAAATCGAGCAGGGTATGGCTAAAAAAAATTTGAGTAAAACAGAAATGGCACAACAAATGCAAACAAGCAGATCGTCTCTTGAACGTCTGTTAGACCCAGATAATCCTGCCGTAACACTGGATACGATCGAACGTGCAGCCAGAGTAATAGGGAAAAAGGTGCGTTTTGAACTAGTGGATTGAGATGTATTTAAGGCGCCTTTTAGTTTTCAGTTAGAAATATTTACTTCCCCAAAAGCTGCTTTCCGTCGAACTAGTCCACGACGCTTAAATTTCTGAAGCTGGATTTTATCTTCATTTTCGTAAAGATAATCTTCCAGTTCCGTTAGGGGTACTTCGACTTTTGACCCGTCTTTCAAATAAACAATAGGCATTGGTTCAAGCTCCGGGTGTAATGGTTAGGAAATTAGCAACGGATACAACGGATGTTTTACTTACTGGATTCGTTGCCAAAGTTTTTTGCTTAACATTTTAATTATTATTCAACGCCAAAGCCAGTTAATTGGCGCATTTTAGGCGAATGAAATCCAATTACAATGTCAGATTTGGATACTCCCATTTCGATTAACTCGTTTGCAATATCCACTTCAGTAATATTTTCTTGAATCCAAATTTTTTTTGGCTTACATCGATACAGCCTTTAAATTAGTATGGCAATTGATTTGGGAACGTATATTTGTTAACTCTTGTTGATAGAAGTCGTCTAAATGGGCAGTAAATGTACCATTGTTAATTTTGATACCTAAAGCGTTGCTTACTGCTAGAAAGTCAAGGAAACTAGCATTATGATAATTCTTTTCTTCAAAAGCTTTAATTTCTTCTTCGGTGCGGTCGCTTAAAATGGCTAATTCTTGCTGAGTGAGCTTTAGGGCAATCCTGGCTTTAATAATTACATCTGGTAGATAATTTATATCATCGATTTTAAGTGTTAATGGCTGACTTGGGTGATGCGCTTCTAAAGCCTCATATTCTTCTACCTCGGAAATTAGCTTTTGGCGCAGTGCTTGGTTAGAATCTTGAATTAATTGCCAACCGTCAGGGTCAAGGTGCCGTTTTTCTTGATTCGCCTTTAATTTTCTATTTGCTTCTTCAAATTTAGAAGCGAGTTCTTTGGTGTACGCTAGTTCCTTATCATCTTTAATCATGGCGCCCACTCCTGTAAGTCTATAGCTATGATACCTTTTTTCCTTTGTAGGCGGTCGCGTTGAAATAGTTCTATAGAAGTTATTGACTCATCTACAGGTTGATCAGAAGGATATATTTCACCTTTGTACTTAGATTTCTGGGCTTTTGAATCATAAAAACTTAATATCGAGGGTGCATTCTGCCTTAAGTAGTCCATATCAACATCATCTCTATCCCAACAAGCATCAAAATCTCTTGGCGATGGCTCACTTGTGACGAATGAACCATTCACGTAGAAAACTCGGCATCCAGCAGTTTTCAATTCGGACATTACCGCTTCTATACCTTGAATCATTCGTCTTCGGTCGCGTGTGTAACCAAATCTCTCGCTAAATTCATCCCAACTACAAAAATGCACGCCTGGTGGCAAGTTCCCGTTTTCATCAAAATCTGGAATCATTATCTATATTTATGTAAAGCACCCAAAAGTAATTAAAGCTGTGAATAGAGGTTTGTAGCAAGCCTTCAGGGGGCGCCTACTACAAACCTTATACCTTAACTAAGCCTCTTGCAATTCCTGTGTAGTTTGAATTTTTGGCAACGGTTCCAACGGTGTAGTAACAGGGGAGTAACGGCAGTAACAAACAACTATTGCTTCAAAACCGCTGTTTGGCTGCCCTGATGGGTACTCCTCAACTTGCGTAACCTCCCAATCTCCAATCCTACTGTGGGTACTGGCACTAGGAAACTGAGGGTCAGTAAACTGTTCAATTTTATGATACTCCCTTAGCCTGTAACCTTGTGATGGTGATGGGCAGTTAGATGAGTCGTAGTGTTCTGCAAGAATATCTGTCAAGGTGCCTGTATGAGCTAATACTCTCTCCTCCCACCCAGAATCTGACATCGACTCAGTTTTAAAAATAATATATTTGCCCATCTTTTAACCCTCATTCAATACATAGGGCAGTACGATAATTAATAATAATATGTTGCAATTAGCTTTACGAGGCTTTTAAGGTAATTAACCTGCACTCAAAAAACGAACGTAGCGGATAAATGTATCCGTTACATCCGTTATAATCCGTTGCTAAACTTCTTGCAATGCCTGTGTCGTTTGAATTTTTGGCAACGGTTCCAATGGTGTAGTAACAGGGGAGTAGCGGCAGTAACAAATAACTATTGTCTCGAAATCACTATCCGGTTGTCCTGATGGATACTCCTCGACTCGCGTTACCTCCCAATCTCCAACCCGACTGTGTGTACTGGCGCCAGGAAAACAAGGGTCAGAAAATTGTTCAATTCGATGAAACTCCCTTGGTCTATAACCAGGTTTGGGTATTGGACGCGCGTTATTCGAGTCAAAGTGTTCTACAAGGATATCCGTTATGGCGCCTGTGTGAGCTAGCTGTCTAGTTTCGGCGCCGTGTTCTTCTCTCCAGTCTGCGCGGAAGATAATATATTTTCTGCCCATCGGTTAATCCTCCATATAAGTAGGAAATTCTGTTTTACCCTCAAATACACAATTCCACTTGAGTATTTTGTCGCCTGTAGGTTCTATTCGCAGCAGCGTCCAACCATATCTATCCTCCATTTGGTAGCATCTCTATCTCTCAGTGACTGCGTGCTGAGAAAAGTTTTCTTCTGGTATTGCACCCTCGTTATTTAAATTATTCTTCTCGGTCATGCTATTTTTCTATCTTGTTGACTAGGTAATGAAGGTTGTTTAGCTGCAATAGCGTCCATAACCAGCTTTTCGACAAGATTAGAGACTGTGCGGTTTTCTAGTTCCGCCCAGACTTCTAAGTTACTCTTGATTTCGTCAGTACAAGTAAAAGTGACTTTAGCTTTTTTAGTGGCGCCCATAGCTTCCGAAGATATTTGATATCTCCAGTTAACAACAGAAGCCTTCATCTTAACATGGCTTCTGTTGTTATCGTCTAAGTTTGTATAACTTCTGAAGCTATCAAATTTTATGATAGGTTATATTACTCTGTGAAACTCCCACTTTAGCTCTCTTGGAAAGCAATTTCGTCAAGTAATACTAATAAAAATTTCTGGTGAGTTAAACAAATCGTAAACATTGGTGTTTAGTGCTTCTGTTAGATACCTTAGAAGTTTGAAGGATACGGTAGCAGGCGCCTTTTCGTTTCCTTCGGGGTGTTCCAAAAGCTGTATGTATTGTTGAGACACCTTGTAATTGTACTGTTCAATAACTCCGTTGCTGGGAATTTATCGAAACATCATATCTTTAGTTAAAGTTTTGATACATTCTGTCTCAAGAGTGGTGCCTGAGAGGTTGTTTGAAAAGTGTTCTTTTAAACAATTTATACCTGACTCGGCTTTTCAAACATCCTCTTAATTTTTTCTTCGGTATAGTCGCTTAAAATGGCTAGTTCCTTCGCTCGTAAGCTTTAGTGCAATCCTAGCTTTAATGATTATGTCAGGTAGATAATTAATATCGTCAATCTCAAGCGTTAACGGTTGGGTTGGGTGATGTGCTTCTAAAGGTAAAGCACCGAAAAATACATAAAGCGGCTTGAAGGTTAGTAGTAAGGGAGTCGGGCGTCTACTACAAACCTTGACACCTTGACTGTTTTAACAGTGTAGTAACAGGGGAGTCGCAGTAGTACAAAATACTATTGGGTCAAAATCGTTGTTTGGCTGCCTTGATTGTATGATACGTTATATTGTCCCGTGAAGCTTTAATCGTATTTAGCTGTATCGGTTGCTGCATTGTATTAGTGGTTATTTTCGGCGCCGTATTATTGTCTTACAACTCTCCAAGGGTTTCTAATGGAGTAACAATATTACTATTGTTGAGACATCACTGTCTGCTTGTCCTCCTGTATACTCCTTGACTTGCGTTACTTGGCAGTCTCCAATTCTGCTGTAGGTACTAGTATTGGGAACGGTGGGTCAGCAAGCTTCTCAATTAAATTAAATTCTCTTTATACTAAAAAATTTTTTTTTGCTTTGGATGATATGAAACGAATTGCAAATGGGTAAGTTACTTCTAGAAGTCAATAATCAAACCCCAATTCCAAGGTAAGTAGATATGAAATCAGATTTGAAAGCAAAATTTCTTCAACACATACTTAAGAGAAAAGAAAATGAAGAAGGTTTTACGCTGATTGAACTGTTAGTTGTAATCATTATTATTGGTATTCTCTCTGCAATTGCATTGCCTGCGTTCTTAAACCAAGCTAATAAAGCTCGTTCTTCAGAAGCCAAAACTACAGTTGGTTCAATCAATCGCGCTCAACAAGCTTATATTCTAGAAAACCCAACTTTTGTTACACAGCCAACTGCGTTCGATAACTTAGAACTCGGTATCAAAACACAAACAGAAAACTATCAGTATATTATTGGTCCTGTTGGTACAACTGGTGTAACAGCTACCGGTAAACCAACAACTCCTGCTGGTAGCCCTGCTATTTTGAAAGCTTTTATTGGTACAGTTTCAGTTGCTCAAACCCAGGCTACTGGTGGACAAGCAACTACTATTGGTATTCTTTGCGAAACTGTCCAACCTCAGTTAAACACCTATACAACTGCTCCGGCAACATTGGCAAATAATAACTTAACCTGTCCTACCGGGCAGAAACCGGTTCGCTAAAAGCCTGCTCACTTTACTTGTAGGTAATATTTCTGAAACTTAAATAATGTTATAGTGGGTATATTGATATGCCCACTTTTGCTAATTGATGTACTTATGCTGCGATGAATAATCAAATTATTACTAGTAAATCTGTGAATTTTCACAATCAAGGATATCAATATATTTTGGAGAAAAACTATGAAAAAGCTATTGTTTTTTATGAAGAAAAAATTGCATCACACCCGACAATAATTTCATGTTATTGGTATCTGGGTTTGGCGCTACTTTTACAAGGACAAGAAATCGAAGCTCAGATGGCTTGGATGTTTCCCTTAGCTGATGTAGATTCAGAAGAATTGCAATATTTTACAGCAGAACTTATAGATATTTTGCAAAGCGAAACCGAACGACTGGAAAGCTCAGGAGAAAATAGATTAGCATGGGTCATTCGGCAACATATTAAAGAAATTGATCCAGAAGATGTAAATAACTTACTGCATATTATCCGGTTGTCGTCAAATATTGATATTTTAGAGGATGATGTAAACATACTATTGTCTCAAGCTACAGACTTACTAAAATTAGAACATATTACGTATAACGCAAATGTACTATTGCAGGGACTAGAGAGAGTTTTAGAAGTTTACTTTCGACAAGAGCCAGCATTTGATTTTGTTTTTAATTGTATTTTACAACTTAATAACCCTTCTGTTATAATCCCGATTATTTGTAATAAAGCTAGATTATTCGTTAAGTATTTATCCTCAATTAAACTTGAACAATTTTCTGATTTATGTTTACATTTAGCACAAGATAATATTAATTTATTAGCAAGTATTACGAATCTTTACCAAGATGCAAACCAATATCTAGAAAGTCTGAAGTTTGCTGAAAAAATTTCTGCTTATTCTTCTAATTTAGAAGATGAGATTGCTAGTTATTATTTAATGCTTAGAGGCTTGATACAAACAGTTGATAAATGGGAGGAAGTTCAAGTATTACATCAAAAATATGAAAATAAATTAATCACTTTAATACAGTCTGATAATGATATAGATAAAATACATCTTGTTAATTTTTTGAGTACAGTTGTATTTAAACCTTATTTACGTGATAATCCTTCAAGTAATCATTACTTCCGCAATCAAGTAGCTAAATTTTGTCAGTATAAGCTTCAAAGCAGTTTCAATTTAAAAGTAGAGTTATTTAAGCTAAAAGAAAAATCTCAGTCTTCGTTGAAGTCTAACAAAGTTTTAAAGATAGGTTACATCTCAACCTGTTTGCGTAGGCATTCTGTGGGTTGGTTAGCACGATGGATTTTTCAATATCATGACAAAGACAAATTTCAAGTTTATGCTTATTCATTGCAGCAGACTAATGATAATCTCCAGCAAGATATTTTACAACAATGTTTTCAGTTTCGTGATTTATCATCGGTAACAGAAATTATTGATATTGCTAACCAAATTTACGAAGACGAAATTGATATACTAATTGATTTAGACAGCGTAACTTCTCGAAAAGTTTGTGGTGTTATGGCATTAAAACCTGCTCCGATTCAAGTAACTTGGCTAGGTTCTGATGCCTCTGGATTACCGGCAATAGATTATTTTATCGCTGACCCTTATGTATTACCTGAGTCGGCAGATAATTATTATGCATCTGCTATTTGGCGCTTACCAAATACTTACGTGGCTGTAGATGGTTTTGAAGTGGGTGTACCTACTTTACGTAGAGAGCAATTAAATATTCCTAAAAACGCAGTTGTTTATTTGAGCAGTCAAACATCCTACAAACGTCATCCGGATACTGCACGTTTACAAGTACGAATTCTCAAGCAAGTGCCTGAAAGTTATTTACTAATCAAAGGGCACAATGATCAAGATTCAATGAAGAAATTTTTTGAGCAAATAGCACAAGAAGAAGGAGTAGACTGTTCTAGCCTACGGTTTTTACCACAAGTATATTTAGAATCTGTTCATCGTGCTAATCTTTGCATCGCTGATGTTGTTTTAGACACTTATCCTTATAACGGTGCTACGACAACTTTAGAGACTTTATGGATGGGTATTCCTTTAGTTACTAAAGTTGGTGAACAATTTGCTGCTCGCAACAGCTACACAATGATGGTAAATGCTGGTATAAGTGAAGGTATTGCTTGGACAGATGAAGAATATATAGAATGGGGTGTGCGCTTGGGTAAAGAGGAAAGTTTACGGCAGAAAATTGTTTGGAAACTTCAACAGTCCCGTCAAAATTCACCATTGTGGAATGCAAAGCAATTTACCTGCGAAATGGAAGATGCTTATGAGCAAATGTGGCAAAGGTATTTACAGCAAACTTGAATAAATCGTGAACGATTTTAATGCTTTAGAGACGTTATTATATGTAACGTCTCTAAATTACATTAATAGAAGATTAATAATTTAAGTTGTTTTCAACAACTTGCCTGTAGAATGCTTCTAGACCTTTAACACAAACTTTATCATCATACAAACGCTCGCAATTTTCTTTCATTTTCCGTTTGATCTGATTTCGCCAAACTGATTCTGTTCCTAGTTTGACAGCGATATTTACGTACTCTACCTCGTTTTGGGCTATAGTATCTGTCACTCCTAACATTTTTAAGAAGCTATCGGTATGGCGCCCACGCATAAATTCATTTGGACATGTAACGATAGGTAGGTTACAGGCTATAGCTTCCAAACTTGTATTACCACCAGACCAAGTTATGGTATCTAGGTAAACATCCGAAAGTAAATTTATCATTAAGTAATCAAATCGCTCTGGAACAGAAATAAACAGACAGTAATCTTCATAATCTAAACCCACTACACTAAACGCGCGCTGTAAACGCTCTCGTAATAAAGTTCCGCGTAAAAAAATAAATTTAGCTTTCGATACGCGACGTGCAATTTCTGCAAATACGAAATCATATTGCGGTAAGTATTTAAAGGGTGCTTGGCAGCTTAGATAAATAACTGCATCTTCTGGTAAATCATAATTTGAGCGAGCTTTGCTCACTGGAGGAACATAAGGTTTAGGGTAAGAAACACCAATATTGGGTAAGCGAATAAGTTTCTCCGAATAATGTTCTTGAGCATTTTCTAGTTCCATTAACTCGCTTGATAGGAAATAGTCAACAGTTGGTAAGCCAGTTGTTACCGGATGTCCCCAAGCCACGCACTGTACAGGTGCAAGACGCAAACCGGCTATTTGCATTGTTGGTGCGTCCATACCTATTTCTGGAAAAACTAGAATATGTAATTTATCATTAAGTATCTGTTGACAGGTTACTTCTAAATTGTAAGGAATATGGTAAAAAGCATCACTATTATTTTGAAACTCTTGCGTAATAGCATCAGGTTGATTACCTGTGTAGTAACAGTAAATTTCAAAATTATCGTGATTGTGATGACGCAACCAGCCTGTTAACCACAATGTACCACTGTAACTGTGCAGGTAATTAGAAACATAACCAATACGGATTTTTCCAGCAGCTTTCAAGGGTGGCATTGATAAGGGTGTAACCCAATCTGGATAGTTTGCTGCCATTATCTCATGAACTAAGTTGCCATATTGACGCTGCAATTCGATATCATTTTGCGCTTGATATGAAAGATAAAAATTAGTTACCCTACCAATACCATGTAAAGCACTTTTTCTTTTTTCAGGTGTTGTAAGCGATGTTTTTTTGGTTAACCTTTGTAGTCCTTCAGTATATTTTTGACGGTAAACAGTAATTTCTTCAGCGTTGTCATATATAGTAGGGACTATTAAGTGCTTGAGTAACGTGAAAGTATAGTCATCAGGCAAGTAATCTGATGCTGCATTAGCGCTATTAGTTGCTTCTTGGATACGTCCGGCACGACGCAAATTCATGATTAAAGTAAAGTGTAAATTGCCATTGCTCGGATAATATTGAATACCTTCTCGAAGGATATCGAAGGATTTATCGAGAAGGTTCAACTGTCTGTAGCACTCGCTTAGGCGCCAATAAGTATCAGCTTCTCCAGCTTGAAACTCAAGTAGTTTTTGGAATTGTGCAATGGCATCTTGCCATTGCCCTGCTTGGAAGAATTTTTCGCTTAAGTCAAAAAAAAACTATTTTCTTGAAAGTCCAAAATGGGAAGGTTTTCTACTGTGGCTAGTGTTAAAGCATCTTTATCTTCATATTCCAATGGAATTCTCGCTTGAAGACGAAGTGCTAAAGCTTGCCATTGCAAAGCACTTAATTTAGGAGCGAAAGATATTTCCATACCCTCGCTGATATCCAAGTCCTCCTGCATCAGTAAGTTCATACTGACGGCAGAGAGTAAGAATTCAGCATAGTTATCAACGCTATTACTTGTGTCGATAATCAAAGTCATATACTGACTTTCAGGATGTGTTGCTAGTGTTCCAATAACTCGCTCAAATTCGGAAACCAACAATTCTTCAGATTGTAACCAATCTGGGAAGATAATTAAGTTAATCTCTTTCAAATTCAAAGATTTAAGGGTCGTTTCAATCAACACAGAGCTTACCTTTTGTGCCATATCTGACCAAGAGAACTGTTTTAATTTTTCAAACCCTGCCTCTACTAAATAATCACGAACACTTGGTTTTTGCACTTCACACAGAGCATCTGCCAGTTCTTCCACACCATCTTCTTTAACATATATAACAGCTTCACCCCCAACTTCAGGAATTGACCCGGTTGGACAAGTAATAACAGGACAAGCACAAGCCATTGCTTCAACTATAGGTAAACCAAATCCTTCATATTTTGATGGATACACTAGTGCTATGGCGCCAGAATAAGCTATTGCTAACTCCTTATCATTAAGTTGCAACATATGTACAGTGCTACCCAGTGTATAGCTTCTATATTCCGGCGCCAGTAAACCACCGCTTCCTGTACAAACAATGTCGAATCCACAACTACTAGCAAGCTTAGAAAAGGCTTGGAAAAATAAAATACTATTTTTGTAGCCTCCATTAGCACCAACTGCAATAAAGTAGGGTTTTGCAATGCCGTATTTTGTTTTAAAAGCATTTATATCTTCATGCTTTGCTGGAGTAAAGTTTTTTGCAACTCCACAATGAGCTACAGTAACTGATTCTAGTGGAATATTAGCAAAACACTTTACTAAATCATCAGCAGTGTTTTCTGAAATAGTGATATAGCTTGAAGCATATTGAATTCCGTAATGTTTTTCTCGCCACATCGGATTCCTTAAATCCCATCCAAACACTTCAGGAATCATGTCATACGCCATGAAAACTGAAGGTGTTGTTAGTGGCGTTGTGTAGTAAGTTGAAATAAATACATCGGCGCCTTCTTCGTCACAAACCTCCTGAAGCATTTGTTTGTCTGCTTCTGTATTGCTATAGCTATAAGCTGGTATTACTCGATACTTAATGCCATGAATTTTAGGAGCAGTATCAGCACGGTCAAGAACTATAATATGTTTGCTGAAACCATCTTTTGACCATTCTTCAAGTAAAGATTTCCAAACGCGCGCAATTCCTGTTTGATAAAGCTGAAAAAACACTCCATCAACAATAATTATTGGTTTTGGTTTTTCTATTTGTGCAAGTTGTTGCTGTACTTCATCTGGTTGCAAAAATCGCCAATCATTAGTATTAGATTCTTTTTGTGCAACTGCTACTATACCACATGAACTTGCAGTGTCTACTTGGGTTCCATCTCCAACCCAAGAGAAGTATTCTCCTAAAAATACAGGGAATTTAGCTTGTTCTTGCAACGCATTCCACTGTAAAACAGCATTTTTATACCCGTAATACAGTTCTTTGAATTTTAGTTGCTCTGACGTTACATAAGCGAAATGCTGGAAAACAAGACCTAACTCTTCTGTTTCATTGTGTAAAAAAGGATTTTCAGCCGCTAAATTTTTTAATTGCCCATTAGGTAGTGCTTCAACTAGTACAGGCGGTTCATGTGCTGCCCAAAATGCTCCGGGTTTATATTTCCAAGTTCGTAACCACTCTTGTTGAGGATTTTGTGCATAACAGTTACGAGTACTAATTACTAATTTTTCACCAACGAAATACCAACACCAGTAAAAAGCTGCTGTTTTATCAGGGTTCCTAATAAACATTTGCCTTGCATTACAAATCTGCTCTTCTGTCCATAATTCATCAACATCAATTTGCCACAGCAAGCATTCTTGTTGAATATTAGTAAGTGGTGCGTTAACCATTTCGCGCTTACCGTCCCAGAATATTCCTTCTGACTTACGATAAATAGTGATATTGTCAGGATATTTTTGTGCAAGTTCATCTAAATATTCTGTCGTGCCATCAGAACTATGTCCATTACGATGAATTTCATCACTAACACGTCCACCTAACTGAACGCTCCAAGCTGTATCATGATTTAATTCAGCAACCCCTTCAACAATATGCCAATGCCATTTAAAAGGTAATTGTCTCAATACATCAATATGGTAACGAATAAACGGTTGACCATTTAGAACAATTGTAAAGAAATGTATTGGTATACTTGGATTTACGTTTGCTGGAATAGCATTTATATCTTTTTGCCCACATGCAAGTGTTGTGGAATATTCATGATTGCTTAGACGTTGTTTCGCAATTTGGTGCCATACACGTTCGCAACCTGGCCAGGTATGTATAACATCATGAAAAGCAACCCAACCACCATCTTTTACAAGTGGAAAAGATAGCTCAAAATCTTTTAATACATCTAAATATTGATGTGAGCCATCAATAAATATAAAATCAATTGCTTTATTATTGCCTAGCTCATCCCATTGCTTTAATATTTCATGAGAATATCCGCGTAGTGGAATGACATAATCTTCTAAATTATTTTTCTTTACATTCTCTTGCCAAATTTCAAAGAAATTACGTTCTGAAAAATCCGAATCATTACCATCCCAAGTATCTATACAATAAATTTTTCGCTTTGTACCTACACACGCATAACCCATTGCAACTGTTGAACGACCTTTAAAGGAGCCAATTTCAACAATAACAGCATCTTCTGGAAGTGATTTAACTTTATTAAAAAGGTATTCTTCTTGCCCAGTAATCATAAACCCTTCGACCGATTCAACAGCAGCCTGAATACTTTTATATTTTAGAGATTTGACTGTAGTCTTCTTGAATATAGAGTAGCCATTACGTAATTTTAAATTATAATCAATAAGTACATAATTTTCATCATTCATCAATTTCTGATGATTCTGATAATTTTTGAAGGCATTGATATCATCTAAGCATATATATTTGGCTCCATATAGCTCTTCTAACTCCGCGCTACCGCTGAATTCTGAACCATCGATTAAGACTAAATCAAATACTTCTATATTATTTTCTTGCTTGATTTTTTTAATTCCGTTATCATCGATTCCTGAGCTTTTAACATACTCGATATCTTGCTCTAACCAACCAAGTATACTTTCAAGTGGGTAACAATTTAAATTGGTGGAGATATTATTGTAAAACTCAATAACTTCTTGCTGGCTAGGAAATTGTTTTGAAGAAACTGAAGATAGATTATAGCACTTGACAAAAGCATCATTATTATATGCCTTTTTTAACTCAGCGAATCGAGTTTTTGATACCTCCATACAAAATAATGTAGGTTTGTTAGGATTATCTCTAAGTCCACTTACAAATGCTTCTGTACTCCCACTTCCTGACGAAGAGCCAATTTCTAAAACAGTTTGAATATCTTCTTCTCTAGCAAGTCGTTGAATAGCTGAATAGAAAGCATCGTTCTTAATTTCAGGTGGAATTAGATTATTAAGCTCAGAACCGATAAGTTTATTATTCATACTTGTACTCCTAATTTAAAATATGATTGTAATTACTGATTAGTTTAATTATTTTCTTTTTTCAACTGTTCCATCTGTGTTCTATAATCCTGTCTATCCGGAAACAGCTTTACTAACTTCTCTAAAGGCACCATCGCCCCCTTTACATTCTTCATCTGAAGCCTTATATTTACTAGTCCTTCTAGAGCTATTCGATTTTCTGGTTCGCGTTGTAACACCATCTCAAAACCCTGAGCTTCTTGCTGAAGTGCTGTAGAAGCATCAGATGCAGCTTTTTGCTGTTTTGGTGTTTCACTTATTGCGTTATAAAGTGTTGGAACTACTGCCATTACTGTTGAACCACCGAAAGATATGATAGACACCCATGTGAAAATACGCTGCAACCTTTTTGTTTTTTTGGTGCGCGCTTCTAAATATTCTTTTTCAGAACTAGTCATTGTTTAAGCGTTTGTTATAGTTACTATCCAGTTACGAGCAATGTCCTGTTGTCAGGATACCCACTTGCAAACCAAAAACTAACATTTGCTTTATAAAATTTTTACAGTCCCTTCTAAAACCGCCTTTGAGACATCATGACTAAGAACAACCAACGCTTAAAAGAAATTTTAGGCGCCTCCATTACCGAATACACACCCAATGCCATCAAGTTTACAGGCATCTCGTTAAATCAGCTACAACAATTGCTGGCAGAAGGTTTGACTACTGAAACGACATATTTTAACGCGGCGCCAACAACTGCTCAGTTTATCGAGTTCGGTAAATGTTGTGCTGATATTGCAGCAGTTGCCACATTCGACGGTGTTGCTTTTATTGATGAAGATGGGGATACTCGTATGGATACCATCACAGTTGTAGGTGTTCAAGATTTAGATTTTGTTGGTGAGTTTGTAAAATTTACCAGGGGGTGTGACGATATTGAGGTTTCATCCCAGCAGTTATTTGCTTGGTGGGATTAATTATTGATGCTTCGGCGCCTACCTTACATCTTGCACCTTGACTTTATTGAGAATGAAAGAGCTTGTAATGCTTATTGTTACGTAGGGTGGGCATTGCCCACCTTACTGTTATTGAGAAGCTGCAAGATATCAGCTACTTTAATCAGATTACAGATGCTATAACAGTTGTAGGCGCTTTATACTTAGACTTTGCTGGTGATAAAGTCAAATGTATCAAAGGCTACTCCTAAGATATCTTGATTATTATAACTAGTACGACACCTAAATTAGTTCATAAACAATTGTGTAGCAAAGGGAATTGACACATGGTAGCCAGTCTTAAGGAACTTATTACGTTGCCACTAGTATAAGGCGCCAAGTTCTTTCTCGCTCAGTTTTGCTGCAATGCGCGCTTTGATTAAAATATCTGGTAGATAATCAATATCATCAAGCTCTAATATAATAGGCATTTGACTGTCATGAGATATCAACATTTCATACTCAGCTATTTCTGCTCTGAATTTATCGAGATGACACTGTGCTGATCCTCGTCCCATTTCCCATTTTTGGTAATTGTGCCTTTTTCTTTCTTCATCGCTCTCCATTGCTGCTATGGTTTTTTCAAACTCGGATGCTAAATATTGAGTATTTTTATATTCTTGGTCATTCTTAATCATGGTTTCCACCTTAATAAATCAATAGCGATAATACCTTTTTTGTTTAAACTTCTATCACGCTGAAACAATTCATACGAAGTTATACTGTAACTACCTACAGGCTGGTTAGATGGAAAAATCTCACGTTTAAAATCAAGGTAACTAGCACTTTGATAATCATCTTTTTCGTAACGCTTAATTTGTTCTTCGGTACATCCGCATAAGGCACCAAGTTCTTTCTCGCTCAGTTTTGCTGCAATGCGTGCTTTGATTAAAATATCTGGTAGATAATCAATATCATCAAGCTCTAACACAATAGGCGTTTGACTATCATGAGATATCAACTTTTCATATTCAGCTTTTTCTGCTTTAAGTTTATCTAGGTGGCACTGTGCTACTCCTCGTCCCGTTGCCCACCGTTCATGGTCATTTTTTTTCCTTTCTTCATCTCTCTCCATTGCTGCTATAGTTTTTTCAAACTTTTCTACCCACTCAGAAGTTACTTGATACTCCCAGTCATCTCAATACTGCTCGGTTAAGGAGATTGCGAAACGTCAAACCCTTGTAGAGACGTTACATGTAACGTCTCTACATACATTAACCGAGCAGTATTGCCAGTCATCTTTAATCATGGTTCCCACCTCAATAAATCAATAGCTATAATCCCTTTTTTCCTTTGGTGCCGTCAATAGTTATAAAGGGTAAGATTAGCAACGGATTATGAACGGATGTAACGGATAATTTTTTAGTTACGAATAAGATTTTTTGTGGTGCCTCTTGAAGACGAATAACGGGTGCCTTGTGTTTATGAACGTTAAAATGGTGCGTAAGCGCTTTTTAAGTGATTATTATAAATGATGTTATCAAGGCGCTTACACACTCTACCTAGGTTGAAATTGTTTATTTTCATTAATATTCTCTTGACGTTTTGCACGAGTTTTCGGTGACAATAACTCCTCTTTGGTAATAGGCGTTCTTCTTAATGTGTCGAGGGGAACTACAAACTCAGTAGGCTGCATTTTTATATCTAATGCATTCATTACAAATCTTACATCTAAATAACTGGCGCCTTGATAATCATTCTTTTCATATAGTTTGACTTGTTCTTCGGTAAGTCCGCATAAGGCGCCAAGTTCTTTCTCGCTCAGTTTCGCTGCAATACGCGCTTTAATTAAAATATGTGGCAAATAACCAATATCATCAAGCTTTAACACAATGGGCGTTTGACTATCATGAGATATTAACATTTCATACTCAGCTTTTTCTGCCCTTAATTTATCCAGGTGGCACTGTGCTGCTCCTCGTCCCATTGCCCACTTTTCAGGGTCATTTTTCTTCCTTTCTTCATCCCTCTCCATTGCAGCTATAGATTTTTCAAAGTTTTCTATACATTCCTGAGTTACTTGATACTGCCAATCATTCTTAATCATGGTTCCCACCTTAATAAATCAATAGCTATAATCCCTTTTTTATTCTTATCTCTATCACGCTGGAAAAAGTCAAATGAATTTTCTCCATAATCTCCCACAGGTTGGTCAGATGGAAAAATTTCACCTCCGTATTTGGCTTTTTGTGCAGCGCGGTCATAAAAGTTAACCAACCGAGGAGCGTACACTCTGAGGTAATCAACGTCTACAGTTTCTCTATCGTAACAAGCATCAAAGTCAAGAGGGTCTGGTTTTATTGTAACAAAACTCCCGTTAAGATATATTGTCCGGCAACCTGCTGCTTGAAGTTGTTCTATCGCCATTTGCAACCCGTTTATCAAGCGCGTTCTTGTGTCGTTATAACCGAACCTGTCTACAAATTCCTCCCACTCACAAAAATGCACACCTGGAGGTAGATTACCATTCTCGTCAAACTCAGGAATCATTAACCAACACACCGTAACAAATATTTTAATTATCTACTATGAGAGCTTATTCACAAATAGGGTTCAAAATCCCTTAATTATTTGTGTTCTACTAAGCATGACAAACTTTTATACATAACAGAGGAGTAGGGGCTAGGTTTTTAGTTAATATTGATACTTTTCAAGCATCCTTTTACAGATGGCGCCTTTTACTTTTGTGTTGGGTAGCAGTAGCTATGAGAAACTGAGTGGTAATAAAAAGTTGGTATACAGGCGCCTCTATTTATATAATTAGGATTTTGTTGGGTTCCGCGCTTTGCGCGGAACCCAACCTACTTTGCAATGCCCTGGTTTAGTTATTTTAAATTGTGCAGATTAAATTGGTAGAACGGGCAAGGATGCCCATTCCACAAGATGCCTATTCTACAAGATGCTTATTCCATATTGTGATATATTTTACACTCTTGTCCCCCCTTATTAAGGGGGGCTAGGGGGGATTCTTTATACTGCAAGCATCTACACTTAACGCACTCTTAGTATTTACACTGTCTACAAAGTATTTAAAAACACAATTTTAACCTCAAAATCCAAATCCGGATAAAGTTGTTTGGGCAAAAACATTAAATTTTTCTAAAGATTGGCGCCTTTTGTATCCATCTACAGATGTTTGCGATAAGCTATAAGACGATTAACTGCTATTTCTTTTCCAATGTCATATTTAAAGAGTCGCAGTTACTTGACTTAATAGCGCCGTTACCCTTCCTGTAGATGGCGCCAACTCCTAAATGCATCTTGCCAGCTTTGACAGATTGAACAAGTAAGCGTTTATTCGCTTGATAGTTGAAAAAGTAGCAATTAATAGTAATATTGTAATCTTTGCTCAATTATCCGGGTTTTATAAACCGTGTAATATCTGCAACTCCTTGTAGGATGATTTATTCTGCCCAAATTTAACGTCGTAACTCAGTACTATATGCACTTTGTGGTAATTACCGTACAAAACCAGAATTCAATGCTCACAACATTGGGTTTGTTGTGATATAGTTAAGAAGATAAGACTGAACTTTGCCAAAGGTAATATTACTCTACGTATAGGCGAAGTTTCCAAACATACTGGAAGACAGTTTTGACCAAGTTTTTATTTCAATCAAATCAAAATTAAATTGAGATTATGCCTCAACAAGTACTTCACCCAATGGTGAAATTGCAGCGTAATGTGCAATCACTTGTAGATTCTAATATTGTCAAGCCAACAGACAGCATTTGCAAGATTGCTCTACTTTTTGGCAATGACTGGCAGCACTGGAAACAGGAACTGCTAGATTTTGGATTTACTATGCAAGACCCTCTCGGCGAATTATTGTGCGTGGAAACATGGGACGAAGAAGAATAAGTTACCAGTGCTGAGTGCTGAGTAAAAAGTTGGGAGTTGGAAATGCAGAATTTCACTCAGCACTCAGCACTCAGTACTCATAACTCTTTAAGCGCAGCAATTACCTCTTGTGCAGTTTGATATCTATCGCGTGGCAATGGTTCCGTCAAACGGTCGATGACTTCTCGCAATTTAGGGGTAATTGTTGGAATATTTCCTATTTCAAACCGAAACTGGCGCCCACGCTGGCGGTAATATTTGAATGGGCTTTCCCCTGATAGCAAGAATATCAGGGTCGGTCCTATTGCGTACAAATCTGAAACTGTTAACGGTTGCCCCCTCTCTTGTTCTGGGGCACAATATCCTTCTGCACCTATACGGGTTCCCGGCGCCGTTGAACTTTCTTTGACGGCACCAAAATCTAGTACTACTATATTATTATTCGACGAGCGCATCATTAAATTCGCTGGTTTGATATCGCGATGTATTAATGGTGGTTCTTGGGAATGTAAGTAGCTTAGTACATCACAGGTTTGAATCATCCAAAATATCGCTTGGTTTGGTGTAACTGGTCCCTTTAAAAAAACCAATTTCTCTAAATCTTCCCCGTGGACTAGCTCCATTGCTAGATATTTCTTTCCTTCTTCGACAAAAAAGTCATAATATTTCGGTATTCCTGGATGCGATAGCGATTTCAACGTGTTTGCTTCACGCTCGAATAATTCCTGCGCTTTCGCTATCCGTGCCATATCAGCATTCATTTGTTTTAATACTAACAGTTGTGGGCGCCCTGTTTGACCCACAGCGTCCCATGCTAAGAAAGTTGTCCCCATACCTCCTTGTCCTAAAGTTCGCAGTACTTGGTAATTACGTACTGTTTGAATAACTTTGATGGGTTGACCACAATGTATACAAAATAAATTATTCGGATTGTTGCCTTCGTGGTTACAGGTGGGTAGAGTAATTTTAGGCTTTGCTACTGGTTGTTCGACTTTTTGCTCGATTTGAAACCTCAATAAAGGACCACCGTTTGCTAATTGTAATAGGCAGTTGCTGGGTATTGGCGCCTGAGCTACTAAAACACCATCTACAAAAGTGCCATTTATACCCTTATTGACTAGATGCCAAGAACCATCTAACCCACCTGTATCGACTCGTCGAAGTTCCAAATGATAGCGAGATACCAAATCATCTGAAATAACTATATGATTATCTGACGCGCGACCAATCCTTATTAAGGGTTCATCGCTAAAATTCCACTGGTGAAGTGGTTTTTTTTGTCGCGGTTCTAGTAAGGTGAGCGTAACCACATTATTGAAATTATAAAATTTAGTAGTAGTGGAGAGTTAATATGTATTAACCAGCCCCTGGATTTGGACGTACTTTGGCTCGTACTAGCACAGCAGTGATGTTATCATGACCGTTGTACTTATTGGCTAAGTCAATTAGCTCGCGCGTGCCTTTATCTAAGTTAGCATTAGAACTCAGTAGAGGTTTGAGATGCGTTTGCCAATTTGTTTCGAGTAAATTATTATCTGTTAACCCGTCCGAGGCAAGAATAAATAAACTATCTTCATTTATTTGGAAAAAATGCACGTCTGGGTCAATTAAATTTTCATCTCGTGGGCCCAATGCTTGTGTTAGTTGATACGCATCTGGGCGCCCATATGCGATACTTGGTTCTACACCACGCATTATTTCCCGTTGTCCAACTTCATGGTCAATTGTTACCTGCTCAAGTCCCCTGCGAGTTAAACAGTACATCCTACTATCACCAACATGGGCAACAGCAACATGTGTATCTTGTACCAAAAGCATGACTAATGTAGTCCCCATCCGACCAACACCCGAACGAGCATCTTTTTGGTTGAGGTCATATATAGCTTTATTTGCCTGACGTACTCCTTCTTTAATAATGTCTAAACTTGGTAAATGATTAAAATTCCAATGCGAGTTAAAATACTTTTGCAGTGTGGTGACAGCTAACTCGCTAGCAACTTCGCCACTAGCATGTCCACCCATCCCATCACATAATATATATAGTCCGCGTGCTGCAATTGCTTGCGCTTTCGGAAATTCAACTCTATTAATTCTTGTCTCGATACCAAAATAGTCTTCGTTATGGTCGCGTTGACGACCAACATCGGTAAGTCCTGCGTTATCGAGACTGTTTAGCTGCATTGGAAGAACGACTGTAGGCATATCATCGCTTTTTGTTTCATTCTCCCCTGCTTCAACAAATTGTAGAACAGTAGGTGCCGCAGTATTTGGCGCCGCTGCCATCGTAACCGTCACATCTTCCGACTCGTAATTATCATGAATATCCTTAGTATCATGATTATTTTCTTCTATAGTTGGAGTTGGCTCAAGTTCTGAGGCAATTTTTCGTAACCTTGCTTGCAACTGCTCTAACGTTTCCACAGTCCCAACATCCAAGTCTCCTAATAACTGCATCAACGGTCCGAACTGTGTACGTTGCGACTGTTTGAATAATGTGTGCCAAATATTCGCTAGTGCTTTTATGCTTAATGTTGCTGATGGTTCAAAAGCTTCAAAATCAACGTTGGCGCCTGAACTCGATTCAGTATAAAGTCTTTGTAGCACTAACTCTTGGTCTTCATCTAAACGTAAATTTGTTAACTCTAATAAACTTTGACGACAGTTAAACGGTTCTAGCATTTGCCAAAGTTGAGTCATGCGGTGGAAGTAATGCACTACTTGTAGCGATGACATTTCGTCTTCAAGCCATAACTCAAGTAAATATGAGTAATTTGAACGGTCAACAAGCAGCACCACCGACATATTCTCTAAAACCCAAGCATCATGTATTGGAGGTATTCCATAATTACACAGCTTGTGTAAAGCTAAATATGGCTTTGCAACATCGGGAATACCTGGCGCCTCAATTACAGATGATAATCCTTGTTCTAACTGAGCAGTAATCGGTGTAATTTGATACGGTTTGCAATCTAGAACTCTGACTAATAACTCTTGCTGACCTGCTTGGTCGCTACATTCAAGTACTTTATATCGTTCTTGTTTATCTAAGTAACAACCAACGTCAAATTTAGAAATAACTTTTTTCTGTTCTAATTCCAAAACGGGTGTAGGTACATCTATTTGAATAAAAGTACTTTCTTCAACTGGAGGCGCCTCTACATTTGAATTAGAATCATTCGTAACAGTATCTTCATTAAACTTAATAATTCCCCACCAAATCGTCCCAGAATCCTTACCACAATGCTGACATTGTTCAACATTATTCGGCACATCGGCGCCACAAGCAGGACAAGCGCGTTCAGTTAGGGAAGTGCCACAATTTTGACAAAACTTATTCTTATCGGGGTTCTCAAATTTACATTCAGGGCAAATCAGCATTGTGGAAATTCCTTAATCCCTTTTTAAGGCACCCGTAGAAAGGACTGAAGTCCTTAATACGGGCAACATCGCATAGGCAACTATTTTAACTCATGATTTGCCATCTATCAGCCCGGTTATCCCACTTAGACCAAATCATCCGTTACATCCGTTACTATTTATAGGTATCAGCAAAGTAAAACAAGTACGATTCGACGCACTTTCAACCTCTATACTTCCCCCCAAACACTTAGTCAGCTTTTGTACCAGCGCTAATCCTAAACCTGTACCACCTTGTTTCCAAGGGTCATTACTAGGAATACGGTAGAACTTATCAAAAATACGCGGTAACTCAGATGCAGGAATCTCCACACCTGTATTTGTCACCCTAAGCTCAATATCTTGAGATTTTAAACGTACACTAACAACGATTTCTTCGTCTGCTGGACTAAACTTACAAGCATTAGTCAAGAGTTCGATTAAAATTCGCTCTAAACTAAAAGGGTCACTAACCAACTGAGGAAGGTCTGGAGCAACATCTACATATAAGTTACTCAAAGAGTTACGGTTCCTCGCTTTGAATAACCCCACTACTTTGACTACCCATTCCTTAATATGTACCGTTTCCAAAACCAAAGGTTTGCTATTAATATCAAGCTTCTGTAAATCTAAAAAATTACTAATTAAATTTATCTCACGTTCACACTCGTTATTTAAAATTTGGAAGTAACGCGCGGCTTTCGCTTCAGAATGCTGTATTCTACTTTCTAGACCAAATACAGAATCGACATTCATATTCAGCGTAATCCCAAGCATCTGAATTGCCATCTTCATATTTGTCAGTGGTGTACGTAACTCGTGCGAGACAGTACTGAGAAATTCATCCTTGAGACGATTAAGTTTTTCAATCTCAGAAACTTGAAGCTTTTTCTGACTTTCGCTTTGTTCTCGTACCAGTTCAATCGTTTTATATTGGCTAATATCTACACAGCAACCAATATACCCACTAAACTCTCCACTCGCTGTAAATCTTGGAATACCTGTATCTGAAACCCAACAATACGTTCCATCAGCACGTTGTAAACGATACTCGATATCAAACTTTGTTTTTGCATTCAAAGCTGAGTAATAGGTTTGCAAACAGTTGATTTTATCATCTATATAGACATGCTCAAGCCATCCGATACCATGCGCTTGTTCTAAAGCACACCCTGTAAATTCAAGCCAAAACTCATTAAAAAAGTCATACATCCCATTACTGTTTGATGTCCACAGCATTATCGGAGCGCTATTTGCTATCGTCTTAAATCGCTGTTCGCACTCATTATAAGCTTCTTTCAAATCATGAAGCTGCGTAATATCCTCGCAAACCATCACAACTACAGGATTTGCTGATGAAGAAAATATTTGTGCAGTCGCTTTTACCCAAATAATTTTACTATTCGGACAATTTAAGCGATATTCAGAACTCACAACCCCCGTTGCGGATACTTTAAATAGATTTAATATCAAACTTGCCAACTTCTCACGTTCGTTTAAAGCGAATATTTGAAAAATTGGTTGATATAGCAACTCTTCTTTTGTGTAACCAAGCTTCGAGGCGCCAAATCTATTTACAGATAAAATAATACCATTTGCATCAAGCGTAAAGTTAATCGAAGGTAATTCATCGTAAAGCTTACGGTACGACAAAGTACTATCACAGGAATGTAACTCAGTTGTTTGACTAAGTTCGCTAGCTAAAACTTTATCGGATACAAGCTCCAAGCGCGTCGAAGAAATACTTAAAATATTATCTTCTTGACAAATACGATTCCGACTAGATGTTTGGTTACGGCTCATCATAATTTAGTTTGAAAGCACCCGTATGCGAATGTTTATAAACGATAACAAAGAAAGGAGTAATATTATACTATATTTAATACAAAAATCTTTAACGATTATTTGTTAGTGCTAGAATAATACTATTCATACAATTATTAAAAAAAGATTAAAAAAAATTAAAATCTACTAGAAACCGGGTTTCTATGCAAAATTGTTATTTTTATTACAAGATTTCATTGAAGAAACCCGGTTTCTAGGTTTTTTAACCACCTGTTTATAATTACAGCTTGTAAAAACAATATTATGCAGCAAATCGACTTCAACAGATGTGAGGTGGCGCCATTCACCTATCTGTAAAGTATTTAGCATGAGATGTGCGATTTGGAAACGTATTAGCCGGAGTGTTGGAAAACCTACTGCAGCAGTCATTCTACGAACTTGGCGATTTTTTCCCTCAGTCAGAGTCATCTCTAACCATGCAGTATCGACATTTTTTCTAAATCTTATTGGGGGGTTACGTTCGGGTACATCTGGTTCTTGTGGCAATAACCGAACTTTCGCGCTTTTAGAACGGTAATCTTGAATTTTTACACCAGTACGTAATTGGGACAAAGCTTCTTCAGTGGGGATGCGCTCTACTTGTACCCAATAACTTCGTTCGTGTCCAAACTTTGGCTCAGATAAACGGTGTTGTAGTTGTCCGTGGTTCGTTAATAATACTAAACCTTCACTATCCCAGTCCAGGCGCCCAACTGGATAAACATCTGGCACATCTATATAATCTTGGAGAGTTTGACGTTCTGGGGTATCACGTGTAAATTGGCACAGTACTCCGTATGGCTTGTAAAAAATAATATACTTATATTCAATATCAGTCATGGGGGCAAATAGTAAAGGGGTTAAATTTCAACGTAAGCCCAAGCATAAATAATATAACTGTAACTTAAAGCTTTTGTAATTTTTTCAGCGTTCTTATCTGAAGATTTATCTATTTATTCTGATAGTGTAATTTATCACTATCATTTTTCTATGTCTGGTGATATACATTATAAATAACATTAAAAGCTTAGTAATAATAATGACTTCATTTATATAACTGTAAGTGAAGTCACTGGCGATAGTGTACTTTACTAATCCTGATTGATTAGTTAATTCCAGAAAGTTTGTAGACGTATAAACAATAGAATACATCAAAAATAATTTATGCATTGGACAGTTGCTGCCCCATTTATTAACAGATTGAACCTGACCCAGGAGTACTGGTTAACTAAATATGTTCCTGGAGATAGGCATAAATTTGCTATTGTACCGCGCAAGTTACCGTTACAAAACTGGCACGACCGCAAGTCCAAGGTAACTGGTCTAAAAGATTGGGTTATTTATTGGCAGCATGGAATGGACGCAATTAAAATAACTAGAGGAGGGATTATAACAGTTTTCCCGCAGTTGCCAGCAGTATTAGGTATGCAAAGGCACCTAACTCGTAAGCGTTTCCCAATCATAGCTTGGTTATTCAACGTTGGTACATGTTCAACTGGAATTAGGCGCCAGTTTGCCAAAGCTTCGTTAGATAATATAGATAGCTTTATCGTACATACAAAACGTGAACGCGACATTTATCATGAATGGTTAGATATTCCCAAAGAGCGTTTTGAATTCGTTCCATTTCACGAAAAAGAAATTCCTATAACTCATCAAGAAAATACAGAACAACCATTTATAACTGCCCTAGGTTCTGCACACCGTGATTTTCCTTCGTTCTTTACAGCAGTTTCTAAACTTAACTTACCAACAGTAGTAGCATCAGGCAAACGCGCATTAGAAGGAATAGACATTCCACCCAATGTTCAAACACCCTTCGGTATTAGTAAAGCAGAATGCTGGCGCCTATCCCAAGAAGCACGAATAAATGTAGTCCCCTTACTTCCTAACTCGCAAGTAACCGCAGCAGGACAAGTCACTATAGTAGAAGCAATGCAAATGGGACGTGCTGTTATTGCCACCCGTTGTCACGGAGCAGAAGATTATATTCAACACGGTGAAACCGGTTTACTAGTAGAACCAAATTCTGTTGACGACTTAACTCAAGCAATAGAAATGCTATGGAATGACGCAGACCTAAGAAACCGTCTCGGTCAAGCAGCAAAACGCTACGCATTAGATAACTTTTCATGTGAATCAAGTGGCGCCGCACTAGGTAAAATTCTAGATAAAGTTGCCGATTCGCATAACACATATTAAACCACTTGTGGAATAGGCATTATCTTGTGGAATAGGCATTATCTTGTGGAATAGGCATTATCTTGTGGAACGGGCATCCCTGCCCGTCCCAAATATTAAAGCTAATTATAAAAACTTATTCTTTTTTACAATTAATCACATTGCCAAATTTGAATAATTCCCTCACTATTTGCACAAATAAGACTTTTTGAAACTTCGCTAAACTTAGCAACATTAATTTTACTTGTCCCTATATTAAGTTCTTCTCCTGTACTAATTTGCCACAATTTCAAAGCTCCATCTGTACTTGTACTGGCAATAATTTGAGAATCACAGCTAAAAGATACAGACGAAATTTGCGCCCGATGTCCAGCAAAAGTATTAATTTTTTTCCCTGTACTGATATCCCATAAAATTATACTTTGGTCAAAGCCTCCACTAGCTATATATTTTCCATTTGGGCTAATGGCAATACAAGTGATAGGCGCCGAATGTGATATTATACTTATAGATTTAAGGGTCTTTAAATTCCATAGTTTTATGGTTTTATCGCTACTACAGCTAATTAATGTTTGTTTATCTGTACTAAGTATTAACGAGTGGACAGTATGAGTATGTGCTTTAACTACATGCAACATTTCTCCCATACTGATATGAGATATTTTTATACTTGTGTCATTGCTACCGCTAATTATAGTTTGGTTATCTGGACTGATAATAACTGAGCAAACAGGCGCCGAGTGTACTTTGAATTTATTAACTAATTTACCTGTAGTAACTTGCCAAACAGCAATACTACCATCATCGCTACCGCTAGCTAGGATTTGATTATCATTACTAAACGCCACACATCGTATTAATTGGTCATGGGTAATAGTGTTTACTAAGTCACCTGTTGATTCACATATTGATAAGTTCCAAATTTTGATAATGTTATCACTACCCGCACTGGCAATAAATTTTCTATCTGCACTAACTGCTAATCTCCAAATACAATTACCATGATTTAGAGACTTGACTAATTTACATGGATATGCGCGTTTTGGCTTTTGAGGAGCAGTTTCTTGCTGATACTTTTGTTCTTGCTCTTTTCGTATTCGTTCGCGAAGCTCAAATTTTCTTTGAATAACTTCTAATTCTGAAGCTTTTTTGTAATCTGATTTTGAACGGTTGACGTATCCCAGCTTTTCACAAGCCAGCGCACGAAATTTATATGCTTCAATATAATCGGGTTTTAGTCGAATCGCGATGGTAAAATCTTCAATAGCTTCGCTGTATTTACCTGTAGAAGCTTTACTCATCGCTCTTTGGTAAATTGTTTCTGGAGTGGATGCAGTGGAAGAGACGCTTGCTTTATTGGATGAAGTTGTGTTTACGGTGTTTGTATCGATATATTGATAATTCTTAAGTTGCTCGTAAGCCTGATTAATTATCTTAATCTTTTCTTCGGCGCCTTGTTTTTGCATTGGGTCTAAAATACGGTCAGGATGACACTCAAGAGCGAGCTTTCGGTAAGCTTGTTTTATTTCTTCTTGAGATACACCAGGTTTTAAATTGAGTATTTTTAAAGCTGAATTGATATCGATAGGTTCAGTCATGACGACTAAGTAGATATTAAGTATTTAAGGTTACTTTAGTTTTCCCATAAATACTTATTATGTAACAATCTCTGTTTCTAGTTGAGATTCGCCTAATTTGAATGCTTCCCAGTCTGCACTTGCAAATTCTTGATTCAAAATCTCAACTTCTGCTAGATACTCAGTGTCGTTAGCCATTTCTGCGAATTCAGCATCAATTTCTTCTCTTTGTAAGGCTGCTAATTTCTTGTTAATTTCAGCTTTGTCTTGATTTGTGGCACTATTTTCCATATTTTTATCAAATTTGACCATTAAAAATATTTTACTGCACAGGCTTTCCGACCTGTGCTACAAGATTCTTTACAAAAGCACATAAAAGTAATGGATTTGGACGATTTTGCAATACATTAATTAATTTTTGACGAGGTAAAAAACTGTCACAATAGAAACAATAGGATTAATTTCCTTGCTAGGGGTGCCTGAGTTAAACCGGGCTGAGATTACACCCTTAACACCTGAGTCTGGGTAATACCAGCGGAGGGAAGCTCTTTCATGAAGGAAATGATTTAAATTATGCGAACTGAATGGGTTGCCAAACGACGTGGGCAAGATAATGTTTCTCAGATGCATTATGCTCGTAACGGTGTAATTACTGAGGAAATGCACTACGTTGCCAAGCGGGAAAACCTCCCTGTTGAGTTAATTCGCGATGAAGTCGCACGGGGACGCTTGATTATTCCTGCTAATATTAATCACACTAACTTGGAACCAATGGCGATTGGTATTGCCTCTAAGTGTAAGGTTAATGCCAATATCGGCGCCTCTCCTAATTCATCGGATATGGCTGAGGAAGTAGCTAAATTAAACTTAGCTGTAAAATATGGCGCCGATACGGTGATGGATTTATCTACGGGTGGTGGTAATTTAGACGAAATTCGTACCACTATTATTAATGCTTCACCCGTTCCCATTGGTACTGTACCTATTTACCAAGTTCTGGAAAGCGTTCACGGCAACTTAGACAAACTTACCCCTGATGACTTTTTGCATGTAATCGAAAAACATGCTCAACAAGGGGTAGATTATATGACTATCCACGCGGGTTTGTTAATTGAGTACTTACCTTTAGTCAAATCGCGAATTACAGGTATAGTTTCTCGTGGTGGTGGTATCATCGCCCGATGGATGCTGCAACACCATAAACAAAATCCTTTATATACCCACTTCAACGACATCATCGAAATATTTAAAAGATATGATGTCTCTTTTAGCTTAGGTGACTCGTTACGTCCTGGTTGTACACATGATGCATCCGACGATGCCCAATTATCTGAACTAAAAACTTTAGGTCAACTAACGCGCAAAGCTTGGGAACACAACGTTCAAGTTATGGTCGAAGGTCCTGGACATGTGCCAATGGATCAAATCGAATTTAACGTTAAAAAGCAAATGGAAGAATGTTCCGAGGCGCCTTTTTATGTACTCGGTCCACTCGTCACCGATATTGCTCCAGGTTACGACCATATTACCTCAGCTATTGGCGCCGCTATGGCTGGTTGGTATGGTACAGCAATGTTGTGCTATGTAACACCTAAAGAACACTTAGGATTACCCAACGCCGAAGACGTGCGAAACGGCTTAATAGCTTATAAAATAGCCGCACACGCCGCTGATATCGCCCGTCGTCGTCCCGGCGCCCGTGATAGAGACGATGAATTATCACACGCGCGTTACAACTTCGACTGGAACCGTCAGTTTGAATTATCACTCGACCCAGAACGCGCACGGGAATACCACGACGAAACATTACCAGCAGATATTTACAAAACCGCCGAATTCTGCTCAATGTGTGGCCCCAAATTCTGCCCAATGCAAACCAAAGTTGATGCAGACGCGCTAACAGAGTTGGAAAAATTCTTAGCGAAGGATAAAGAAGTCGTAGCTAAATGATAATCCCCCCTAACCCCCTTAATAAGGGGGGGACAAGAGTGGGATTAAAAGCTCTCTCTTGTGGAGCGGGCATCCCTGCCCGCCCCAAAAATTAGACAGTTGTAGGTTGAATGAAGGCGCCTCGGTTTCCAACATGTATCCCCTCTGTTAGGTTTCTTTGCGATAAAATAGAGAAGATAATATATGTATATTTGTGTATAAATCAAACCAAGTAAATGCTTAAATCGATAGAAGGTATTTATCAGAACGGAAAAATTGAACTACTTGAAACACCTGATTTATTAGAAGGAGCAAAGGTTATTGTTACTTTTGTTCCAACAGATAATTCGATAGATTTATCTTCTCGTGGAATAAACCCAGAACAAGCAGCAAACTTACGTGCAAGATTACAATGTTTTGCTGAAGACTGGGAACATCCTGATATGGATGCTTACGATGCTTTATAATCGCGGACAAATAGTATTAGTTTTGTTTCCAAGCTCAAACCTTCGTACTGCTAAACGCCGTCCGGCTTTAGTTGTGCAAGCCGATAATTTATCAACTGGTTTACCGCAAATAATTGTTGCCATGATTACCAGTAATTTATCACGCGTTGGGCATCCAAGTAGGGTTTTGATACAAATAGCAACAGAAGAAGGACAACAAACCAGGTTACTACATGACTCAGTTATTATGACTGACAATCTTGTTACTGTCCTTGAAATAGAAATTGACAGAGTAATTGGGGTTGAATGCAGTTGACAAAAATCCTAGTATTTCCTAAGATATTTGAATTTAAAATCTCGAATAACTTATGGATAGATATGTCTCAATCAGTGAAGCTGCTCAAATAAAAGGAGTAAGTGCTGATACTTTACGTATTTGGGAAGAAAAGGGTATTCTTGTACCAGAAAGGACTGAGGGTGGACACAGAAGGTACAAGCTGTCTGAATTGACTGGAACTAGTAACCTTTCCAATAAAAAGACAGTAGCCTATGCACGTGTGTCAAATCATGACCAAAAACAAGATTTAGAAAGACAGTCATTGGTTTTAGCAGCTTACTGTGAACAACATAAATATAATTATTTATTAATTCAAGATTTAGGTAGCGGTTTAAATTACAAGAAGAAGGGATTGAGAAAACTGCTAACCCTTATTTTAAATGAAGAAATAGAGAGATTAATTATTACCAACAAGGATAGATTATTAAGATTTGGTTCAGAATTGGTATTTAGCTTATGTGAGCATTTTGCGGTTGAAGTAATAGTTTTAAACAAGAAAGAGGATAGTTCCTACGAAGAAGACTTAGCTAAGGATGTTCTAGAAATCATTACCGTATTTTCAGCTAGGCTTTATGGTAGTCGTTCACACAGGAATCAAAAAATCTTAGAAAATCTTGTGAAAGCAGTTGACACATCCCAAGATTTAGAGTAGCATTCAAAGTATTGAGCAGGGTTAAACATGTCAATAATTACATATACGAAGGGTCTACCAACTCCTGAATTGTCCATGAATCCTCTAGGATTTACAGACTTTGAAATGTTCCTTAATGCCTTTTCCCCTATATTTAAAAATGCAGTTTGTGAGACTGTTGATAAGATTTTAGCCTCTAAGAATTTCGAGAAGGAAAAGGGTAAATTTAATACACACCTGCAACAAAAGTATGGTTTAAGTAAAAGACACAGCACAGGAGTGATTACACTAGCTTCAAGTAAAGTTGATTCAGCTTCTGAATGTAGGGCAAATCACATAAAGCAATTAGAAGGAAAATTAAAATCAGCTAAAATTTGGTTGAAAAATGCTTTAAAACGATTATCTGACAGTCAAAAATTTTATGCTCTTAAAAATTGGCAGAAGTCTAAGACAGGATGCAAAGTTCCGCTATTCTGTGATTTAAATACTCAAAGAAGTAATTGGCATTCTCTCAAATTTCAAATTCATAACAAGAAACGTTACGTAAACCAGCTTGAAAAGAAAATAACACATTTGAAAACGGCGTGCCTTAGGGTAAAGGTCTCAAACAGTGAAATTTATATTGTAGGTTCAAAGGATGAAAGTTTTGGGAATCAAGTTTGTCAATACGATGGTAATAAAATTTGTTTCAGAGTTCCTTATTGCTTAGAGAAACGGTTTGGTAAGTATATTGGAACTCTTATAGGTAACTTTGATAGAAATATTAATAGACTCCCCCAGGATGGTGCTAAAACTTGGCACTTTTTCAAAAAGAATGGTCGTTGGGTTGTAGCAGTACAATTTACACCAGCACCCGTTGAGAAAGTAAGCAAGCCAATTCAGTATGGTGCCATTGGTATAGACATTAATCCCAGTTCTATTGGTTGGACTTATGTTGATACTTGTGGTAATTTAAAGGAATTTGGCACTATTCCATTACAATCAGGACTAGGTAAAAATTTTAATTCTCAACAAATAGTTAATACCTGTTTAGAACTAGCTCTCTTAGCCACCAAATATGCTTGTCTGATTGTATGTGAGGAATTAGATTTTAGCAAAAAAAAGGAATCTTTACGGGAAAAAGGAAGAAAATATGCAAGAATGCTATCTTCATTCGCATATAGCAAATTTTACCAGTACCTAACGTCAATACTTTCTAATCGTGGAATTAGTTTATATAAAAAGAATCCAGCATATACAAGTTTGATAGGATTAGTAAAATATTCCCGGATGTATGGATTGAGTAGCGATATTGCAGCTGCATTGGTCATAGCAAGAAGAGGAATGAACTTGTCTGAAAAACTGCCCGTATCCACAAACGCTTATCTTGGAGTGAATCCGAGAAAACACGTGTGGAGCGGCTGGTCGAAATTAAATAAATTAACTTTGACTGCTGCCATAATCAAGTCACGGCACGATTATTTCAGCATACCTAACTGGGGAATGGTGGTCAAGGTTCAAGTTGAGCAAGTAACCGTAAAACGTGAACGTCGAGCTTGTTCCAAGTCTACTTTGTAGCACTTTCATTCTGAGTCAAAGTAAGTTACACCGTGGACTTGGAGAAGGGAAACTAGATTTTCCTAGATTTTTAGAAGCGGTTTGGTCGGATATGTCTTCTGTTGATGTTGCGCTAGCACATACTTTTGGGCTTGCTTGAAAATTGGTGGTGCGTAACTGCTATTTTAATTTTTCGTTTTGGTTGTGGTTCTTTAATGCAGCACTCCCAAACTAGCCTGCATTGTTTGCAAACTACCTAGTACACTTGTAAATCCTCGGTGCATTTGGTACGACTGCACTCCAGCAGTAACGAATTGAGAAGCAGCTAACAGTGGAGATAAAGGACTGTTATTAACTGTGGCGCCGATAGCGTCTATCGATAAACTTTCTGAAAAGCTGAATGAAATTACTACTTCTGTATTTAACACTAAAGTCGAATCAGCAAGTACAGTAATATCTCAAGCTATCTCGCTGTATGAAAATCTTTTACAGCAGCATGAAAAAGCACATCAAGAAACTCTAGAACAACGTGAAGCTGACAAAACATGGATATGCCAAAAACGGCAAGACCTTGAACAGATAAATGATAAACTTGAAGCATTAATGCAACAGTAACGTTGTCATACACGTAGAGACGCGATTTAATCGCGTCTCTACAATTAAAAATATTGTTATTTAAAATTACTTATCCGTTACATCCTAGAGTCATCCGTTGCCAATCTTTTCACTGCACAGGCAAGATGCCTGTGCCACAAGCCTGTGCCACAAGCCTGTGCTATATCAGCTCTTAGCCCCCCTTATTAAGGGGGGTTGGGGGGATCAACTCCTTATACCTTTTTTGAATATCCTCAATATCAAACACAGCTTCAAACTTTAACCCTTGCGACTCATAAAATTCGGCGCCACCTTGTTTTCTGTCAACGAGCGAAATAACTTCATCAACTACATAACCAGCGTCACGCAGTCGAGTTACAGCTTTCATTGCCGACTGTCCAGTTGTAACAACATCTTCTAACACAACAACTTTGGCGCCACTTTGTAAAACAGGCCCTTCAATATACGCTTGTGTACCGTGACCTTTAGCTTCTTTACGAATAATAAGCGCGCATACAGGTTTATTTTCATATGCCGATACAACGCTAACAGCACTGACTATGGGGTCGGCGCCTAAAGTTAACCCAGCAACAGCTTCTGTATCGGGTGGCAACATATTTAAAAGTAACCTGCCAATAGCCAAGGCGCCCATTGGATGCAGCGTAATTAGCTTGCCGTTTATATAATATGTACTTTTTGCCCCAGAGGAAAGAACAAAATCTCCCTCTTTGTACGCATCTTGGCAAAGTAAATCTAATAACTTGTCACGTAGGGTAGATATATCAGTACTGACAGCCCAAACATCTGACTTTTGACTAATTTCAGCGGAATAACTCATTACAACTGGTAAAAAATTGTGCTACACCAAAGTTGAACTCATCCGAGTTCCCAAACTAAGCATAAATTATGATGCGCGCTCAATGGCGCCCACGAACAATAGCTTAATAGTTCATAAAGTAGGAGTAATTTAATTGTGGGTTTAAAGTTTAAATTATTAAGTAGTCTTTTTATACTACTGGCATCATCAGTTCCATCAGTTGCAGCAGCACAAGAAAGCGCACCTGGCTATGAAACCGCAGCTGATGCGATGGAAAGAGCTTTCTATAAGAATAGTCCTAACTATTACCGTAACCAAGGTATCAATCGAGATATTGACTTGATATTAGGTACAGGTACACCTTTCCGTAGCTCTTTCCCTGAAAAAGAAATTGAAAGAGATGCTGACTTGGTAAACGCGCTTTACCGAGATGTAATTATGCAGCAAGCAATGAATGACCCGTACATTCGTACGCCAGACCTACCCAACCCTTACAATACATCTTTAATGATGTCCCCACGCATGAATCAAGAGAAGCTCAGAAGCGGGACTGAGTTCCGATTTGAACAAAGATAAAGAGTTATGAGTGCTGAGTGCTGAGTACTGAGTGCTGAGTGCTGAGTACTGAGTGCTGAGTGCTGAGTGCTGAGTATTTAAGAAATCCTTACTCAGCACTCAGCACTTTCTACTTTTTACTAAATCTAGGGCACTTTCTACTTTTTACTAAATCCAGGGTACAGGAGTTGAACCTGTCTGGGACGAATTATGAGTTCGTTGCCTAAACCGATCGGCCAACCCTGGTTGACTAAACTAATAATATACAATAACACACAAAAACACTTTTGCCATCTGAGTAGTCAAAAAAATGTGTAAATGTTAAGTCAGTATTGGTAGTTTGTAGGATTATAATACATAATTTGAGATTGACTCTCTCTGTCCAATAGGAACAGAGATTCACAACACGTTTCAGTCTATGTCGTGCTGTATCCCAGATTCAGTCCGAAGCCTTACATATTGGGTTACCAGGCTCACTACTTTTCCCTAACGGAATAGTAATATCTCCTTTAAATCTCGTTGGTTCGAGACTGGTCGTATACTTTCCCGCAGTCCACGGGTAGGTTTTAATGTCTTTTACTGACTTTAAAATCTTACCACAAAGGTGTCTTTTAAGACGGGTTTTAAACCCAAAATTTACGATAAGATAGTGCAAACTAATATTGATAAAGTGTACTAATGGTTTTAGTTCACAAACCCCTCTATTTTTGTTACATTAGCCCAATTCTTTATTCTCTTGAGTATTAAGAGCGATGAAACTTAATTCTACTGTGCTTCTGACGTTGACTTTATTAACCCTGATGTTGGGAGCTGGTTCTGTAAGTGCAATAATCGGTTTTGATGTCGGTAGTAAAGCCCTAAAAGGCGTAACTACACCCGACGCGCGTCCTACTAGTAAGTTTGCTAGCGCTAAATCTGGTAATACGGCACAGACAGGAGTGGCATTATTAAGGGAAGAAGAAATATTAAAAATTGTAAAGGCACGTATTGAAGGTAAGACTAAGGCTGCTAAAGCGTCTAAGTCTGATGATGACGAAGATACTAAGGAGAAGCAAAAGCCAGAAGAAAAACCAAAAGAGACGCAAGAAAAGCCTCAAGCTGGATTTCCTATCAATGCTGAAAATGGCGGTGTGAACTTCTCGGTACAGTCAGCACGTTTTTCGGGTGGTGATTTGGTACTTAGGGTAAAAATGCAAAACAAAGGTTCAGAAACTGTACGTTTTTTGTATAGTTTTTTGGATGTTACAGACGATAAGGGCAGAACTCTTAGCCAAAGTACTGAAGGATTACCCGCTGAATTACCAGGAAATAGCTCAGAATTTACTGGAACGGTTAGTATTCCCACACCACTACTTGATGATGTCAAAAAAATATCACTAGCTTTGACTGACTACCCAGCACAAAAAATGCGACTTGAAGTATCGAATATCCCAGTGGAAAGATAAATTTTAGTGGGCGCTTATCTCGAAGGCGGGTTATCAATAAAGTGAGTTTCAGAGACGTGGGGCTGAGGTTGTTGTCGGTATTGTTGCTGATTGCAATCAATGCTTTTTTTGTGATTGCTGAGTTTTCGATGGTGACGGTGCGACGTTCGCGCATCCACCAGTTGGTTGAGTCAGGTGATGCAGGCGCCGTTGCAGTTGAATCGCTGCATCGTAGTATAGATAGACTACTATCTACTACTCAATTAGGCATAACCCTATCCAGCTTGGCGTTGGGATGGATAGGGGAAAGTACGATGGTTAAATTGATTGATGTATGGCTGACATCATTACCACTGCCTAGTGGAATGAATTTTTTTGTTGTGCATTCGCTTTCAATTCCCATTACTTTTCTTTTAATTGCTTACTTGCAAATTGTTTTGGGTGAACTTTGCCCAAAATCGCTGGCAATTCTTTACTCGGAACAGCTTGCAAGATTTTTGGGTCCGCTTTTTAAAGCAATAGTTAGATTTTTTAGACCATTTATCTGGATACTCAATCAATCTAATCGATGCTTACTCGGACTTTTTGGTATTGAGTATACAGGTAAAAGCTGGCGCCCGCCTGTTACATCTGAAGAATTGCAGCTAATTATATCGACCGAACGCGAATCAACAGGGCTACTCGCTAAAGAACGGCAATTACTTAAAAGGGTTTTTGAATTCGGAGAAATTACCGTTCAAGCAGTAATGATTCCCCGTACTAGTATTGTATCACTACCAGTAAACGCCTCATTACAAACTTTGCTCAAAACAATGATAACTACTGGTTATTCATGCTACCCAGTCATCGGTGAAGATTTGGATGATATTCGTGGTATTGCTTACTTTAAAGACCTAACAAAACCCTTAGCTCTAGGTAAACTCACGCTAGATACACAAATTCAACCTTGGATAAGACCAGCAAGGTTTGTCCCAGAAAACACACTACTCCATGAATTGCTGCCAGTGATACAGCGACAAAAGCCAGCGATGGTAATGGTGGTAGATGAGTTTGGGCAAACTGCCGGACTGGTAACTATCGAAGATGTTATTGGTACCATTATCGGTGATGCCAATGACTCAGAAAATGCCAATAATTTATCTATTCAAGTTCTGGATGAATACACATACTTGGTGCAAGCGCAAATCAATGTCGAAGAATTAAATGAAAATTTACATATCAATTTACCTCTGACAAGAGAATATCAGACAGTAGGAGGCTTCTTGCTGTATCAATTGCAGAAAATTCCAGCTTTGGGAGAAATTTTTATCTACCAAAACCTGGAGTTCACGGTTATTTCAGTCGTTGGTCCACGCTTGCACCAAATTCAACTGCGAAAATTAGAAGTTTAAAAAGAAACCGGGTTTCTATGCAAAATTGTTGTTTTCATTACAATATTTCAAATAAGAAACCCGGTTTCTAAATTGGTTTCTATGCAAAATTGTTGTTTTCATTACAATATTTCAAATAAGAAACCCGGTTTCTAAGTTTATAAATTTAAAAATAATTTTTATTTTGTTGCTGATAAGCTGCAATTGCGTTGTAGTAAGATGAATCCGGCTAATCGGTATTTGGAGTAAAATATATAAAGTTTGCGAGAAGACTTATTGAATTTTGTGCAAAATATACAAAAAGTAAGTAAGTAGAATCCCATAGTGTAGGAAATGCGCGCATAAGACTCTCATGTAACGGGAACTCACAACAAACTTTGAAATTCTTCATAAATATAACCTCCATGTTACCATCTGGATGGTTTAAAACGGCTCGTTATTGGTATTTTGTATGATATGCCAATGTCCGTAGCATCTCTATATTTGGTGGTTGAGGAGAGAATAATAGTGCAAGATAGCATGTCAGTGGCAGAACCAAATCCATATACACAACGTAACCCACTACGCCCTATCCGCGTCGGTGTGATTGGTGTAGGTAACATGGGGCAACATCACGTTCGCGTTTTTAGTTCAATGAAAGACGTTGAGCTAGTGGGAGTGGCAGATATTAATTTTGAGCGTGGACTGGAAACAGCAAGCAAGTACAAAGCTCGCTTTTTTGAAGATTATGCTGACCTGCTACCTCTTGTCGATGCGGTTTGTATTGCAGTGCCAACAAGGATGCATTACGCCGTCGGTATTAGTTGTTTGTTAGCTGGTGTCCATGTTTTAATCGAAAAGCCTATTGCTGCAAGTCTTTCTGAAGCAGAGTCGCTCGTTAATGCTGCTGCTGAGTCAGGATGTATTTTGCAAGTGGGTCATATTGAGCGCTTTAACCCTGTTTTTCAAGAATTGAGTAAAGTTTTGAAAACCGAAAAAGTTTTAGCTCTCGAAGCGCACAGAATGAGTCCTTACTCAAATCGAGCCAATGATGTATCGGTTGTCTTGGATTTAATGATTCACGATATTGATTTATTGCTTGATTTAGCTGCGGCGCCTGTGGTTAAGTTAACTGCTAATGGAACTCGCAGTCCAGACTCTGTTTATTTAGATTATGTGACAGCAACATTAGGATTTGCGAACGGGGTTGTCGCTACACTGACTGCAAGTAAAATTACGCATCGAAAAACTCGCAATATCTTAGCTCACTGTCAAAACTCACTAACTGAAGCAGATTTTCTTAAAAACGAAATATTGATTCATCGACACACAGCAGCTAACCCAAACACTGCAAATCGACAAGGGCTTTACAAGCAAGATGGCTTAATTGAAAAAGTTTACACTAGTAATATTGAGCCTTTACGCGCGGAATTAGACCATTTCGTCAACTGTGTTCGTGGTGGCAATCCTCCTTCTGTGGGTGGAGAACAAGCATTAAAAGCTTTACGTTTAGCTAGTTTAATCGAGCAAATGGCGCTTGAAGAGCGTGATTGGAATCCATTAGATTGGGAATCAGAACATTCTAATATCCGCCAATCATTAACGCCTATTGTTTAGTCCGCGCGGGGGATTGGCGCGCCTATTCCCCCTCCTCAAATTTATACCAAATTTCTACGATTAATAAATTAAGTTAGCTGTTATACTTGCTACGTGCATAAGATTGTATTAATCACATTGAAAGCTAACATTTTAACTATTCGACACGCGCAGGCGCCCCCATAATCAGGCAAAATTATTTAAGTAATACAGGACTTACGCATAAAATCCTAGAAACCCGGTTTCTGGCCGTCAAGATAGTAAAGCTGTCTTTATTGGGCGCCTATTACCTGGAGTGCGAACATTAATTTCGGTGGGCGTGCGGGTATTGGTAACATGCTGTTGCCATCTTTCTTATTTTATACAACATTGGGTAGCGCACTGTGGACATGTTTGCTAACATACTCAGGATATGCGTCTTTGTACACGGTACGAGTTAGTTGATAAGTACCTTGCCCCTGTATCAAAAATTGTGCTGGTGGCTTTGGTATTAGCATTTAGCTTGTGGGTGTTCAAACGCAAACAAAAACCAAGACCGAGATAGCAGCAAAGTCGAGCGATTGTTGATGCGCGTCAATAAAAGCAAGCATAAGAAGCGATAATTTCAAACATTACGTGCCTTTTGTAACTTCTTCGAGTCGAAGAACGAGTATGCAAATGTTTAGTAACGTATCTCTAGCTACATTTGTATTTAGGTAAAAATTTTTGTTACCAGCGTTTTCTAGTACTCGTTTTTTTGCGATAAGAGCATGATAACTTGTTAGAGCTAAGTAATTACTAGGAGCTTTATGACAGACCAACCCAACAATACAACACCAATTAGCGCAGCAACTCCAATGAACGCTGCTTCAATTCCAATGAACCGCACCCCAGTGACTGCAAACCCCATTGGTGCAAACCCAATGGCTGCAAACCCAGGAGTGGCGCCAAGACCAACAGGAAATAGCTCAGGCAAAAATATACTTAGCGTTGACTTAGGCAGAACTTCCACAAAAACCTCCGTCAGTCGCGAACCAAACAGCGTATTATTTATTCCTGCCAACGTCAAAAAAATGACAATGGAAGAAGTACGTGGTGGAGTATTTGAAGCACGTGCTACCGACCCATTGATGGACTTGTGGATGGAATTTCAAGGTAGTGGTTACGCAATTGGTCAATTAGCTGCTGACTTTGGAGCTAATTTAGGTGTAGGTCAATCGAAAGTAGAAGACGCACTTGCAAAAGTACTAGCTTGTGCAGGTTACTTCAAACTCAAAGACGAAATTTCTGTAGTACTAAGTTTGCCCTATCATTCCCAAGAGCAATTTGAAAAAGAAAAAAGTCAGTTGATGAGTCAAATCAGCGGACCACACGTAATGAACTTCCGTGGTGAGACAGTAGAACTCAACGTCACCAAAGTTTGGATAATGCCCGAAGGTTACGGCAGCTTGCTATGGTGTGAAGCACAACCTAAAAAAGGCCCCGGAACTCCTGACTTTACAAAAGTTTCAGTTGCCATCGTTGACATTGGTCACCAAACAATCGACTGCTTAATGGTTGATAACTTCCGCTTCGCTCGTGGAGCTTCCAAGAGCGAAGAATTTGGTATGAACAAGTTCTACGAACTAGTTGCCGCTGAAATCGAAGGTTCTGACGCACAATCATTATCTTTAATCGCTGCTGTAAACCGTCCAAAAGGTGACCGCTTCTACCGTCCACGTGGCGCCGGCAAACCAACAAACCTTGATGATTTCCTACCTAACCTAACTGAAATGTTCTCCCGCGAAATTTGTAATCGTGTATTAGCATGGTTGCCAGAACGGGTGACAGACGTAATTCTCACTGGTGGTGGTGGCGAATTTTTCTGGGATGACATGCAGCGTTTACTTAAAGAAGCAAAAATTAACGCTCATTTAGCTGCACCATCGCGGCAAGCTAACGCTTTGGGACAGTATATTTATGGAGAGGCACAGCTATCCAATCGTCCCGCTAAGGCTTAAAAGAAATGTTCCAATGGTCAAAAAAAGTAGTTAAATCAGTCACATTTAATCCGGGGGTTGCGGACGAAAGTTTGCTTGCGCTAGTCGAAAGCCATTTGGAAAAAGACCCTGATAAGTCGTTTAGCGACCTTTGTAAAGAAGCGTTGTGGCAAGCTTTGTGCGTACCAGAATCGGTACGCCCAAACCAAAAACCCACACAAGCACTACCGTCGTCATCACCATCACAAATACCAACACCACCGCCATTACCTAGTAGTACTGGTGGTGGTGAACCACAAATCGCCGACCTACATCGTCAAATTACTGACCTTGAAGGACGCTATTATTCCAGAGAAGCAAATCGACTCGATGCCGTCGAAACTCAGCTAATACAACTGAGTCAACAAGTTGCACAACTGGCAATTATGGTAACACAGGGTGTCACCGTTCAAGTTGCCCCAACCCAATCACTACCCACAGGAGGAGAAGTATATAAACCTAGTAACACTCCTCCTCCGGCGCCTGTTGAAGTTGACCCTGTTATCAGCCGCTTGAGTCTACTTGTTGATGATTTCTAGTTCAAGCAAATATCCATACAGGGTGAATCATTCCATACTTTTATTCGCACTCCTTGATACATGTGTATTGAGGAGTATTGTTTTGATCCCCCCCAACCCCCCCTTAATAAGGGGGGGCTTTAAATTCTTATTCCTCTTGATAAATTAGACTTTAACCCCTCTTGTTCCCCCCTTATTAAGGGGGGCTAGGGGGGATCATCATGGTCTATTTTTATCAAATAAAAATTTGTATAATCCATCGCCGGAACATCCTTAGTTATACTTAAATCTAATTGTTTTGACATAAATCAAAATTGAGGTTATCTGGCAATGAGCAATACAAAATTTTGGAAGCCCGCTTACCAATTATTCAAGCCAGAAGAGCCACTAAACAAACCCGAAGACTTACGAGACTTTTACGTACAGCGCGCCAACAGTCCAGTAGACAGCCTCATTACCTCGCTAGAAATGGAAGACGACCCAGCAAAATTTTTACTAGCAGGTCATCGAGGAGGCGGTAAAACTACTGAATTACGCTGGTTGCAACAACAACTAAATCAAGATTACACAGTAATTTGGGTTGATACAGAAACAGCACTTGACCGTTACAACATTGGTTACGCCGAAGTAGTAGTTTTAATCGGTGTAAAAATTTTTGAAACAGTCCTTCAATCAAACTGGGGTTTAAACGACGAACTTCTACAAAATCTGGGAGAAAGTCTCAAAACAGTAGTATTACAAGACGAAGAAGCTACTGACGCAGGGTTAAAACTACCAGAATTTATCGAAAAGCTTGGTTTCATTCTCAAACAAGGTTTAAACCAAAAACTTACTAAAACCGTTAATATCCGCCCAGTACTCAGCGAAATAATTGAAAGAGTAAACGCCATTGTTGAAGTCGCAGAGAAAAAAAGCGAGCAAAAGTTAGTAGTAATAGTAGACGGATTAGATAGACACGATTTTGTCACTGCCTTGCAAATGTTTTCCAGTCCCCTACTCACCGAATTAAGCTGTCACATTATTTATTCCATTCCCATCGCTCTAAGATACTCACCCAACTTCCGTCAACCAATGGAAAGCTTTCAAAAATGCTTAGATTTAACAAACCCGCCAGTTTTTGAATGTGGCGCCAACTCCCAACCTACCCTTAATAACCACTCTTCTGGTAGAGATGTTTTAATCAGCATCATCAACAAGCGACTTGCGCGACTAGGTAATAGCTACAAAGGTTTATTTAACCCCGATGCACTAGAGTTAATATGTGAGAAAAGCGGTGGTGTTATCCGTGACTTAATACGATTAGCACGCGCTTCCTGTGAAGTCTCTTTAAGAAAAAAATTACTATTAGTAGATTTAGACACAGCAATTGAAGCAGTACAACAAGTCCGTAAAGACTACACTCTCAGCGACTATCATTATCCTGCAATGGAAGAAATACATCGTACAGGCAAACTCAATACTAAAACCCACAACTTACCAGGTAAAGGAGATTTTGTAATTTGTGACGAATTATTACAAAACAAATTTGTTCTAGGGTACTACGACGAGCGCCGAAATCACTGGTTTGACGTAAACCCAATTCTTATCGAAGACTTAGAACGCTGGAAACCCGTAGGATAGGCATCCTGCCTGTCCTTTTATCCTTCAATTAGGCGCCTAAATTCTTATAGCCAAACAATAATTATATTCACCTATGACAATTGCTCCCCACGAGTCAAATAATTACCTAAGCGAAACTGACGACACAGAGCTAGATACATTAATCACCACCTTAGAACTATCTGATGGCGCCACTATTATTTTTGCAATAGCCCCAGATAGCAGTCCCCAACATCCAGTGGTGGAGCAGTTCAAAACTTTATTATCGGACTGTGACGAAAACTTTCAAATTCAAAACTTTTTCTACAGTGATAATTCTCTATATAATTTTCTCTACAGCTTATATAATCAAGCAAATATACAGCAAGAAGCTAGGCGCAAGTTAATAATGGCATTTGGAATAGACCAATTGCCCTTACCTCGCCTAGTACGCGAGATGAAACAGTTAAATTTGGGTAGAGAATCTATATTTAACCGAGACATCGTATTGATTTTTTGGCTGAACAAACCTGAATTTTTAAAGGAATTTAGCAACCGGGCGCCAGATTTTTGGGATTGGCGAAACAAAGTAGTAACCTTTGAAACACGTCCTATCTTAAATCCACTACTTTATTCATATCTAGAGCGCTTAATTGCCGAAAACTCCTATTTAAAAATTAGTGGTGTCATGCAAGTACAGCGCCAAGTAGATATTTTTCTCGACCAAATTTATGTTTCCCTACAAGCAGTACGGCGCCAAGAAGTAGTAGAAATCGAGCGAGAACATAAAAGCAATTATACGCAAAGGCTGACAATTGGAAGTTCTAGTCCTCATGATTTAGATGAGCCTAGTTACTATGACGAACCAGTTGTCCTCGAATCATCTTTTTCTACTACCACCACAAAAACTATTACGCAAAAGCTTGATTTGTCTGAAGCAGTACGGCAAAACCAATACAATGTAATTTTGGGGTCACCAGGTGCAGGTAAAACAACACTACTACGTTATCTAGCATTGCATTATGCTTTTGCCAAACGAGATAGCCAGGAAATAGTTACAGATGGTGAACAAGAACTAGGTAGAACGTTATTACCTGTTTTCTTTCGTGTAGCTGATTATGCAGAACGCTTAGACAAACAACCAAATTTGAGCTTACTAGATTATTTACGTCAATACCACACCGAAGCTGAGGTAATAGCACGAATATTAGAAACAATGCAGCAAGGGCAGTGCTTAATGCTACTTGATGGCTTAGATGAAGTATTCGACCAAGATAGCCGTAGACTAATAGTTGAGCATATCAATCAGTTTGTTGATGCTTTTTCTGGTAACAAATTTGTCATCACAAGCCGTATTGCTGGCTACCGTGACGTACAACTAAGCAGCCGCTTTGCTGAATTTACCATAGAGGATATGGACAGCGAAGAAGTAGAAAAATTTCTGCATCGCTGGTGTCGCGCGGTTGAAAAAGCACAGCAACCAGAAGCCACTGAAGAGCAATGGCAAAAAGCAGGAGATAATCAAACAAAGGAAATTTTAGATGCAATAGAAGGTAACGAAGGTTTAAAGCGTTTAACAGCAAACCCTTTGCTATTAACAATTTTGTCACTGATACATCGTAATGGTGCCCGTTTGCCAAACCGTAGAGTTGAACTTTACGCTTTAGCAGTAAAAACACTAATAGAAGATTGGCAGTTAAGTAAAAAATTGCCGGATGCACCAACAGTAG
>ERZ1066119.234-NODE-234-length-43807-cov-13.736926_pt1 | contig 43807 bp, 33 predicted proteins | sample MGYA00382766_ERZ1066119 | MGnify/ENA primary metagenome ERZ1066119 (study PRJEB33369, sample SAMEA5778349) | biofilm metagenome | biome: Industrial cooling water; feature: Water cooling tower basin; material: Biofilm | place: United Arab Emirates | collected...
CGGGTGGACGCCGCCGCGGCGGCCGGCGCGCTCGACCTCGGGCGGCCGGTGCTCACGCTGTGCGCGGCCGGGGTGCGGAGCCGCCGGGCGGCCGAGCGGCTGCGGGCGCGGGGCGTGGCGGCGCGGAGTCTCGCGGGCGGGATGCGGGCGATCGGCGAGGAGCGGGAAGGGCGGGACCATGGATTCCCGCGTGCGCGGGAATGACGGCCCTGTCCGCCGTCGCCGCTACCGCGCCCCCCGCAGCGCCGCGCGCACCCGCGCCCGGAGCGCGTCCGCCTCCGCCGCCGACGGCTCGGCCGGGCGCGCCTCGCCGAGCGCGCCCTTCACCCGGCGCGAGAAGTCGAAGTGCGGCGGGCACCCCGGGCAGGTGGTGAGGTGCGCGTCCACCTCGGCCCGCGCCGGCGCGGCGAGCCCGCCGTCCAGGTAGTCCCACAGGCGGCGCACGGCCGTCTCGCAACTGATGGCGGCCGGGGGCGGCGGCGGGACCGGGGAGGCGGGCGAGGCGATCATCGGGCGGGGGGCGGGGCGACGGAAAGCCCGGCGTCGCGGGCGTAGTCGTAGAGCAGGTCCTGGAGCAGCCGGCGGCCGCGGGAGAGGCGCGAGCGCACGGTCCCGACGGCCACGCCGAGCACGGCCGCGGCCTCCTCGTAGGGCTGGCCCTCGACGTCGACGAGCACCACGGCCACGCGGTAGTGCGCGGGGATGCGGGCAAGCGCGTGGGAGATAGCCGGGGCGAGGTCCAGGCGTTCCAGCGCGTCGGCCGCGCCCGAGCGCTTGGCCGCGCCGTGGGCGACCGCCGCGGCCAGCGCCTCGAGCTCGGGGTCGTCCTCGGGGGCGGCCACGTAGCGGGCCTCGCGGCGGGCGGTGCGGAGGAACGTGTGGCGGCACACGGTGAACAGCCAGCGCCTCGGGTCGGCGCCGGGCTGGAAGGTGTGCCAGCCGCGGAGCGCCTGCAGGTAGGTCTCCTGCACGAGGTCGTCGGCGCGCGCCGGGTCGCGGGCGAGCGCGCGGGCGAAGCGGGTGACGTCGGGGAGGAAGGGGAGCGCGAGCCGCTCGAAGTCGGCGGCGGCCGCCGCGGCGGCGTTAGGCGACGCGTCGGACGCAGCGTTAGGCGACGCGTCGGGCGCGGCGTGCGGCGGCGCGGGGCGCGCGTCCTGGGTTGGGGCGTCCACTCGCGGGCGCTCGCGGGGGGCGGGGGGTGCGTCGGCGCCGCGCGGGAACTCCGCGCGGCCGGGCGGCTAGGTGGGGCAGTCGCGGGCGCGGAGCCGACCGTCTCCCCGAAGCCCGCCCCCCTCTCTCCGCACGGAGCCAATCTGTCGACCAGCACCAGCAGCAACACCAGCAGCAACACCAGCAGCAACACCAGCAGCAACACCAGCAGCGACACCGGCGGCACCGGCACCCCCGCCGCGCCCGCCGTTCCGTCCGCCGCCGGCCGGCTGGCCGGGAAGGTGGCCGTGGTCACCGGCGCGTCGCGCGGGATCGGCGCCGCCGTCGCCCGCCGGCTCGCGGCCGACGGGGCCCGGGTCGTCGTCAACTACGCGCGCAACGCCGCGGCGGCCGAGCGGGTGGTGGCCGACGTGCGCGCGGCCGGCGGCGAGGCCGTGGCCGTGCAGGCCGACGTGGGCGACCGCGCGCAGGTGGCGCGGCTGTTCGCGGAGGCCCGGCGGGCGTTCGGGCGCGTGGACATCCTCGTCAACAACGCCGGCGTGCTCGACGCCGCGCCGCTCGACGGGATCACGGACGCGCACCTCGAGGCGCAGTTCGCGACCAACGTGCGCGGCACCGTCTACGCCGCGCAGGAGGCGGCGCGGGCGATCGACGGCGCCGGCGGGCGGATCATCAACTTCAGCACCCTCGCCACCGACGACACGCCCGCCGGGCTCGGCGTCTACGCGGCGAGCAAGGCGGCGGTCGAGGCGCTCACGCAGAGCCTCGCGCGCGAGCTCGGCCCCCGCGGCATCACCGTGAACGTGGTGCGCCCCGGCCCGATCGAGACCGACATGTTCGGCGCCCTCGCCGACGACGCCTTCCGCGCCCACGCGGTCGCCCGGAGCGCGTTAGGCCGGCTCGGCCGCCCCGAGGACGTGGCCGGGGCCGTGAGCTTCTTCGCCTCGGACGACGCCGCGTTCATCACCGGCCAGGCGCTCACGGTGAGCGGCGGCGTGCGGCTCTGAGCCGCCGCGGCGGCGGGGGGCCGTGCGGGCGCTCCGTTAGGCGCCCCCCGCCACCGCGTCCACCCACGCCGCCAGCCGGTCGCGCAGGGCGGCGGTGACGGCGTGGGTGCGCGCCTCCACCTCGTGGTAGGTGAGGGCGAGTGGCAGGGCGGAGAGCACGTCGCGGGCGCGGCGCGCCTCGTCGACCGGGACGCGCGGGTCGCCCGTCCCGTGGGCGACGAGCACGGCGCGCCCGGCGAGCCGCTCGGGCGTGGCGATGCGCGGCACCACCTCGGGGAGGAGTCGCCCGCCTAACGCGGCCGCGCCGGCGAGCGCCTCGGGGTGGGCGAGCAGGGCGGCGAGCGCCGTCATCGCGCCCTGGCTGAAGCCGGCCGCGAACACGCGCGCCGGGTCGCCGCCGAACGCCGCCGGCGCGTCGCGCGCCGCCTCCAGCACGCGGGCGACGGCGGCGTCCAGCTCGGCCGCGTCGGCGCGGCGGCCGCCGGGGGCGGCGGGGTCCTCGTGCGTGTGGAACCAGCCGCGCGCGTGGCGCCCGAAGCGGACGCCGGAGCGGAAGCGGTCCGGCTCGCCGGCCACGCTGACGGGGCCCTGAACGCTCACCACGACGCACCCCGCGCCGACGTGGTGGCGGAGCGCGAACATCGGGTGCTCGGTGCTGCCGAGTCCGTGCAGGAGGAGGAGCACGGGCGGGCGCGTGCCCGGCGGGGGCGGGGTGACGGGGGCGCGGACGAGGTGCGGCACCTGGAGGGCGGTCATGCGGGCGCGAGATGCACGCGCTGCACCCGGCCGGCGGGCCGCCGGCGACGGGCCCGTGCGCGCGCGCGCCGGGGCAGCCCGCGGGCTACGTTGCCCGGCGCCGCACCGCCTCTCCGCCGCTCCCTCCCAGTCCCCGCCGCCGTGTCCGAGCCCGCCGCTCCTCCTCCCGCCGCCGCCCCCGAGGCCGCCCCGCGCCGCGTCGCCGACCGCCTGCGGCTGGACGGGCGCGTGGCGGTGGTGACGGGGGCGAGCAAGGGGATCGGCGAGAGCATCGCCCGGGCGCTGGCGGAGTTCGGGGCGCGGGTGGTGGTGAGCAGCCGCAAGCAGGCGGCGGTGGACGCGGTGGCCGCGTCGATCCGCGCGGCGGGGGGCGAGGCGACGGCGGTAGCCGCGCACGCGGGCGACGTCGGGCAGCTCCGCGCGCTGGTGGACGCGGCGGTGGCGGCGTACGGCGGGGTGGACGTGGTGGTGAACAACGCGGCCAGCAACCCGGTGTACGGGCCCGTCGTCGACCAGGGCGCGGACGCCTTCGCCAAAATCATGGCGGTCAACGTGCTGGGGCCGCTGGAACTGGCGCGGCTCTGCTACCCGTTGATGCGGGCGCGGGGCGGCGGGAGCGTGGTCAACATCAGCAGCATCGGCGGGCTCACGCCGGAGCCCGGGCTCGGGCTCTACTCGGTGAGCAAGGCGGCGCTCATCTCGCTGACGCAGGTGCTGGCCAAGGAGTGGGGGCCGGACGGCGTGCGGGCGAACGTGGTGTGCCCGGGGCTGATCAAGACCAAGTTCTCCGAGGCGCTCTGGACCGACGACCGGCTGGTGCGGCAGATGATGGCCGTGCAGCCGATCAAGCGGGTGGGGGAGCCGGAGGACGTGGCGGGGCTGGTGCTGTTCCTGGCGTCGGACGCGGCGGCGTACTGCACCGGCGGGGTGTACACGGCGGACGGCGGGTACACGATTTAGGGGCCGGTCGTTCGGAAGGGCAACAACTTGGACGGGATTCACGGGATTGACGGGATTATCGGTCCCACGGTTAGGCGGGTTGCTCTCGCCCTCGCGATGACCCGATCATCCCGTCAATCCCGTGAATCCCGTCAAAGCTCTTGACGTTCGCGGACCGGCCCCGTCACCTCGGCCGGCAGGTCCCTCGCTGCGCTCGGGACGACAGGCGCGTCGGTCGTCACTCCCCATCCCGTCCTTCCCCATGCCTCTCTCTGACGCCGCCGGCGCGCGGCCGCCCGCCCTCCCCACGCCCGAGGAGGCGGCCGACCTCTACGGGTGGTACGCGACGCTCACCGACGAGGAGAACGCGCTCCGCCGCAAGGTGCGCGCGTTCATGGAGCGCGCCGTGCGCCCCATCGCCAACGAGTTTTGGGAGCGTGCCGAGTTTTATCACCACGTCGTGCCCGAGGTGAAGGCGCTCGGCCTGCTCGACGAGGCGTACGACCCGGCGGTGACCAACGCCACCGTGCGCGACTGCGTGGTGAGCGGCGAGATGGCGCGCGTGGACCCGAGCATGGCGACGTTCTACGGCGTGCACGCCGGGCTCTGCATGGGCTCCATCGCCATGCACGCCAGCGAGGAGCAGCGGGCCGAGTGGTTGCCGCGGCTGCGCCGGTGGGAGGTGATCGGCGGGTTCGGGCTGACGGAGCCGGACGTGGGGAGCGGGGTGGCGCGCGGGCTCACCACGACGTGCCGCCGCGAGGGCGACGACTGGGTGCTGAACGGCCAGAAGAAGTGGATCGGCAACGCCACGTTCGCCGACGTGCTCGTGGTCTGGGCGCGCGACGAGGCGACGAGCAAGGTCAAGGGCTTCATCGTCCGCACCAAGCGCGACGACGGCACGCACCGCGAGGGGTTCGCGGTGGAGGTGATGCGCGGGAAGATCGCGCAGCGGGCGGTGCAGAACGGGCTCATCACGATGACCGACCTGCGCGTGCCCGAGCGCGACCGCCTGCAGCGGGCCGAGAGCTTCGCGGCCACGCAGCAGGTGTTAGGCATGGCGCGGTGCGGGACGGCGTGGCAGGGCGTGGGGTGCGCCACGGGCGCGTTCGAGGCGGCGCTGGAGTACGCGCGCACGCGGAGCCAGTTCGGGCAGACGATCGGCAGCTTCCAGCTCGTGCAGAACCAGCTCGTGCAGATGGCCGGGCACGTGACGGCCATGACGGGGCTCGCGCTGCAGGCCGCGCGGCTGCAGGACGCCGAGGGGATGCGCGACGAGCGCTCGGCGCTGGCCAAGCAGTACTGCGCGGCGCGGTGCCGCGAGGTGGTGGGGCTGGCGCGGGAGCTGATGGGCGGGAACGGGATCCTGCTGGAGTACGGGGCCGCGCGGCTGTTTGCCGACGCCGAGGCGATCTATTCGTACGAGGGGAGCAACGAGATCAACACGCTGATCGTGGGGCGGGCGCTGACGGGGGTGGGGGCGTTCGTGTGAGGCGCGGCGCCCGCGGCGCGGGGCCGACGCCGCGCCGCGGCATCCTTTGTGATTGCGGGGGTACTAGCTTCCAACGGCCGCCCGCCCGACCGGTGACCTCACCCCGGCCGCGGGCGTCCGAGTAGAGCGCGACGTTTCGCGCGGACCCGAGCTTTTTGCATGGACTCACCACCACCCACGACCACCCCCCGGCGCCGCGGCGGACGCCGCCGCGGCGGGGGCGGCGGCGCCGGCGCCTCGGCCCCGGCGCCCATCCACCTGACCTCCCTCCCCACGCACCGCGGCGCGTACAAGGACACGCGCGAGTGGCTGCTCGAGCGCCACGGCTCGGTGTGCGCCTACTGCGGGCAGCGGACGCCGGAGGAGCTCATCACCCTCGACCACGTCACGCCGCGCCGCGGCCGCGACGCCTACGACCGGCGCGACAACCTCGTGCTGGCCTGCCAGCGGTGCAACGGCCTCAAGGCCGACAAGCCGATCCTGGCGTTCCTGCTGGCCCGCCCCGAGCGCGCGTACGGGTTGCTCCGCTACGGCCAGCACCTGAGCCCGATGCTGCACGACCTGGCGACGCAGATCGCCGGGCCCGAGGCGAGCGCCCGCGCCGCGCGGCTGGCCGACCCGGACTACCCGTACGCGGACTGAGCGGCCCGGGGTCGGCGCGGCGGCCTAACGCCCGCGCCCGCGGCGCCACTCCGCGAGCCACCGCTCCCCCGCGAAGCCGGCGAAGACGACGCCGAGCCGGGTGCCGACGAAGGCGCGGGTCTTGTCGGCCGAGCGGCGCTCGGGGCGCCAGAGCACGGAGGCGGCGGTGGCGGCCGCGACGCTGGCCACGAACGGCACATGCGCCCGGCGCCTCCCCCCGCGGTCGACGGCGGTGAAGGTGCGCGCGACGGCGCACCCGGCCAGGGGGACGACGGCGCGCCGCGGGCAGGGGCGCTCGTCGTCGTGCCAGCCGAGCCCCGCGCCGAGGGCGCGTTGGGCGCCGGTCTGCAGGAGGTAGAAGCCGGTCTGGTCGGCCACGCGGCGGCCGAAGCCGCCGGGGGTGCGGGGCCAGGCGTCGGGGGTGCGGATGGCCTGCGCGCCAGCGGCGCCGAGGACGATGAGGCCGGCGGTAGCGGTGGCGCCGGCCAGGGGGGCGGGGGCGGTGGGGGGGGCGGAGTCGGGGGGGGCCGGCTCCTGCTGGGCCCCGGCCGGGGCGGTGGCGGCGGTGAGGGCTGTCAGGGCGGCAAGGCCGACGAGAACGGCGAGGGGGCGGGGCATCGGCGAATCGTAGCGGCGGGCGCGGCGGGCGGTTGCGTCGGGGGGGCGGGGCGGGCATGTTTGGTGTCCCCGCCGGCCCGTGGCTCACGAGCGCCAGCGGCGGGGCCAGGTAGCTCAGTTGGTAGAGCAGGGGACTGAAAATCCCCGTGTCGGGGGTTCGATTCCCTCCCTGGCCATGCAAGCAAATCAACGACTTACGCGAGGGGCGACCGGTCCAACCACCGGTCGCCCCTCGTCTGTTTTGTCGGGTCGAGGGAGGGTCGAGGGAGGTGGTTGTCCCGGCCGGCCACGGCGCCCGTTGTTAGGCGGGGTGGTGCGAGTGGGCGGGGGTGACCGTTTGCCGCAGGCTCTGGAGGTCGCCCCGCGGAACCGCCGCGGACGACGTCACCTCCACGACCCCGTCCCGTGTCCCGTCCGTTCCCGCCCGGCCGCGTCGGCCTCGCCCAGCTCCTCGTCGACGCCGGCATCAGCAAGAACACGTTCCACCTCCGCTACCGGAACGACCCCGAGTACATCGTCCTCCTCGACATTGAGGAGGACCGCGACCACCGCCTGCACTTCCCGGCCGACGCCGGCCACCGTCTGCGCGCGCGTCGCGGCAAGGCCCCCCACGGCAACCGCGGGCGCACGCCGGGGCGGCCCTGCCCCGAGTGCGGTCACACGCTCCATCCTCGACACCACGCGTGCACGCGGTGCTGGCACGTGCTCGTGACGGCGGGTGAGGATGGCGCGCCGATGGTCGCGCGGCGCAGCACGTCCCAGGTCAACTTCGAGCGCCGTGAGCTTCTGCGGCGTGCGAAGGCCCACGTGGCCCACGTGTAGGCTCGGCCTGCTGGTACGCGAACGCCCCGGCGGTCACTGACCGCCGGGGCGTTCGCACGTTGGTCTTTCAGGTCCCTCTTGTCTCACCGGCCTGGGCGACTCGCGAGCACGTGCTGCGCCGCCGCGCTCGCCGCCCCGGCCGTGTCCCGCGTGCGCGTGTACCGCCGGGTCATGGCAATCGACCGGTGGCGGAGCTGCGCCATCACGGCGCGTTCGTCGGCCCCGTTGTCAACCGCCCACTGGGCGTGGCAGTGCCGCAGGTCGTGCAGGGTGATCCCAGAGACACCCGCCTCCTCGCACGCCTGCCGGAAGAGTCGACGCATCCAACCATACCGGAACGGCGACGGGACCGCGGCCACCACGTCGGCCCAGAGCTCGGCCGCGACCGAGATCGTATCGTGGCTGGCCTCGGTCTTCGTTCCCGGGACGTCGATGGTGTGGCTCGCGTGGTGGAGGTGGTGGGGCTCGAGCCGCTCGTACTCACCGATGCGCAGGCCGGTCGCGACCAGCACGAGCGGGAACTGGCGGGCGAACGGCGGGAGCTTCTCGAGGATGGACCAGATCGTCCTCGGCGGCATGTCCGGGACGCGGGCGTACTCGGGCTGCAGGGGAATGGCGTCGATGACGTAACGCCGGACGTCGTGCCGACTGTCTCCGTGGAAGTGGCGCGTCAGCACCGCCGCCAGCATGCGCCGGACGTGGTTCCAATCGGCCGAACTCGTGCCCCAGGCGTCCGCGACGGCTTGCCAGTCGACGTCGTCCATCCTGACTAGGTCGGCCACGGTCGCGTCCGCGCCCAGGTGCTCGACCGCTCGCCTCAGCTCATGTCGACGGCTTGGCGTCAGGCGGTCGAGTTGCTGGTACACGGCAGAGCCGATGGGGTGCTCCCCAGCGGCGCGCAGCGCGCGCCACTCCGAGCCGCTCACGCCTTCGAGGCCGGTCGCGAGTTCGGTGCCGATCCTCACGCCGAGCTGGCGCAGGTACTGGGCGCGCACCGCCCGCGGCATGGCGATCACCTCGGCGAGCTACTGGACGGTGAGTCCGTGTCGCCGGAATGCGTCGATGGCGTCCCACTCCGCTTCGGAGATCCCAGCGAGTTCCTCGTGCAGCTCGTCTGGCATCGCGAACGCGTTCGCCTTGCGGCGGAGCGCGCGCACAGAGGTCGTGTATCGCCGCTTGGTCTCGGCCTTCAGGTTCATCCCCTCGATGACTGCGACGAGCGTCGTCCACAGAGGGAGAGCGACCAGCTCGACGTCGCGGGGGCGCGGCCCGCGGATGTGCGCGATGATGTCGCTGGGCTCCTGAGCTGGCGCCAGCGTAGGCGTCGGGGCGCGTTCGTGAGCTGCCATGAGGGGAGAAGCGCCCCCCGCGGGCGAGCTGGCGGCCGCGGCCTCCGCCTCTTTGGCATCGAGTAGGTTCTTCGCTTCGTTGGCGAGGAGCGCGCGGAAGCGTGCATCATGGGCGGCGCGCAGCACGTCGTCGAGAGCCTTGTCGAGGGGCTTGAGCGCTCCCTTGGCGAACGCCCGCAGGATGGGACCGCCGCGTTCCCCGTCCTGAGCGAGAGCGGTAAGCGCATCGTTTCGCCGGCTGAACTCCCCAGGGTCGTGAGTCTCGCTCGACTTCTGAAGGCGAGGCACGCCGAGAGCGCCGAAGCGACGGTCGAACCGCAGGTGTCCCTTCTGGCGGGGTTCCGCGTATCCGGTGGTCGAACTCCCGGCCGCCGTAGCGGCCGGGGTCGTGGGGTCGTCGCTCACGCGGCGCTCCGCTGGTTGAGGAGCCAGTCACGCACGTCGTACTCATGCCACACGACGGTCGAGCGGCCGAGGGTGATCTTGTGCGCGGGAGCGACGTGCTTGCGGATCCACCACTCGCTGACTGCGCCGCTGAAGAGCTCGGTGCGGATCTCGGCGGCGGTCATGAGCCGGCCGCGGTTGTAGCGGCCAGGGATGGTGGGCTCGGAAGGGGCGGGGCTGATGGGGGGACGCATGGTCTTCTTTGGCGGGAAGGACGTCGTGGGCGTTTTTGGGCTGAGTTGGATGGCGGGCATGCTCGCCCCATCTGTGGGTGGCGAGCATACCCGAGCCGGCGCGTCAGTCGAGAGTGACCAGGCCGACGCGCACGAGGGCGGCCCTCAGGTCCGTCTCGGCGAGCGGGTCGTTGTCGCACCGCCGCACCGCGTCCCACACCGCGCACGCACCAGCGACACTCAGCGCGTGCGCCTTCGCGATCAGTTCGCGGTCCTCGGGCGTCCACGTCTCCGACGGGCGGTGCTGGGAGAACGACTTGTAGTTGACCTCGTGGTTGGTCCGGTTCCTCTCGCCGCCGAGCCAGTCGGCGAGCACGAGGTTGAGCATGGCCGGCGGGGTCTGGCGCACGAACTTGTGCCAGGGGCAACGCGCCATCGGGCGCAGCGCGGCGAAGAGCTTGAGGCCCTGGTCGAGCGTCCACCGCTGCTCGCTCATGCCCACGCGGCAGACGTAGCGGTACACGCCGACGAGGTACGTGAGCGCGTCCTGCGGGCCCTCGATGACGTCGAGGGGCACGTGCTCGGACAGGAGCGTCTGGGACTCCTCGTCCAGGCAGTAGGCGAGGAGCGGGGCGGCGGGGTGGGAGTGCAGCGCGGAGGGCATAGCCGTCGTCGGGTCGGGTGACGGCACTGCGGCGTGCAGTGCCTCGTGACCCGAGTAGAGGGCGGACGGCTCCGCCGGGCCACTTCGCCCGCTCAAGGGCGGGGGTGCGGGGGCGGCCGCCCCCGCACCCCCGACTCTCCCGTCGCCTGACGCTGCCCGCAGCGGGTCTCTCGCGTCACCGCGCCGCCAGGGCGGCCACCCGCACGACTCGCAAGCGGGGCCTTACCGCTCGCGGACGGCGGCGCGATACCGGGCCGCAACAGCCTCGAGGAACTCCGCGATCTCGTCGGCCGCCCGCGGGTCGGCGCCCGAGGGACACCGGGCGACGGTGAAGACGTAGCCCCCGCCGCGACGCGACCGCTGCCGCACGAGCTCCTCGTCGGGACCCGCGTCCACCGCGGTGGACGCACCCGCGAGCGACGCCCCCGCTCCGTCCTCCCCACCAAGCCCCGTCGCTCGCCGCGTCGCGGTGAGCAGCGCGTCCGAGGCGGCCGCGAGCTTCACCAACTCGCGGAGCTGGCGGTACGAGAGCGCCGACACGGCCGCCGCGCCACCGTCCACATCGCCGCCCAGTCGCACAAGCAGCGCTCGGTCGAACGTCGCCGCGATCTGGAGCAGGGTGCCGGCGCGCCCGTGGGAATAGCCGAGTGCAGCCCCGAGCTCCCGCACGGTGCAGCCCTGGCGCAGTGTCCGGAGTGTGGCGAGGGCCTGCGCCTCCTCAAACACCCCGAAGTCGCGCCGCAGCCGGTTGCGGGCGAAAACCAGCGTGGCCGCCTCGGCGTCGGGTACCGCGCCGAGCGACACCACCGGCACCTCGGTCAGGCCGGCGAGCCGCGCGGCGGCGAGCCGGCGGTGGCCGGAGATGAGCTCCCACCCTATAGCGTCGACCCGACGTGCCTCGAGCGGCGTGGTGATGCCGGATGTCGCAACGTCGGCCGCCAACTCGGCGAGGGCCCGCCCTTCCGCGTTCAACTCGCGGTACGCCGGGTGGCGGTCCTCCCGCCCCGGCGGTGCATCGCCCTCCGGACCCGCGTCCACCGCGGTGGACGCGGGTCCGGAGGGCGACAGCCGGGCCGTCCACCCGGTGAGAGCCGTCAGTCCCCCGGCCGCCACCGCTGCCTGGCGAATTGCCGCGACCGCGAAGGTAGATGGCCGGGCGAGAGGCTGGTACGGCGACGAGCGGATCCCGTCGACGGGCACCAGCGTCGGCGAGAGCTCGAACGATTCACTCGAAGGCCCGACTGAATGCTGCGGTGTCGGCACCGACCGGTGGGCGGCGGTGACGTCCGTCAGGCCGACCAGCGCGCCGAGATCCCCGACGCGCCGGGGTAGCGGTCGTCGGCTCATCGCGACACCTCACTGGGCGCAACGCCGAGCAGCTCGTCGGCGAGGGCCCGCACCGCGACGGTGACCCGCGCCCGCCGCGCCGTGTCGGTGACGGGTGCGCGCCGGCTCGGGGCCTCAGCGGCGCGGGCGTCCGTCGGGACGACGGCCTGGGTGACGCGCGAGTCGAACCGGCCACGCAGAAACGTTTCCGCCTCGCCCGACAGGCGGGTACCGGCGCGGAACGTGGGCACGATGCGCCAGGGACGCGAGTGCGCCCGCGCGTAGTCGACCACCTCTTCGACGTGCGGAAGCCCGGCCGCATCGAGCCTCGCGACGACGGCCACCAAATCGGCCGCCGGCACCGCCGCGGCATGCCCCGCGTCGGTCAGCGCGGGCGAGAGGTCCGCGATCACAACGTCCGCGCCGCGGCGAGCGGCGCTGAGGCGGTCGGAGAGCTGCGTCGCAGCGGCGGCCGCCAGCGCGCGGCCGGCGGGCCACAGCCGGAATCCGTGCACCTCCACCGGGTGCGACCGCACCGGGTCGGCCGGGGGTCGGACCCCGGCGGCCAGCGTCGCGCCGGCCTGCGGGTCGAGATCGAGGAGGGCGACCCGGTGGCCGGCGTCGCGCCACGATGCGGCGAGGGCCAGCGCGGTGGTGGTCCGTCCGCAGCCGCCCTTACCCGAAGCGAGGACGATGACTTGTGGAGTGCAGACCGGAGGGGGCGTGTCGAGGAGCAGCATGCGCGAGGGTGGGCGCGGCGGCGCGGGTGAGCGCACGGGTCCCCCCGTGCCGGCCCAGCCTAATCGGACTTTCCTGATCGTCCTCGCCGCTTATTTCCGAAGGCCGCCGCGCGGCTGCTCCCGCGTCCGGAATTCGAGCACAACCCCGAAGAGTAGGGCGCAGGCGGGCGCAGTCACTATCTCCTCACGTGTCTGCGGTTGCACGAGACCCTGTCTGTGCTCCTGGGCAGTGCGCCGCGGGCAACGGAGTGCCGCAAGCGCCTCGCTACGGTGAGCAGGTCTGCCGCGTGAAGGGGTCGGCCCGCTCGAGGGCGACCCGCCAGCCCAGGTCGGCGAGCGCGGCGAGGGTCACCACGGAGAGCGACGAGCCCGCCCCGACCGACGGCGCCATGAGCTCGAGGCAGAGCCCGCCGGGGCGGCTCCAGTGGTTGCCCGAGCCGGGCTCGGTCGGCTGCACCGGGACCTGCCCGTTGCCGCCCACGCCCTGCCAGGCCGACACCGCCTGGACGCCCGTGAACAGCGTGGCCGCCGCCGCGAACCCGCCGTCGGTCAGGAACACGCCCCGGTAGCGCCAGGATCCGATGCCGAGCCCGTGCCCGATCTCGTGGGCGACGATGGCGGCCACCGCCCCGGGGTTCGCCGGCGCGGCGGCCACGAGGGCCGGCGCGAGGGTCACCGTCGACGCGAACGGCTGGTCGTCGACGCGCAGGCAGTCGTAGCTCTGCTGGCCGAAGGTGCCGGCCGGCAGGGCGCCGACGCGCACCCGCACCTGGTAGCGCCCCGAGGCCGCGCGGGCGGTCTGGTCGCCGGGCAGCGTGCAGGCCCCGCCGGTGGCGCCGGCCGACGCCTCGACGACCACCCGCTGCCAGCGGCGCGCGGCGGCCGCGACGGCCGCGCGGGTGGCCTCGTCAACCGTCCCGCCCACGCCGTCGTAGACGAGGTCGAAGCGGAGCGGGCGGGCGGTGACGCGCACCGTGCGGCTCGCGGTGGCGCCGTCCGCCGTCGCCGTGACGACCGCCGTCCCCGGCGCGACACCCTGCACCGTGCCGTCGGCGGCCACCGTGGCCACGCCCGGCGCGCCGGAGCTCCAGGCGACGGGGCGGTCCACAACGCCGCCGGCCGCGTCGCGGGCGGTGGCCAGGAGCCGCGCCGCCTCGCCCGGGGCGATGCCGGCGAAGAGCAGCGTGTCGACCACGGTCACGCTCGCGGCGGGGCGGGCCGTGACCGCGACGGCGACGGTGTCGGCGAGGGGCCCGGCCGGGCCCGCGGCCGACGCTACGATCCGCGCCGTCCCGGGCGCGGCGCCGGCGGTTACGACGCCCGCGGCGCTCACCGTCACGACCCCCGCGTCGAGGCTCGCCCAGGTGATCGCGGTCCCCGCGACGGGGGCGCCGTCGGCCGTGCGCGCTTCGGCGGCCAGGGCCACTGTGGCGCCGGTGAGCACGGTGACCGGCCGCGCGGTGGTCACCACCACGCGGGCCACCACCGGCGGGGGTGCGGCGACGGTGACGGTCACGGTGTCCGCCACCGGGCCGGCCGCCCCCGCCGCGGATGCGACGACCCGCGCCGACCCGGGGGCGACGGCCTGCACCACGCCCCCGCTCACGGTGGCCACCGCGCCGTCGAGCGCCTGCCACGAGATCGCCGCGCCGGCGACCGCGACCCCGGCCGCCGTCCGGGCCTCCGCGACGAGCGTGACCGACCCGCCCACCGTCAGGCCGACCGGGCGCGCAGTCGTGATGACGACAGCGGCGACCATCGCCGCCGGCGGGCCCGGCCGCGGGCCGACCGGGGGGTCGCCCCCGCCCCCGCCGCACGCAGCGAGCCCACCGGCCGTAAGGAAGAACAGGGCGGCGACGCTCGCGGGGCGGAAGCGGCACGGCGAGCGGCGGGGAGGCGGGGACATAGGTGGGGGATGGAGCGGGAGAGACGATCTGAGGGCACCCGGGGGCGGAGCGAGCGTGCTAGCCGTGGCACCGCCTGCCATGCGCCCCGCTCGCATCTGGCGGGTGGTGCCGATCAACCTCCCGCTATGGGGAACCCGCAGATCCGACCTTGACCGCACCCATCAGAACCGCGGTCACGAACTACCGCGAGACCTGAGGCGGCTGCGCACGGCCTGGGCGGGGGACCTGTGGGTTAGGTCGCGAGGCGGATCGCCGGGGAGGCGCTCGGCGGGTTACCTGCTGGGGGCATTGAGCCCAGCCGCGGCTGCGTGTGCCGCCCGCCGGCGTTCTCGAGCAGCCCGCCCGGACGCCACGCGGCGAGAGAGTAGCCAGAACAGGAACGCGAACCAGAGTACCTGCAGCCCGTGGCCGACGCCCATCGCGAGAGGGTGCCACGCGCCGGCGGCCCAGCGGGTCAGGTGGACCAGGCCCCCGACCGCGTACAGGCCGGCAGCGGGCGCAACGAGAACGAATCCGACCACCCCGAGCCACCCGAAGTGGTCGACGGACCAGCGCCAGCCCCAGGCGTAAACGCGCGCGACCCCGTACAGCAAGCCCGCGGCTGCGGCCAACACGAGAGGAAGGGCCAGGAAGACCACGGGCAGGTCCTCCGCGCGCGGCGCGGGGCTCGGGGGCTGGACCCTACGGCCGGGCCGGGGGCGGGACGGACAGGGCCCCGGCGACGATAGAAGCAGGACTGTGCATAGTCAACTATGACATAAAACGGTCTGTGTTGGCGCGCTCCGTCACGCGTGAGCCTTGGGCAATGCCGCCACGCGCTCGCCGCGGGTCCTCGCCCGCCCCCCCCACCCCGTCCCGTGAGCCCCTCGTGGCTCCGGCGGGCGCGGTCCCGCCCGGCCCCGCCCCGACGCCGCGCGATGTGGGGCGCGCCGTGCGCCGGCTGCGCGTGGCGGCGGGCTGGTCGCAAGAGGCCTTTGCCGACCACTGTGGGATCCACCGCACCGGGATGAGCGCGTTGGAACGGGGCCTGACCGACCCCAAACTGTCGTCGCTCGGGCGCATCGCCGCGGGCCTCGAACTGGTCGTGAGTGACCTGTTGCGCGAGGTGGAACGCGAGGCGGCCAGCCCCTCGCCGTAGTCCCAGGAGAGAGCGGCATCGCAGTGCGCCTGCCCCTCTTGCCGGGGGCGTACGACAGGTGGTCTGCTGTGAGACCTGCTCGGGTACCGACACCCGAGCCGTCCCCGCGCACCATGCCACAGCTCCCCCTCGCCCAGGGAGGGATGACCCTCGTCGACGCTGAAGACTACCCCCGCCTCCGTCCCTACCGGTGGCGCCGCAACCAGCAGGGTTACGCCGTCGGTCAGGTTGGAGGGAGGAGCGTGCTCCTCCACCGATTCATCCTCGACGCACCCCCGGGCACGCTCGTCGATCACGTCAACGGCCGAACGCTCGACAATCGCAGGGCCAACCTTCGTGCGGCGACTCCCCCGCAGAACAGCCAGAACCGTCGGGCACGTCGCGGCACGCGGGCCCCGTACAAGGGAGTGCGGCTCACGCGAACCCTACGGGGATTCGTGGCCCGGATCCAGGTCGACGGCCGGCTACTCCACCTTGGGGTCTACGAAACGGCTCGCGCCGCCGCGCAAGCTTACGACACTGCTGCCCGCGAGTTCTTCGGCCCGTTCGCCCGCACCAACTTCCCGGCGGCCCACTGCGACGCCTCTGCGTGCGATGCGCCCGCGGCAGCGTATGAGCGTCGGGGAAATGAGGCTGGGCCGCCATGATTTGCGGCGTTCCAGCGCCGCCCTACGCTCTCGAGGCACGACGGTGCGGGTCGCACTAGGCGCCCGACCGATTCACCATCGTTCCCTCGAGAACAAGTCATGAGTCACACGCCTCACCCGGGCTCCAGCTCGCACGACAACGCCGACAACAGCCCGTCGCAGCCGGAACTGGAGCAGTCGCTCGCTGGCGACGAGTCGTCGCACGTCGACCGGAGCGCGGATGCTGATGACCCGCCCGTCACGCCGCGCCGGTCGGTGTCTCTCCGAACGCTGCAGGGTGACCCGGCGATGCTGCGGGCCGACCTCGTGGCCATCCCCTACTTCGCGACGGCCGGCTACCTCCTCCTGCTCGTCGCCCGCGAGAAGCGCGGGAAGTCCACTCTCGCCCGCTTCCTGACGAAGCTCCTGTCCCGTGGCGGCCAGTTTCTCGGCCGGTGGGTCGACCCCAGGCGCGTGCTCTACGTTGCGCTGGATGAGTCGCGGCGCATGGTGGCGCGTTCGCTCACACAGCTCGACGCGGATGCGGGACGGACGTTCGTGCTCTCCGAGTTGACCGCCGGAAAGCAGCTCGAGGACATCGCCGAGGAGATCGACGCTGTCCGCCCGACGCTGGTCGTCATCGACGCCCTCGCGGCGTACACGCAGGGGAAGCTCGACGAGAACAACGCCACCGGCGTGAGCGCGGCGCTCCTGCCCCTGCGGAAGCTGGCGGAGGAGAAGGAGGTCGCGATCCTGATGTTGCACCACTCGTGCAAGGACCGCCCGGAGTCGCGCGGATCGACCGCCATCGACGCGTCCGCGGATCAGATCATCGTCATGGACCTGCTGGACGGCGACGAGATAGGCCGCACGTTCGAGTCGCGCGGCCGGTTGGAAGGCGGCGGGCGGATCGCCCTGCGGATGGACCCGGCAACCGGGTCCTACGAGGTCGTCGACGTGCCGCCGGACAGGAAGACTGAGGAGCGCGGCCGGGACGTCGCGTCTGCGACCCGGGCCATGCTCGACTACCTCCGCGCGAACCCTGGAGCGGGCAAGACGGACGTCACGGCTCGCGCGGGGATGAACGCCAAGGCCGCGCGCGCGCTGTTCGACGATCTGGTCCTGGAGGGGACGGTGTTGAGGACCACGCGCGGGTGAGCTTGCCCCGCTGGAACGGTCGCCAACGTAGCCCCGGCTATGCTTCGGGGCGGAGGTGGCGGATGGCGAAGGAGCAGGCGAAGCGGCGGCACTTCACCGCCGAGTTCAAGTTAGAGGCGGTGCGGCGCGCGGACGAGCGGCGGGCGCAGGGCGTGCCGCTGACGCAGGTGGCCCGCGAGCTGGGCGTGACGGACCACCTGATCCGCGAGTGGCGGCGGCAGGCCGAGGCGCGCGGGCGCCGCCCCGGCCGACGTGTTCCCCGGGCAGGGGCGGCTGCCGAGCGAGGAAGAAGAACTCCGGCGGCTCCGGCGCGAGAACGTGCGCTTGCAGCAGGAGGTCGCCTTCCTAAAAAGTGCGGCGGCGTACTTCGCGAGGGAGTCGCGGTGAGCGACCGGTACGCCGCGATCACGGCTCACCAAGGGCAGTTCCCCGTGCGGCTCATGTGCGACGCGCTGCACGTGAGCGTCAGCGGCTACAACGCGGCCCGGCGGCGCGCCGCGGACCCGCCGGCGGCGCGCTCGGCGCGGGCCGCGACCGACGAGCGGCTGCGCGTGCACGTGCGCGCCGCGTTCCGGAAGGGCCGCGGGTGCTACGGCGCGCCGCGGGTGGAGCGCGAGCTGCGCGCGGCCGGCGTACGCACGGCGAAGAAGCGCGTCGCCCGCCTCATGCGCGAGGACGGATTGGCCGGTCGCGCGCGCCGGCGCTGGGTGCGCACGACCGACTCGGCGCACGCGGAGCCCGTCGCGCCCAACCTGCTGGCGCGGCGCTTCGCCCCGGCCGACCACCCGCGGCCTAACGGCGCGTGGGTCGGCGACCAGACGTACCTGCCCACCCGCGAGGGCTGGCTGTTCCTGTCGGTGCTCCTGGACCTCAGCTCGCGCCGGGTGGTCGGCTGGGCCACGAGCGCGACCCTGGCCGCCGACGGCCCGCTGGCGGCGCTGCGCGGGGCGCTCGCGGCGCGGCGCCCCGCGCCCGGCCTCGTCCATCACACCGACCGCGGGTCGGCCTACGCGAGCCGGGCGTACCGCGCGGCGCTCGCGGCGCACGGCGCGGTGCAGAGCATGAGCCGCCGGGGGGATTGCTGGGACAACGCCGTCGCGGAGAGCTTCTTCTCGACGCTGGAGTACGAGCTGGCCGGCGGCGCGCCCTTCGCGACGCGCGGCGAGGCGCACCGCGCGGTCGCCGACTACATCGGGTGGTACAACGGCGAGCGGCGCCACTCGACCCTGGGCTACGTGAGCCCCGCGCAGTACGAACGGCAGCTCGGCCGGGTGGCGCGAGCGGCGTAAACCACGCGGCCGTCAAGTCGGGGCAAGCTCAGCGCTGCACGACGTCACGCTGTCCGGGACCGCGGGCGGGTTTGTCGCTTTCACCGCGGGCTCGGCCGACCCGGACGCCGCCTCGTCCGCCCTCGAGTGGATCATCAACAGCTACGCCGACACCCTCGTCGGCGGGCGCTGCGCAGTGTCGTTCACTCCGGGCCAGGGGCGCGTGTTGTACGAGGTCGTGGCCCCCGAGTTCGAGAGGCCACGCGCAACGAGTCGTTTCCTTCGCATCGAGCACGACGTCGAGATGTACCTGCAGAGTGAGAACTGGGGTCGCCGTCCGCTCGACGCGCCGCCGCCGGCCGAGCACACCTGGCCGGCTTGGCAGCGCGAGATGATGGCTGAGGTGCGGGAGCTCTCGCCGGCGAGCGTCGTGCGGCTCCGCGACGCCCTGTGGCGCGCCTTCCGGCTCGTGCAGCGCGGGAAGACGGTAGACGACGCGCTGCGTTAGGTGGAGATCACCACGTCGTAAGCCGCCGTGGCGGGGGTTGGGCGGGCACAGGTAGTTCTCCCGCCCGGCCGCTGTGGCAGCTACACCGCGCTACTACCGACTGTCTGGCCCGGGCGCCATTGTGGGGAGCCGTGATCCCGCTCACCCCGCTTCCCACTCGCCCGTGGCCCGCCTCGAAGACTTGAAGCCCGGGTGCACCGCCCGCGGCATCCGCCCTGGTGAGTCTGTCGAAGTCATCGACGTCAGGTGGCACGGGGCGGATGCCGTCGAACTGACGTTTCGAACCCAGGCCGGGAAGCCGGATTCGGAGCTCCTCTTCCGCGACCGGGAGCGGCACCTCGAAGTCGTCGCGCCGGGGCGTCGGTGGGCCTATACGGCGGACGGTGAACTCTTCCGCCTTGTCTCCGAAGCGCGCCGTATCCAGCTCGCGCACCTGTTCGACCCGCACCTCGCGGTGTCGACGTCCCAAGTCACGCCGCTGCCGCACCAGATCACGGCGGTCTACGGCGAGCTGCTTCGCCGGCAGCCGCTCCGGTTCGTGCTCGCCGACGACCCCGGGGCGGGGAAAACCATCATGGCGGGGCTCTTCATCAAGGAGCTCGTCGCCCGCGGCGACCTGGCCCGCTGCCTCATCGTCTCCCCCGGCGTGCTCGTCGAGCAATGGCAGGACGAACTGGATCAGAAGTTCGGTCTGGCGTTCGACATCCTGACCAACGACGCGCTCGAGGCCGCGCGCACCGGCAACTGGTTCACCGAGCACCCGCTGGCCATCGCCCGGCTCGATAAGCTGTCGCGCAACGAGGACGTGCAGGCCAAACTCGCCCAGGTCGACTGGGACCTCATCGTCGTCGACGAAGCGCACAAGATGAGCGCCTCGTACTTCACCTCGGAGGTCAAGGAGACCAAGCGGTATAAGCTCGGCAAGCTGCTCTCCAAGGTGACGCGCCACTACCTGCTGATGACCGCCACGCCGCACAACGGCAAGGACGCGGACTTCCAGCTCTTCATGGCGCTGCTCGACGGCGACCGGTTCGAGGGCAAGTTCCGCGACGGCCACCACACGGCCGACGTGGCCGACCTGATGCGGCGCATGGTCAAGGAGGACCTGTACCGGTTCGACGGCAAGAAGCTGTTCCCCGAGCGCATCGCCCACACCCTCGGCTACACGCTGTCTGAACCCGAAGCCCGGCTCTACGCGGGCGTGACGGAGTACGTCAAGAACGAATTCAATCGCGCCGACGCGCTCGAGTCGGGACGCAAGGTGTCAGTCGGCTTCGCCCTCACGTCGCTGCAACGGCGTCTCGCGTCGAGTCCCGAGGCGATCTACCAGTCGCTCCGCCGGCGCAAGGAGCGCCTGTCCGACAAGCTGCGCGAGGCGCGGCTCGTCGCGCGTGGGCAGGGAGTAGACGAGGTGCTCCGGCGCGGCGCCGTGCTCTCCACCGACGACGTTGAGGAGCTCGAGGACGCGCCCACGGCGGAGCTCGAAGCCGAAGAGAGCCGCGTCGTCGACCAGGCCACGGCCGCGCGCACCCTCCACGAACTGGAGGCGGAACTCGTCACCCTCGGCGGACTCGTCGACCTCGCGGATGTCGTGCGCCGCTCCGGCGCCGACCGGAAGTGGGACGAGTTGTCCCAGCTCCTGCAGGACAAGGGCGAGATGTTCGACACGGAGGGACGCCGGCTCAAGCTCGTGGTGTTCACCGAGCATCGCGACACGCTCACCTACCTCGTCGAGCGCATCGGCGGGTTGCTCGGTCGCCCCGAGGCCGTGGTCACCATCCACGGCGGCGTCGGGCGCGAGGAGCGGAAGAAGGCCGAAGAGCGCTTCAAGAACGACCCGACCGTCGACGTCCTGGTCGCGACGGACGCCGCGGGGGAGGGCATCAACCTCCAGCGCGCGCACCTGATGGTGAACTACGACTTGCCGTGGAACCCGAACCGGTTGGAGCAGCGCTTCGGGCGCATCCATCGCATCGGGCAAACGCAGGTGTGCTACTTGTGGAACCTCGTCGCCCACGAGACCCGCGAGGGCGAGGTGTGGCAGCGGCTGTTCGCCAAGCTGGAGGAGGAGCGCGCGGCCCTGGGTGGCCGGGTGTTCGACGTGCTCGGCCAGATTTTCCAAGACCGCCCGCTGCGCGACCTGCTGCTCGACGCCGTGCGCTACGGTGACAGCCCGGAAGCGCGGGCGAAGATGCGCGAGACGGTGGACGGGGCGCTCGACCGCGGGCAGCTCCGGCTCCTGCTGGAGGAGCAGGCGCTCGTGAAGGAGTCGCTGGACATCGAGGCCGTGCGACGCATCCGCGAGCACATGGAGCGCATCGAGGCGCGGCGGCTGCAGCCGCACTTCATCGCGGCGTGGTTTCTCGACGCCTTCCGCCGGCTCGGGGGGCGGGTGTCGGAGCGCGAGTCCGGCCGCTACGCGGTGCAGCACGTGCCGAGCGGCGTCCGCGCCCGGGACCGCATCGTCGGGCGGCGGGCGCCGGTGCTGTCGAGCTACGACCGGATCACGTTCGACAAGGCGCTCGCCACGGTGGAGGGCAAGACGCCGGCGCAGTTCGTCTGCCCCGGGCACCCGCTGCTCGATTCGGTGAGCGACCTGGTCCTCGAACATCACCGCGACTTGCTTCGGCAGGGCGCCATTCTGGTGGACGACCGCGACCAGGGCGACGCGCTGCGCGCCCTGTTCTACTTGGAGCACGCCATCCGCGACGGGCGCCCGGACGCGAGCGGCGACCGGCGCGTCATCTCACGGCGGCTGCAATTCGTCGAGCTGACCGAGGCCGGACAGACGGTGGACGCCGGCTACGCGCCCTACCTCGACTACCGCCCCCTGCGCGCCGAGGAGGCCGAGGCCGCAGCCCAACTGCTCGCCGAGTCGGCGTGGGCGCAGCAGGACCTCGAGCCGCAGGCCACGTCCTACGCGGCAAGCCAGCTCGTGCTCGAGCACCTGCGCGAAGTGAAGGCGCAGCGTTCGGAGCTGGTCGAGAAGACGATGGCGGCCGTGAAGGAGCGACTGACCAAGGAGATCGCGCACTGGGACCACCGCGCCGTCGTGCTCGGCGAGCAGGAACAGGCCGGGAAGCCGGCCGGGGACCGCCTGAACGCCGCAAAGGCGTTGGCGCGCGCCGCCGAGTTGTCGACGCGTCTGGGGCAGCGGACGAAGGAGCTCGCGCAGGAGCTGCAGCTCGCCCCGCTACCCCCGGTGGTGGCGGGCGGCGCCCTGATTGTTCCGGCCGGGGCGCTGGCGCGGCTGCTCCCGGCGATCCCGGCACCGGACGCCACGGCGGTGGACACGAAGGCGACCGAGCTCGCGTCCATGGCTGCCGTCATGGCCGCGGAGGAAGCGCTCGGGTTCGAGCCGAAAGACGTGAGCGCGGCCAAGGTCGGGTACGACGTGGAGAGTCGTGTCCCCGACACCGGCAAGCTGCGCTTCATCGAGGTGAAGGGCCGGGCGGCTGGGGCGCGCACAGTGACGGTCACGAAGAACGAGATCCTCACGGCCCTCAACAAGCCGGAAGACTTCGTGCTCGCCGTGGTCGTGGTGGACGACGGCGGGGCCACGCGGGTGCGGTACGTGAGCGAGCCGTTCGCGCGTGAGCCAGACTTCGGGGTGACCAGCATCAACTACGACTTCGACGACCTGTGGGCCCGGGGGGCTGACCCGCTGACGCCGGCGGCACTTCCCGTGGCTCGGCCCGCGGCGCCCGCGGCCCGCTAGGATCTTGGCCCACGGCTGTGACGCTACCCACTCTCGATGATCTCGCGGCATGGATGGCCGCGCCCGAAGACGAGCACCTCGAGTTCAAGGAGGCGAAAAGCCGCTTCGACTTCGATCTGCTGGTCAAGTACGGCGCGGCCCTCGCCAACGAACGCGGGGGCCGTGTCATCCTAGGCGTCACCGACAAGCGCCCGCGCCGAGTGGTCGGGACGGCCGCCTTCCCTGAGCTCAACCGGCTCAAGGCTGGCTTGATGGAGCGCATCCCGCTGCGGATCGACGTTCACGAGCTGGCCCATCCAGGCGGCCGGGTGCTCGTGGTCGACGTGCCGTCGCGCTACCCCGGGGCGCCAATCGCGGTGGACGGCGCTTACTACATGCGCCGCGGCGAGGATCTCAAGCCCATGACGGCGGACATGCTCCGCCGGATCTTCGACGAGACTGGCCCGGACTTCTCCGCCGAGGTGTGCGAGCGCGCGACCCTGGCCGACCTCGACGGGGCGGCTGTTGAGGCGTTCCGTGCGCGGCTGCGCCCCCCCTCACGCGCGGACGCTCGCAGCCGGGAGCCCGTCGAACAGGTGCTGGCCGACGCGGAGCTCACGGTGGATGGAGGGGTCACCTATGCAGCCCTGATCCTGTTCGGCACGCGCGCGGCGCTCGGCCGCCACCTCGCGCAGGCCGAGGTCGTGTTCGAGTACCGGTCGAGCGAGGCCTCGGGGCCCGCGTCCCAGCGCGAGGAGTTCCGGGAAGGGTTCTTCCTCTTCCAAGACCGACTCTGGTCGTTGGTCGACCTGCGTAACGACGAGCAGTCGTTCCAGGACGGCTTCTTCATGCCGGGGATCCGTACCTTCAACGAGGTGGCCGTCCGCGAGGTGGTCGCCAACGCGGTGATCCACCGCGACTACCGGTCGCAGAACTCCGTGTTCGTCCGCCAGTACGCGCGGCGGCTCGAGGCCGTGAGCCCCGGCGGGCTCCCCCCTGGCGTGACGGTCGAGAACATCCTCTGGGCGCAGGCGCCGAGGAACCGGCGTCTCGCCGAAGCGCTCGGCCGGTGCGACGTGGTCGAGCGCTCGGGGCAGGGGGTGAACCGGATGTTCGAGGAGAGCATCAAGGAGGCGAAGTCCCGCCCCCGTTTCGATGGGACCACGGCCGACCAGGTGTTCGTGACGCTCCACGGCCAGGTCCAGAACCCGGCGTTCCTCCGATTCCTGGAGCGTGTGGGTCGTGAGCGCATCGAGCAGTTCGGGACCAAGGACCTGCTGGTTTTGGACCTCCTCTCGCGTGAAGAGTCGCTCCCGCCCGACCTGCAGCCGCACGCCGCCGCGCTTGCTGAGCAGGGTGTCGTGGAGGCCGTCGGCCGCGGACGGGGGCGCCGTTTCATGCTCTCCCGGGCCCTGTATGCCTTCATGGGGCAACGCGGCACCTACACGCGTCGGCGCGGTCTGGACCGCGAGACGAACAAGGCGCTCCTGCTCCGGCACATCCAAGACAACGCCGCCGAGGGGAGCCCTTTGGCTGACCTCCAGCAGGTGGTGCCCTCGTTGTCCCGGGATCAGGTGCAGTACCTCCTGCAGAAGCTCCGGGATGAACAGGCGGTCCACCTCGTCGGTTACGGGCCCAGCGCACGGTGGTACCCCGCGCCGTCCCCTCAGCCAGCGGCTTCGGTGGCGAACCCGACAGGGGGGGACCCCCCTGGATGATGGGACAGTCCGCAATTCTTCCGCGGATTGCCGCCATTCTTCGGACGTCACGATTAGCAAGTCTTTGTCTTATAAGGGCTTACAGTAGGATGCCGGCCCTGTTATTCCGCCTTAGTCCGCGATTTCCCCGCCATTTCCCGCCACACCAGCGTTCGACCCTGCCCGGCATGAGCCTTTGCGAGGACACCTTCCGCGCCCACCTGGGCCACGCCCGGGGCCAGGGCGAGGGCGACCTGGGGTGATCGAGCCGCCCTCTTTTTTCGAGCGCATCCGCGCGGAGGCGGCGTGGCGGTGCGACCTCCTCGAGGACGACCCGGTTCTCGCCGCGCCGGCGCGCCAACTCTTCAAGCAGATCAAGAACCCGCTCTTCGTCGTCTCGGAGTTGCTACAGAATGCGGACGACGCCGGCGCGCGGCGCGTGCGGGCGTGGATTGAAGGCGGAGTGTTCTACTTCGAGCACGACGGCGCTGACTTCGAGGAAGAACACCTAGCATCGCTGTGCCGCTTCGGATTCTCTAACAAGCGGCACCTGCACACCATCGGGTTCCGGGGCCTCGGCTTCAAGAGCGTCTTTAGCTACGGACCGGAGGTACAGCTCACGACGCCCACGCTCGCGATTCGTTTCTCCGAGCGCCGGTTCACCGATCCCGTCTGGGATGCGGTCGCTACCCCGCCCGACTGCGTCCGCATCGCCGTCCCGTTCGGCAATCCTGAGGTTGCCGAGGTAGCGGCTCGCGAGCTCCAACGGTGGGCGGCTGATCCGGTTCCCCTTCTCTTCTTCCGGCACATCGAAGCGCTGGAGCTAGGCGGGCGGTCTGTACGTCGCGTAGTCGTCGAGCCGGGTCCAGTGCCGGGTTCGGAGTGGGTCGACCTAGAGGGAACCGACCACGACATGTTGCTCGTCGTGCGCTCACCAGACGAGCCGTTGCCGGCTGATGCGGTCGCGGAGATTCGCGGTGAGCGCGAAGATGCGGAGTTCGCCACGGCCGACGCAGCCGTGCAACTCGTGCTGCGTCTGAACGGGCCGCACAAGTTGTACGTGGTCCTCCCAACCACCGTGCAATGGTCGGTGCCGTTCTCGGTCAACGCGCCGTTCGTGCAGGACCCGGCTCGGACGGCGATCAAGAACCCGTCGCTCTCACCGCTCAACCGGTGGCTGCTGGACCGCGCGGGGCGGCTGGCAGCCGAGACACTCCTCGGCTGGCTCGGGCGGAACGACCTACCCCTCGACGACCGGGCGGAGGCCTATGACTGGCTCGGGCCGGTCAAGCACGGCGCCGACACGCTCGCCGGCTCGGTGGGCGCGCGTGTCACCGACGCAATGCGGGCCGCGCTGCAGGACCGAGACGTGGTGCTCACGAGCGGCGGGCACGTGCGCGCTGCCAAGCGCGCGTTCGACCTGCCGCCGGATCTCGACGGTATCTGGACCGAGCGCGAGGCGTGCGCGCTGTTCTCGCCGGCCTCTTCAGGCGTCCTCGCGCCCCCGATCCCCCCGTCCGCGCGGGACGCCATGAGCGCGTGGGGGCTCGTCGAGCGCGTTGAGCGCACCAAATTCGTCGAGCTCCTCAACGCGTGCACCGCCGAGGTGCCGCGCCCACGAGACGACGCGCTGGAGCGGTTGTGGGGCTACCTCGAGTCGGCGGCGCGCGCTGCGCCGTACTCGGCGCAGTGGGTGCGGACGGCCCCGATTGTCCCGGTGAAGGGGAGCTCCCGCCTGTGGCGTGGTCACCAAGTCGTCGTCGCCGACGAGTCCGTTGACAAGCTGACCGACGACGAGTGGTCCTTTCTGGCCCAGCAATTACCGCTCGTTGACCTCGGGTGGGTCGAGCGCATCGAGAACACCAGAGCTGCGTCGAGCCCGGCGAAGCCGGACGGGAGTAGGCGTGCAGCGGACGCTGCCGCACTGTGGGACCGCACAGGCCTCGCCAAGGGGATGGATCTCTCGGCGCTGGTTGCCCGGGCCGCTCTCACCCTCAGCCGGGAGAAAACCCACGGTGACTACGGAATCCGCCTTGCGCGTCTTGCTGCTAGAGTCGGCGCGGTTGTACCCGACAGCTTCGAGTACCTCACCGCCCTCGAAACTTGGCTACCGGTCAACTTGGGCCTCGTCGCGCCGACGCCCGAGGACCGCGACCTTTTCCCCCCGGTCTGGCTGAAGAATCACGAGCTGAGTGCGGCTTACGAGCGCGGCATGAGCGAAAGCGAGCTGCGCACATGGCGGACATGGGTCGATTCGCCAGCCAGTCGCTTACGGCGATTCCCAGTGCCGACTTGCACGGAGAAGACCATCTACGGTGGGCGGCGGGCGGTGCAGGCGCTGTACAAAGAGCGCGGAGGGACCGCGACGCTCAACTACCCGTACGAGCGGAACAACTTCAAGGCGGTCGATTACGACTTCGCCGCAGAGTTCTGGGCGCATTGGCACCGAGCCGCCGTCGCCGACCCGCAGGTCTGGCCGCGTATGCTCACCGCCGTAGGCCGCGTGTGGAGTCGGGCTCGCGACACCGTGCACCTCGAGATCCGGCAGGAGGGGACAAAGTACTACCAGACGTTAGGCAGCGAGCGGCTGGACTCTAGGTGGATCCACCGGCTCCGCCAGCTAGCATGCGTGCCGAACGAGTTCGACCGATTGGAGCAGCCGGGCGCGCTGCTACGACACGGCCCGAACACCACGTTCCTCCGTGGCATCGAGCCGTTCGTGCATCCGGACTTCGACCGCACGGAGCTGCACCCGCTGCTCGACCAGCTCGGCATACGCACGGATCCCACAGACGCCGAGACCCTGCTGCGGCGGCTCCGCGCACTCGCTGCGCTTCCGCTACCGCCTGAAGACGCACTCGAGCGCGTGTACGCGGCGCTCGACCGCCTGGTGGCCCGACTGCCTGGAGATCGGGCCGAGCACGTCGTCGAGGTGTTCGCCGCGGAGCCGCTCGTCCGGACGGCGGATGGCGCGTGGGCCACGAGCGAGGGCGTCTTCGCCAGTAACCCCGAGCGCATTCCGGGTGTGTCGGTCCTGTGGGAGCGCGTAGCAGCGCTCGGGCTCTGGCGGCAGCTCGGCGTCGAGCAGCGTCCGACCGCGGAGATGGTGCTCGATTGGCTGAAGAAGCGCGAGCCCGGGGAGAAGCTCGAAGGGGCCGCTCGGCAGCGCGTGCGGCAACTGCTCGCGGGCATGCCGGAGCGCGTGTGGTTGGCGTGCCGAGCGTGGATCGACCTCGAGGGCCGCTGGACGCCCGGCGACAAGCTGCGCTACCGCACGGGGCGGCCGGCCGACTGGCAGCGGCTGTTCTCGGTCGTGCGCGGCGAGACGGCCGACACGTCCATGCTCCCCGCCGACTTCCAGGCGGCCACGTTGTTGGGGCACATACCAGCCCTGGAGGAGGTCAACGAACAGCGCCTCACCTCGCGCGAGCTCCGCGTCCGGCCACGGCCCGAGTGGTTGAGTGCCGTCGCCCAGTGCGTGCTCCGCATCCCGGTCACCGAGCTGCTCGCGGTACGAGCCGCTGAGGTCGACGAAACCCCGCCCGCCGAGCACCCCGATCACTCGGCCGCCCGAGAGGCACTGCGGGCCGAGTGGGCGACCGCGGACGTGCTCGAGGTGCAGCCCTACGTTCAGGGGCGGCTCGCCGGGCCCACGCGCGCCACGCACGCCGTGTGGTCGGGGGGGCGCATCATCGTGCAAGGCGGCTCGTCAGCGTACTGCCGCGAATTGGTCGGAGTCCTGAGCGCGAAGCTGGTGACCCCGGCCGTGCAGGAAGCCGTCGCGCTCTGCGTCGAGCGCACCGCGCCGTGGGTCGAAGACTACTTCGACAACCAGTTCACACTCGGCCCCGCCGTCCCGGTCGACATGGCCACCGGGGCCGGGGTGGTGCCGGCCGGGGCGGGTGCACCGCTCGTAGAGGCGCTGGCTGCGACGGGGGCAGTGTGGGCCGTCACCGCCTCCCAGACCGCGGGCGTGGTTGCGCTCGACGACACGGACCTCGAGTCGGACAACTCATCCCGAGAGTCCGAAGAAGGAGAGGACGAGCCAGAGCCTCGGGTGCACGTGCGCGAACACACCCGGTCGTGGCCAACGCCGCTCGCCAAGGTGCTGGCCGTGCTCGAACAGGAGGGCTACCTGCCGACGAGATCGGCGGACCGGCTCGCGCACCCGGACGGGGGGTGGGCCGACCTGACGCGGGACGCGCTGGTGCACGCGACCGCGTACGATGCGGGGGGAGGCGTCCGGCGCCTCTACTGGGCCGGCGAGGACCCGCTCGACCGCGGCGTCGAGATTCCGGCCGAGACCTGGTCCCACCTCGACCGGCACCGCCGCCTCTCGCGCGTGGTCGTGCCCGAAGGCGCCGAGCTCCGGTGCTACCCGCTCGACGCCCTCGACGTTTTCCCCGCGCAGTACCGCCTTCGCTTGCGCGTTTCCTGACGCCCGCCGCCTAGCTGCATGCCCGCCCCTGCATACCGCAAGAAGCTCATCGAGGTCGCCCTCCCGCTTGAGGTCATCAACGAGGAGGCGTCGCGCCGCAAGCGGAAGTCACCCGCGGGCTACCCCACGATGCTGCACAAGTGGTGGGCCCAGCGGCCGCTGGCGGCCTGTCGCGCTGTGCTCTTCGCCTCGCTCGTGGACGATCCATCAAGCCGACCTGAGGACTTTCCCACCGAGGAGGCGCAGGACCGGGAACGGCAGCGGCTCTTTCAGTTGATCGAGGAGCTGGTGAAGTGGGAGAACTCGACCAACGAGAAGGTGCTGGCCGCGGTGCGCGCGGAGATCCTGCGCTCGACCGACGGTAACCCGCCGCCGGTGCTCGATCCGTTCTGCGGCGGCGGCTCGATCCCGCTCGAGGCACAGCGACTGGGTCTAGAGGCGCACGGGAGCGACCTCAATCCGGTGCCGGTGCTCATCACCAAGGCGCTGGTCGAGATCCCGCCCAGGTTCGACGGGCGCCCACCGGTCAACCCGGAAGCGCGTGCGTCATTAGGCCACTCGGGGCGGTGGCGCGGGGCCGCGGGGCTGGCCGAGGACGTCCTGTACTACGGGCGCTGGATCCGCAACGAGGCGACGCGGCGCATCGGGCACCTGTACCCCAAGGTGCGGCTGTCAGCCGAGCAGGGAGGCGGCGAGGCCACCGTGGTCGCGTGGCTGTGGGCGCGCACTGTCGCCTGCCCCAACCCAGCGTGCGGGGCGCGGATGCCTCTCGTGCGCTCGTTCACGCTCGCCACTAGGAAGGGCAAGGAGGCGTGCGTGGCGCCGGTGGTGGATCGGGCACAACAGCCACCTACGATCAAGTTCGAAGTCCGGCTTGGGCGAGGTAGTGCTCTGGCCGGGACAGTAAACCGAGCAGGGGCTCGGTGTATCGCGTGTGGTGAGCTGGCCAACCTGGCGCACGTGCGGGCGGAAGCTCAAGCGGGGCGCATGTCGAACCGGCTGTTGGCCACCGTGGCTGAGGGGGACCGACAGCGACTGTACGTTACCGCATCGCCGGACCACGAACAGATCGCCGCACACGCGACACCGTCGTGGAAGCCAGATGTCAGAATCCCGGCACCGAATCATGATGTTGATCGCCTTCCGATGTATGGAATGTTCACGTGGGGCGATGTATTCACACTGCGCCAGCTCACGGCGCTGGCGGCATTCAGCGATCTGATCGGTGAGGTACGCGAGCATGTAATCCGCGACATGCAGCGTGCGGGATCTGTTAAAGGCCAGAGTCAGCCCCTGGATGGGGATGCAGGCACCAGCGCATATGCCGACGCTGTAATGACGTACCTGGCTTTCGCGTTGAGCCGCTGCGCGGATTACAACTGCTCGTTGGCAAGTTGGCGTGCGAAGGACAACGCCATGCGTGCGGGATTCTCGAAGCAAGCGCTCCAGATGGTCTGGGACTTCGCCGAGGGCAATCCGTTCGGTGGCTCGAGTTCCGGCTATCAAGAGTGTGTGGAAGTTGTCGCTCGCTGCCTCGAGTTCCTGCCATGCCCGGACCCGATCTCTGGCGCGGCGACTCAGGCCGATGCACGTGCCTGTGGGTCAGCCAACTACAAGACGCTGGTCTGCACCGATCCGCCGTACTACGCCAATATCGGATACGCGGATCTGTCCGACTTCTTCTACGTCTGGGTTCGGCGAAGTCTTGCGAGTGTGTACCCCACGCTCCTCGGAACACTTTTGACGCCGAAGGCCGACGAGCTAATCGCCTCGCCTTACCGGTTCGACGGTAGCCGAGTTTTGGCGCGACGATACTTCGAGAGTGGCTCGCGAGAGGTGTTCGCCCGACTCCGTGATGTCCACGACGGTCGATTCCCGCTCACGGTGTTTTACGCCCACAAGCAGACTGAAGCAGACGACGACGACTGTGCCGGGGCAGACGCGTCGAACGTTGTCGCGTCGACAGGTTGGGAGACCCTACTTGAAGGTATGGTTGACGCCGGCTTGGTAGTGGATGGTACGTGGCCGATGCGAACGGAAGGCGACAACCGTTCAATCAGCATCGGCAACAACGCGCTCGCGTCTTCAATCGTTCTCGTTTGCCGCCCGCGCGCCACGGACGCATCCGCGTCCACGCGCCGCCAGTTTCTCGCCGAGCTGCAGCGAGAGTTGCCCAACGCACTGCGCGCCCTCCAACACGGCAACATTGCCCCGGTCGACCTCGCCCAGGCAGCCATCGGCCCTGGCATGGCCGTGTTCTCCCGCTACGCCCGCGTGCTGGAGGCTGACGGCCGCCCCATGCGCGTACGCACCGCGCTGGCCCTCATCAACCAGGTGCTCGCCGAGACGCTCGCCGAGCAGGAGGGCGAGATGGACGCCGACACCCGCTGGGCCCTCACCTGGTTCGACCAGTACGGCTTCACCGAGGGCCCGTTCGGCGACGCCAACACCCTCGCCAACGCCAAGAACACCTCGACCGAGGGCCTCGCCCAAGCCGGCGTGATTGCCTCGGCGCGCGGCAAGGTGCGCCTCCTCCGCCGCGACGAGTTGCCCGATGGGTGGGACCCCGCCGCCGACGCCCGACGGACGGTGTGGGAGGCCACGCACCACCTCATCCGCGCCCACGACGGTGGCGGCGAGGCGGCCGCTGCCGCGCTCCTCGCCCGCCTCGGCGAGGACGGCGAGCGGGCGCGCGACCTCGCCTACCGGCTCTACACCACTTGCGAGCGCCGGGGCTGGGCCGACGACGCGCGGGCCTACAACGGGCTCGTCGTCGCCTGGCCCGAAGTCACGCGCCTCGCGAATGCCGTCGAGGTGCCCACTCCGGGGGCGCCGGCGCAGACCGCGCTCGCGTTCTGACCGCCGTGGCCCGGCTCTACTTCGATACCCCGCTCGCCCAACTGGAGGCGCTCGTGCGGGAGCACCGCGCCAACCCGGCGGTGCTCGGCCCCATCTGGGAGGAGCTCACGTGCCGCAGCACCGACGCCGCCCAGCGGCTCCGGCGTGAGGTGCGCGGGCTGCTCGACGGCCAGATCCCGCAGCCGCCAGCCCCGCCGCGCCCGGCGTCGCCGGACGACCAGGCCACGCTGTTCTAGCGCCGCACCCCACAGTCGCCCGTGCCCGCCCCTGTGATCCCGCACGCGGACGACCGCGACGCGCTCGCCGTCGAGCGGACGCGGCAGGTGTTCCGGTACCTGAAGGACTTCAGCGTGCGCAACGCGCCCATCCGGCGCACGCTGCGCGACCAGCTCTGGTCGCTCGCCCTCACCGAGCTGCCCCTCCACCCGAGCGTGCGACTCGGCCGCGTGGCAGACGCGCCCGCGGCCGGCGCGCCCGGGCCGGCCGCCGCGCCGAACAACGACCCGGAGCCCGAGGCCGAGCCGCTCCTGCGCGTACAGCGCCCGCGGACGACCGCGGGGCCCGCCGCCCCGCGCGACCACGCGGCCTGGGTACAGGGCGGGCTCGACGACCCGTCCCGCCGCCCAACCCTGCGTGCGGAGGTCGTGCGCCCGCGACGCCCGGACGAGCGTCGCGGCGCAGACGGTGTGGAGCGCACCGACCCCGTCGTCGAGCGGTTGGACGACGTGCCGGCGCGGCGGGCGGCGCTCGACGGCTGGCTCGCGTCGTGGGACGCGTGGGCCGCGGCCGAGCGGCCCGCCCGCGAGGCGCTCCGGCTGTTCGAGCGGCTGTACGAGCTGCTCGGCCGCATCGAGCGCGAGAGCGAGCGCGTGGAGCTGGTGGTGGGCGACGGCCGCCTGCGGCGCCGCGCCGCGGAGGGTGCGGTGGACCACCCGGTGCTTCTGCAGCGCGTGGACCTGGAGTTCGACGCGGCCGGGCCCGAGTTCCGCGTGGTGGACGCCGACCGCGCGCCCGAGCTCTACGCTGACGTGCTGCAGGGCGACGACGGCGTGCCCGGCGAGCGGCTGCACGCGGCGCAGCAGGAGCTGGAGCGCGCCGGCTTCCACCCGTTAGGCGACCGGGGCACCGCCGGGTTCCTCCGCCGCTTGGCGGGCCTGCTCGGCCCGGGCGCGCACTACGTGGCCGAGGGCGAGGCGGCGCCGGCGGGGGCAACCGCGACCGTCGAGCGCGCCCCGGTGCTCTTCCTGCGCGTCCGCACGGCGGGGTACACAGCCGCGTTCGACCGCGTGCTCGAGGATTTGGAGCGCGCACCGTCGCTGCCCACGGCGCTGTCGCGCGTGGTAGGCGTCGAGCCGGCCCCGGCAACGGACGGCGACGGGGTGAGCGCGGGGACCGATGCGGCCGGCGACGTGGCCCCGTGGGGCGAGCCGCCCGACGTGCTCCTCTCCAAGCCGGCCAACCTGGAGCAGGTGCAGATCGCGCGGGCGCTGGAGCGCCATCGCGCGGTGCTGGTGCAGGGCCCGCCGGGGACGGGGAAAAGTCACACCATCGCCAACCTCGTGGGGCACCTCGTGGCGCAGGGGCGGCGCGTACTCGTCACGAGCCACACTACCAAGGCACTGCGCGTGCTGCGCGGGCACGTGGTCGAGGAGCTGCGGCCGCTGTGCGTGACGCTGCTCGACCAGGACCTGGAGGGGCGCGCGCAACTGGAGGAGGCGGTGCGCGGGATCGTCGAACGCGTGACCGCCGCCGACGAGGCGGGCCTCGCCCGCGAGGTCGAGCGCCTGACGCACACGCGCGGGCAGTTGATCGCGGCCGTGGCGCGGCTGGCCGACGAGCTGCGCGTGGCGCGCGAGGCGGAGTACGTGCCGGTGGTCGTGGCCGGCGAGGCGGTCCAGCCGGTGGAGGCGGCGCGCGAGGTGGAGCGCACGCGCGCGGAGCACGACTGGCTGCCCGGCCCAGTGGAGCCCGGGGCGCCGCTCCCGCTCGCACCCGAGGATCTCGAGTCGCTGTATGCAACTAATGCCGAGGTGTCGCGCGAGGAGGAGCGGGAGTTCACGGCCACGCTGCCGCCGCTCGCCGCGGTGCTCGAAGCGGAGGCGTTCGCCGACGCGGTGGCCGCGCTCGACGCGCGGGAGCCCGCGACACTGACGCCGTTCTGGGCGCGCGAGCCCGCGCAGGCCGACCGCGCCGAGCTGGAGGCGCTGGCTGCCGCGCTCGACGCCCTGGCCGGCGAGCTGGCGGAGCTCGCGCCGTGGCAGCGGACGCTCGTCGCCGCCGGACGGCAGGGCGGGGATGAGGCGACGTTGTGGCGCACGCTGGCCGGGCAGGTGCGCGAGGCTGCGGAGGCGTACGGCCGCTCGCGCGAACTGCTCCTGAACTACGCGGTCGAGCTACCCGACGACGGGAGCGACCCGACGCTCCGGACGACGTTCGAAGAGATCCGGCAGCACGTGGCGGGCGGCGGCGGGCTGGGCAAACTCACGCTGTTGTTGCACGGGAGGTGGAAGGCCGCCCTCGCGGCGGTGCGGGTCAACGGCCGACCACCGTCGCGGGCCGAGGAGTTCGGCGCGGTGGTTGTGCAGGTCGAGCTCAACGAGCGGCGGCGCGTGCTCGCGCAGCGGTGGGCGCGGCAGGCCGCGCCGGTCGGCCTGCCCGGCTTCGAGGCCATCCCGACCCCGCCCGAGGTCACGCTCGCCGAGTACGTCGGGCAGTTCGACGGGCTGCTGACGTGGTGGGATACGCGCTGGCGCCCTGTGGAGGAGGCCACGCGGCGGCTCGGCTTCCGCTGGCCCGCGTTCCGCGAGCGCGAGGTGGCCCGGGCGGGGCCGGCGTCACCGTTCGAGCGGGACGCCGCCATCGTCGCCGGCCCGCTTGCTGCGGCCGTGCACGCGCGGCTTGGCGTGGTCAACCGGCTTCGGGCGCTCCGCGACCTGGCGGCGCAGGACGACCGGCTTCGGCGCCACGACGGCGAGGTGGCCGGCGCCTTGCGCGCGGCGCTCACCGCTCGCGACCCCGCCGCGTGGGCCGAGGCGCGTGAGGTGCTCGAGGCGCTCGACGCCAAGGCCTCGGCGTGGGCGCGGCGGCGCGCGCTGCTGGTGCGCCTGGAGGCTGGCGCGCGCGCGTGGGCCGCGGCCGTCCGGGACCGGGCGGGCGTGCACGGCGCCGCGCGCGCCCCCCGGGGTCCGGCCGGCGTCGCGGCCGCGTGGCGGTGGCGGCAGCTCCTACAGGAGCTCGAACGCCGCGCCGCACTCGACGAGCGGGCGCTCGCGCGCGAGCTCGAACAGCGGCGCGGCGAGCTGCGCGAGACGACCAAGGTGCTCATCGACCGCAAGGCGTGGCTCGCCCAGCTCCGGCGCACCGACCTGCGGGCGCGGCAGGCGCTCATCGGCTGGTCGGACACGCAGAAGAAGATCGGGAAGGGCACGGGGAAGCGCGTGCCCGAGCTCCAGGCACAGGCGCGCGAGCTGCTGGCGCGGGCGCGCGAGGCGGTGCCCGTGTGGATTATACCGCTCGCGCGCGTGGCCGAGAGTTTCGACCCGCGGGCGCGCAAGTTCGACGTGGTGATCGTCGACGAGGCGAGCCAGTCGGACGTGACCGGCCTACTCGCCTTCTACCTGGGCGAGCGCGTCGTGGTGGTGGGCGACCACGAGCAGGTGAGCCCCTCGGCTATCGGCGAGCGGGTCGAGGACGCCCGCCGGCTCATCGGGCAGCACCTGACGGCGGTGCCCAACGCCCACCTGTATGACGGCCAGACGTCCATCTACGACCTCGCCCGGCAGGCGTTCGGCGGCACCATCGCGCTGCGCGAGCACTTCCGCTGCGTCCCCGACATCATCGACTTCAGCAACCACCTGGCGTACGGCGGCCAGATGCGCCCGCTGCGCGACCCGGCGACCGCGCCCGCGCCACACGTGGCCGAGTACGTGGTGCAGGGCGCGGCGGGGGCGGCGGGGCGCGACGGCAAAACCAACCTGGGCGAGGCCCGCGCGACGGCCGCGCTGATCGCGGCCATGGTCGAGACGCCGGCCTACGCCGACGCGACGTTCGGCGCGGTCGCGCTCGTGGGCGAGGAGCAAGCGCAGCTCGTCCAGCAGCTCGCGCTGTCGCTCGTGGGGGCCGTCGAGCTGCAGCGACGGAAGTTCGCGGCCGGCACGCCCGCGCAGTTCCAGGGCGACGAGCGCGACGTCATGCTGCTCACGATGGTGGACGCGCCGGTCGGGCGCGTGCTGCCGCTGCGCGAGACGGGGGCGTTCAAGCAGCGCTACAACGTGGCCGCGAGCCGCGCGCGCAACCAGCTCTGGCTCGTCCACTCGCTCGACCCCGCGCGCGACCTGCAGCCGAACGATCTGCGGCGCCGTCTGATCGAGCACGTGCGCGACCCCGGCGGGATGCGTCGCGCCGTCGAGCGCGTGGTCGCGCGGACCGAGTCGGTGTTCGAGGCGGCGGTCGTCGAGCGGCTCGTGAGTGCGGGATACCACGTGGAGCCGCAGGTCGAGGTCGGGCGCTACCGCATCGACCTCGTGGTGTCGGACGACCACGGGCGCGTTGCGGTCGAGTGCGACGGCGACCGGTACCACCCGCCGGAGCAGATCCCGGAGGACCTCGCGCGCCAGGCGGTGCTCGAGCGGGCCGGGTGGCGGTTCGTGCGGCTGCGCGGGACGCGGTTCTTCCGCGACCCCGACGAGAGCATGGCGTGGGTGTTCGAGGAGCTCGCGCGGTTCGGCGTCGAGCCGGTTGGGGCGGAGGCAGGCCTCGCGGACCCCACCGACCCAAGTGCGGCGCTGCGCGACACGGTGGTGCGTCGCGCGTGGGCGATCATGCGCGAGCGCGGGTGGCTGCCCGCCGAGTCGGGTGACCGTACGAACGGGCAGGCTACGCCGGGCGACCTCGTGCCGGCGGCGCACGCCACAGCTCTTCACGCGAGCCACGCATCATGAGCGACACGACCTCCTCCGGTCTGCGCCTCCCCGACGAGTTGCCGCTCGACGACGAGCTCGTTGAACGGCTGCTCACCATCCGCGAGGGCCAGACCTTCGAGACCAAGCGCGCGGGCGAGAACCGCCGCAAGATCGAGACGGTGGTGGCGCTCGCGAACACCGAAGGCGGCCTGCTCGTGCTCGGCGTCGAGGACGAGGAGAAGGCGACCGGCCGTGACCGGCTGTACGGTGTCGACGAGAACCCGGAGGCCGTGGACGAGCTGCGCCATCTGTTGGGGCACCGCGTCACGCCTGCGATCCAGCCGCCGGTGGCGGAGCCCGTGCGCTTCATCCCTATCGGCTGCACGTTGCGCGACGGTTCGCGCGGGTCGGTCATGATCGTACAGGTGCCGAAGAGCACGGGCGTCCACTCAGTCGTGGCGGGCAGCACCTACGTCCGATACGACAAGAGCAACCGACCGATCTCCGCCAGCGAGATCGTCGAGCTCTCGATGCGGCGGGGCACGACGAGCGCGGTGACGGCCCTCGTCGACGTACCGTTCGACCTGCTCGACACCGAGCACTGGCGTGCGTACGCCGCCCAGCGGCAGCTCACCCGCCGCGTTGCCGAGGCAATGCGGCACCTCGGGCTCGCCCGGGAGGAGGCCGGCCAACTCCGGCCGACGCGCGCGGCGGTACTGTTGTTCGCCGAGGAGCCGTCGGGGTTGCTCGACAGCAAGTGCACGATCCGCGTGTTCCACTACAAGGGCGAAGCCGTTGAGCGCTCGGTGCACACGAACTTGGTGCGGACCCCCCGCACGGTCGGTGGCCCGCTCATCCGGCAGATCCGCGCGGCCCGCGACGTGATCGTCGACGAGCTGGCCACTGGTGTGCAGGTGGGCCCGCTCGGCTTCGAGATCGCGCAGCGCTACCCCGTGCGGGTCATCCAAGAGGCCATCACCAACGCGGTGATCCACCGCGACTATCGCCTCTCGGCCGACATCCACGTCCGCCTCTTCTCGGACCGTATCGAGATCCAGAGCCCGGGCGTGCTCCCGGGCGGCGTCACCATCGACACCATCGGCACCGTCGGGTCACGGCCGCGCAACCGTATGCTGGTCGACCACCTGCGCGAGTTCCCCATTCCGCCGAACCTCGACGCCGGGGAGGGCGTGCCCATGATGCAGCAAACGATGGAGGCGGCGGCGCTCTACGACCCGACGTACTCGCTCGACGACGCGCGCGAGGCCGTCACGGTGCAGCTCTTCAACGAGGAGCGGCCGGGCGTCTGGACCCAGGTGGTGGCCCACCTGGCGTCGCACGGTACCATCGGCAACGCGGAGATCCGCACCCTCCTCCGCACCGACGATTCGGTGCGTGTATCTCGACTCCTGCGCTCGTGGGTAGACCTCGGACTGCTGGTCGTTGCGGACCCGACCGTGGCAAAGCAGTACCGGCGCTACCGTCGTCCCACCGAATCGCCACTCAAGACGTTGTTTTCACAGGCCCTGGAAAACATCCAGGGGCGTGCAAGTAAGTGATTGTTGTATAACGACTTGCAGATAGGCATGATTTCCGGCGGGTTGAGCGCGTTCGTCGATGATTGCCAAGCGCGTCGGCAAAGCGCGGCCTCCGCGGGCGTAAGTTGGCGCGCCGCAACGGCTTGACGCGCTGCTTGATTTCCGTGCCGCAGTGGGCCGAGCTGCTGAGTCGGGGAGTACCCGTACGTGGCTGAGTGCACGCGCTTCGCCTGCGACCACTGCGGCCATGCCGTCGAGGCGTGGTCCGACGGTAACCCGTACTACCGCGACGCGGCCGGGCGGAAGCACTACGCCCACCACCCCGACCACGACGCGCTCGCCCGGTGCACGGGCAACGACGTGCCGCACCTCTGCCTGATCTGCGGCGCCGCCCGCACCGTCGACTCCGCGCAGCGGGCGCGTCCTGCGCGCTGCCGTCGGTGCGGTGGAAGCGATCTCGTGCCGATGACTGTCCTCGCCGGCCGCGCGTGCCCGTCGTGCCGGGCGGGGACGTTTGCGGCCGACCCGCGCTTCTTCGCGATCTCCTAAGCAGCCTCCCGTCTCGCCTTCCGATGGCCCTTACCAATGCCGACCGCGTCGGCCGCGCCCTCGAGCAGCTCAACGCCGGCCTGCGCCCCTTCCTCGCCCGCGAGATGGAGGCCGCCCACGGGCCGGCCTGGCAGACGCAGGCCCGCCAGTCGCTCGGCACCGTCGACACCAAGCACGGCATCAACTGGGATACGTCCGCTTTGTTGACCGTGATGTGGAGCGAGTGGAACGGCGTATTCAAGAAGTCCCTCGGCCAGGCCGAGCGCACCCTCGTGAGCGAGCTGCGCGACACGCGAAACCGCTGGGCGCACCAGGCCGCGTTCTCGACCGACGACGTCTACCGCGCCCTCGACTCCATGCAGCGCCTGCTCACGGCCGTCTCGGCGCCCGAGGCCGCGGAGCTCGACCGGCAGAAGCACGAGGTGCTGCGCGTCCGCTTCGAGGAGCAGGCCAAGCGCGAGAAGAAGAAGGCGGCGGGGGCAGCGCTCGAGGGGACGCCGGCCGGCGGACTCCGCCCCTGGCGCGAGATCGTCACCCCACACGCGGACGTGGCGGGGGGGCACTATCAGCAGGCCGAGTTCGCGGCCGACCTCGGGCAGGTGCACCGGGGCGAGGCGTCGAGCGAGTACGGCGACCCGCGCCAGTTCTTCCAGCGCACCTTCCTCACCGACGGACTGAAGGCGCTGCTCGTCGGGGCGATCCGCCGGCTGGGCGGCGCGGGCGGCGATCCGGTGGTCAAGCTCCAGACCAACTTCGGGGGCGGGAAGACGCACTCGATGCTCGCTCTTTACCACCTTGTCTCGGGCACACGCCCGGCGGATCTGGCAGGCGTCGAGGCGGTCCTCCAAGCCGCGGGCGGCGTGACCCCGCCCACGTGCCGCCGCGCGGTGCTCGTGGGCACGGCGATGAGCCCGGGGCAGCCGAGCCGCAAGCCGGACGGCACGGTCGTCAACACGATGTGGGGCGAGCTGGCCTGGCAGCTCGGCGGGGCCGACGCGTACGCGCTCGTCGCCGAGAGTGACCGGGCCGGGACCAACCCGGGCGAGGGGCTGCGCGCGGTGTTCAAGCGGGCCGCGCCGTGTCTCGTGCTGATCGACGAGTGGGTGGCGTTCGTTCGGCAGCTCTACGGAAAGAGCACCCTGCCGGCGGGCGACTTCGAGGCGAACCTCACCTTCGCCCAAGCACTGACCGAATCCGCCAAGGCCGTCCCCGGCGTGCTCGTGGTCGCGTCATTGCCCGCGAGCGACATCGAGATCGGCGGCGACGGCGGACAGGCCGCGCTGCAGCGTCTAGAGCACACGTTCGCTCGGGTGGAGAGCACGTGGCGGCCGGCGAGCGCGGAGGAAGGGTTCGAGATCGTCCGGCGCCGGCTGTTCGAGCCGATCACCGACCCCGACGCGTTCCGCCAGCGCGACGCGGTCGTGGCGGCGTTCGTGGACCACTACCGGGTGCACAAATCCGAGTTCCCGGCGGACGTGGCGGAGGCCGACTACGCGCGGCGCATGACGGCCGCGTTCCCGATCCACCCCGAGCTGTTCGACCGCCTGTACCAGGACTGGGGCGCGCTCGACCAGTTCCAGCGCACGCGCGGCGTCCTGCGGCTCATGGCGGCCGTGGTGCACGCGCTCTGGGTGCGCGACGACCGCTCGCTGCTGATCCTGCCCGCGTCCGTGCCCGTGGACGACCAGACCACGCAGGAGGAGCTCGCGCGGTACATCCCGGTGGCGTGGCGCTCGGTGCTCGACCAGGACGTCGACGGCCCGGCGTCGCTCCCGCTGAAGATCGACCAGGAGAACCCCGCGTTAGGCCGCTACTCGGCCGCGCGCCGCGTCGCCCGCACGCTCTTCCTGGGCAGCGCCCCGCGGCTCGGCGCGACGAACCAGGGGCTTGAGGACCGCCGGATCAAGCTCGGGAGTGCGCAGCCGGGCGAGGCGGTCGCGACGTTCGGCGACGCGCTCCGGCGGCTCACCGACCGCGCGAACTACGTGTACCAGAACGGGTCGCGCTACTGGTTCGGGCTCACGCCGAGCGTGAACCGGATGGCCGAGGAGCGCGCGGCGCAGCAGAAGCTCGACGACGTACACCTGGAGATCGTCGCCCAGCTCAAGAAGGAGACGTTCACCCGCGGGGATTTCATCGGCGTGCACGTGGCGCGCGCAGGCGGCTCGGGCGACGTGCCCGACGACCACGACGTGCGGCTCGTGCTCATGGACCCCGAGGTGCCCCACACCAAGGGGACCGACAGCCCCGCGAGCCGGTTCGCGCGCGAGGTGCTGGAGAGCCGCGGGACGGGGGCGCGCCGGTACAAGAACCAGGTCGTCTTCCTCGCGCCCGACGCGATGCGGCTCAAGGAGCTCGAGCAGGCGGTGCGACAGTACCTCGCGTGGCAGTCGATCTGCGAGGAGCGCACGCAGCTCAACCTCGACGCCCAGCAGGAGTCCACGGCGGGGAGCAAGCGACAGCAGTGGCTCGACACGGTCAAGCAGCGCGTGCCCGAGACGTACCACTGGTTGCTGGTGCCGTCGCTGGCGGACCCGCAAGCCTCGGCGCAGCACGTCGAGTGGGCGGAGCTCAAGCTCACAGGACCGGACCAGCTCGCGCCGCGCGCGTCCAAGCGGCTCAAGAACGACGGGCTCCTCGCGACCCAGCTCGCCGGGTCGATGTTGCGGCACGAGCTCGACCGGATCCCGCTCTGGCGCGGCGACCACGTGCTGGTGCGCGACCTGGCTGACTGGTTCGCGCAGTACCTCTACCTGCCGCGGCTGAAGTCGACCGGTGTCCTCATCGAGGCGGTGCGCGACGGGGTGCGGTCGCTCGCGTGGGCGCAGGACGGGTTCGCGTACGCGGACCGGCACGACGAGGGCGCCGGCCGGTACCGCGGTCTGGTCGCGGGGCAGCACGCGTCCGTGGTCCAGAACGCGGAAACCGTGGTCGTGAAACCCTCGGCCGCGCTGGCACAGCTCGACGCGGACCAGGCCGCGGCGGTCACCACGGGAGGGAACGGCACGTCGCCGGGCGACGCGGGATCTGGGGTCAGCTACCCGGGCATCGGCGCGGGGCAGGCACGCGTCAACGAGCCGTCCGGCGTCAGCGCGGCCGCGGGCGGGGCGACCACCGTCCAGCCACCCGCGGCCGCGACGCGTCCGAAGCGCTTCTTCGGCAGTGTGGCCGTTGACCCGCAGCGCCTGGCGCGCGACGTGTCGACCATCGCCGCCGAGCTCGTGGCGCACCTGACCGGACTCCCGGGTGCGGACGCGAGCATCCAGCTCGACATCACCATCCGCGTTCCCGGCGGGGTGCCGGACCACGTGGTACGCACGGTGACCGAGAACGCGCGCACGCTCAAGTTCACGTCCGCGGATTTCGACGCCGACTGACATGGCTGCCACCCCACCATCGCTGGTGGAGCGTGTCCCCGGCTGGAACCCGGGGGACGAGCTCGCGGCCACGCGGAGCCGGAGCGGCGTGCTCCTGTTCCACGACCCGTTGCGCCCGCTGCTGCGGACCGACGCGATGCCGGTGTGGCCGCCGCCGGAGGTCGCACAGAAGCTCTCCAAGGCCGACCTCTCGGCGAGCTACCCGCCGGAGGTCCGGGCGCCCCTGGAGGCCGCGCTCGGGCGCTACTGCGCCCTGCAGTCCGTCAACAGCGAGGACGCGATGACATGGGCGGCGTTCGGCCCCGTGGTCTACGCCGACCAGCCGACCCGCGAGCGCTTCGTCGCCGACCTGCTCGTGCGCTGCGGGCTGTCCGGCGCCTCTCCGGTCGGCGCGACCGTCTGGCTGTGGCGTCGACTCCCCCACCCCGACACCTGGGTCTCCGGCGGCCCCGAGATCGACGTCGGCGTGCAGACCGTCGACACACTGCTCCTGCTCGAAGCGAAGTGGCGGTCCCCGGAGAGCACCAACCAGGGGCTCACGAAGGATCGGTCCCAAACGGCGCTCCGCATCGCGCTCTGCCGAGATGAGGGCCTGAGGCGCCTCTACCCGGGTGTTCGCCACTTCGGTGTCGTCGCGGTCACGCTCGATGGCGGCCTGCTCGCGGCTGGTAGTCCCAGCCCTGGCGGGCCCTCTGACACAGGCTTGTTCCCCGAGGTCACCCGCACGGATCTGACCTGGGCCGACATCTGCGCGCTCGACTCACACCCTGCACAGGAAGAGCTCATCAGGTACTTCGTCTGGAAGAGGGAGCTCTCCGAGCCCGTCGCGGTGACCCGCCGGAGGCAGCAGGACACCCGGCTCCGCCCGCACCCAGTGCGCGGCGACGGCGGGCTGCTCGTCCGCGCGATGCAGGCGGTCGACGGGTTCCGGGCGAAGTACGGGACCTGGCCGACCGTCCTCGAGATCGACCCCGAGTGGTGGGAGGTCCTCCGGGACGCACACCTCGGCCCGGCGGCCGAGGCGAACGTCCGGAAGCGCCTCGAGATTCGCACCACACCCGAGGTACTGCGCGCCGGTGACCCCGCCGGCCGCTCGTATGACTACCTGCGGGAGGCGTGGCGCTGGCGCCATCCCGGCGAGCCCGCCCGCCACTGGTGTGGGATTGCTCCCACGTCCGAGTAGGAAGCAGTGTGACCCGGGCGAGCTCCCCCGACGCTACGGCGAGCGCTCGAATCCGCTAAGCAGGGTGGACTGGAAGGTCAGTGCACCCGTGTGACCGAGGTCGACTAAAGAGAAGGTGCGCCTCTCGGTCGGCGGGCCGTCCGGGTACTGGTCCGGCGACTCCAGCAACCTGTTGATCGGCTTTCACACGATGCGCTCCAAGTGTTGGAAGTCCCGCCGCGGGCGGTGCGCCGCCGGATGAGGGAGCTCGTTCTTAAGCATGGGAGTCGGCTGGGCAAGGAGACCTGGTCGCCGAAACGTCGGCTGATGCGCGCCGATCCCTAGCCTCCGACACACCCGCGACGGGCACCGTTACGATCCGCCGCCGGCGAGGTCACCCGACCAGCCCGCGGGGGTGACCATGGCTGGCGGACGTCCTGCGCCGGCGACCGCGATTCGGGATTCGAGGCGTGCGATGCGGGCGGACTGCTTGGACACCGGGGTGTCTTCGCCCACGATCACGGCCTCAGGATCTATGACGCCGCCCGCCTCTAGGATCACGTCCACCCGGCACCAGAACAGCCGCTGGAGCTCTCGCCCGCGTTCCCTTTCCAGGCGCACGACCTCCCGGCGGGCGTAGTCCCGAGGCGCCCCGACGACGTCCGGTCCCGTGTACCGACGCACGACTGCGACGCTGCGCGTGAGCCGGTCGAGGCGCGCCGACGTCAGGTCACCGCGCTCCCGGAAGGTGAGAGACACGGCGGCGAGCCACTGCCTGAGGGCGGCCTGAACCGCCCCGGGTTTGCCGGAGGCTCGGTTACGTGAGTGCCACAGCCGCCGCG
>ERZ1066119.236-NODE-236-length-43782-cov-61.024035_pt1 | contig 43782 bp, 39 predicted proteins | sample MGYA00382766_ERZ1066119 | MGnify/ENA primary metagenome ERZ1066119 (study PRJEB33369, sample SAMEA5778349) | biofilm metagenome | biome: Industrial cooling water; feature: Water cooling tower basin; material: Biofilm | place: United Arab Emirates | collected...
AAATAGGACTTTTGAGCTAAAGCCGATTCTCTGTTCCAATGATATTCCCACCCCTTACTGTATCTTGATGTTTCTTCCACACCACTGGGAATACTAAGGGTATAACGATGGTGCAAAAGGTATTAGAGTGTTGAAGGAGGAAATTTAATGTCAGATGAAGAGCTACTACAAAGGTTGCATCGTACTTGGGTACAAGCTTTAATTCATGATTCAAGAAATGATTGCGCTGCGATTATTGTAGACGCAGAATTAAAGTTTGGTTACGGACACTATGATTGGGGGACACAAATTGATGCTATTTTAGTTTTTTTGCCTTTCTTTAGCTACAATAAACTGAATGAAGATGAATATGACGACATAAAAAAAAGCCTTACTAACTATTTTTTAGCTATTGCAGATGGACATATACCAGATTGGGATAACTCATACTGGTTTTCGCAAAACTTTCAAGTAAATTTTAGATTAAAACTTTTAGAAATAGAAGAAGATTGGAAAAATATTCTTAAAAATTTAATAAATCAGTCAAAGGAACTAAATCAAGGTCTTGTTACTGAAAAAGTATTTGCTCGTAAAGGTCAAGATATATTAACTTATAATGAAATGAAATTTGGCTCTCAATCCGAAATTAGGATTGCACAGGAATTAGAGCGAAAAAAAGTATTATTTTTTCCTCTGCCTTTAGCTGTAAGGAATGAAACCGGACAATGTTATAAAGACCATAGAGAAGTTGATTTTCTAGTTTGTGTTGATGGCGCTTTTGGAATATTAGAAGTAGCTTATCATCCAGATAGATATGAACAAGACCAAGAAAAAGATGTTTGGTTAAAAAAATCAGGTATTCTATGCATACAGCATTACACAGCCGAAAAGTGTTATAACCAATCAAGTACAGTAGTCGATGAGTTTCTAAGCATCTTGGCTCGACACAAAAGATAATTTAAAGAGGCATTCTCAAAACCACGTTACATCAGGAAAGGGAATTTCTCTACCTTAAGTGGGAATACTAAACTTATAACCTCTGAGCGAAAAAAATAATATGTGGATTCCTAGGTTCTGCGGTCGCAAGCCGACGTTAGGCGGGATTTTGGTGTTATTTATACAAGGAGCTAAGAATAAATTTATCTCGTTTGAAACAATTTAAGACTTTTAAATAAGTCTTTTTTTAATTGTTTCTAAATACTCAAAACAAAATTGAACACCATTCTTAGCATAATGCTCTCTAGCCGTACAGTTTTGTTTTTCTAAACCTTCTAAATATCTTGCCGTCATGCTAACTCTATAAAGAAGCTCATAAGATTCTTCTAAATCATTCCACTTATTTTGCTTTGCAATTTTTTTTACGTACATTCTTCGACGTTTGTGTGGCGAATCAACATCACCATCGTTTTCAAAGTTTCCGATATCACCTTGTCGAAAAGCATAATCATTAACCCAGTGGAGAGCAGCATAAAAGCACATAGTAACAGCCCAGTCAGGAAAACCTGCTTGGGCTGCTTTAGCGGTCTGTTCATTAAATTCAGCTTGCTTTTGGTAAATACTTGGATTGGGCATTACTAAAGGAAATTATCTGATTATTTTTTATACTAGAACCAAAATCGCTAAGTACCTGAGTTCCAAAGTCCCAATCTTCTTCATTAGAAATATCATAGATTTTCCATTCAGTCTCAACCACCAAAGCTGTTGCTTTCTCTGCAAGCTTCTTTGTCTCATCAAAATCAGCATAAGATAAGATTTGAAAAGTTATCTCATGCGAATCATTTTTGCTTCTTACGGCTCTAACGGACTCTACATTTTCCAGTTGTGCTAAACGACGCACTAACTTCTCAATTTCTAGCGATATAGATTTTTCATTGGAGAGAAAACCGAAAATTGAATTAATTCCTAAAACATTTAATGTATTAGAAAATACTTGGTTGATTCTAGGTTTTGTTAATGATAGAGTCATTTTATTCTCCTGAAATATCTCAGAACGCGAATTAAAAGTTTTTTTCCGTCCTGACGCTTTTTACTGTGTACACCACGGTAAATATAATGGTGTATACACTCCCATGCTACGCTATTTCTTAAAAAAAGTCACTTTCTCAAGAAACACTTTCTGACTTAGTAACGTTTTAGTCTGAATTGTCCTAGTCAAAATGTATTACATAGGGCTTAAAGCCTTGTTGCGTAAAGAATTTAGTTTTTAGCACGAGTCCCTTTGACAATTGTACCTAATAAGGGCAATTCCCAAAGTTTTGAAATTGGCTCTGGATAAGAGTTAGCTCTTTTGCTTAAGGGGGTAGAACTAGCATTCGCTACATTCTCACAACAACTTTACCATGTTTCGGGAGTGTTGGAATAGTGTCTTACCAGAACGTTGTACAAACTTTAATTAAGAGTCTTACCCTTGACCCGTAACCTTCCCTAAGATATTGCCAGACACGGTAAAACGTAGTAAGACATGGCGAACAAACTACTCAATTTCCGCTGCCCAGAACCCTTGCTTGAAGCCATTGATAAAATAGGTACTGTATACTATCCCGCCGATAACGATAGCGGCTGCGATAGGTCTAAAACCTTGATTGATATCCTCATGGCGGGGGTGGAAGCACTAACAAACGGTGAGGTTGTTTTACAGAAGCCGGGAACCGTAAAACACGACGTAAGACAAGTAACCGAAGCTGATATCAAGGCAATGGTTGAAGCTGTGGTGGTTGAGAAATTAACACAGCTTCCCGTACAGACACTTGTACAGACAGAGGTACAGATTCCCTCAAATATTCCTACCAGGAACGAGTTTCATGATTTAAAGGAACAAGTAAACGGGTACAAATTAAGCCTCATGCGGGAGATTCAAAACCGGGATAAAAGTATCAATTTACTCGCGGAGCAAGTTGCCGAACTAACCGCGCGTCTCGATGCGGCACCGCAATATGGTGTAGTTTCCCCTGAAGTTCTGGAAACCGCGAAGGAAGCTGTTTTAAGAAAGTGGCGAGTAGCTAAGGCGCCGGAGAAAAAGGAACGAATCGAACAAGCAATTGATAAATTTATTGATATTGTTTCCCCACCCGAACCCGAAACAAAGGATGTGGCTGGGAGAGAAACTAAAAATATTGATTTAAAAGCTGATAGCATAAATGATATCAATAAAAAATCTTCCTCACCGTGGCGGGAGTGGGAAGAGATTTGCACCGATAATATTGATGAAATATGGGAGCAGTGGCATGAGACGTAAAACTTCTAAAAAGATTCAATCTCCCAAAACTCCCCCAAATCCCCCTTCAAATACCGAATCAGCTTTTGTAGAAATGCGGTTAATGGGTACGGAGCAAGATTTAGAAAAATGGGCTTGGTTTCTAGATTTGGTAGAGTCAAAAGGTATGATTACTGTGCTTGAGAAAGGGAAGCTTTACAAGAACCGGGGGGAGTCTAAGCTTTATAGGCTTTACATTAAGATTAAACTGAGTCGATAGTATAATTGCATCATAATCCTGTTCAATTTATAAAAGAGAAAGCAAGGAAAATATGTCATCAGAAAAAGCATGGGAAAGATATGAGGATGTCACAAGGCAACTATTACTGGATATTCGAGAATTCCTTGGTATAAGCAAAGTAGAATCAAAGCAACAAGTTCAAGGAAACAGCGGAACTGAATGGGAAGTCGATGTTGTTGCTTATGACAATAACACAGGTAAAATTGTTTTGGTTGAGTGTAAGAGATGGCAAAGCAAGTTACCGCAATCGGAAGTGGGTGGATTTGCTTATAGAATCAATGATACAAATGCAGAGAGAGGAATAATTGTAACAAAAATGGGACTTCAAGAAGGAGCAGAAAAAGTAGCTAAGTACGAAAATATAACTTTTATTAAGTTAACAGTTGATGTTACCAATTATTCTGACGATTATATTGCGAAATTATCTAATAGACTTTTTATAAAAGTAACTAATGAACTTGTTACTAGTACTTCCTGCTCATCGTTAGTGACATTTCAACGTTATAAATTTTCAAACACAGTAGAAATTGAGGAGACAGAAACTTAATAGTAATTGTACTGTATTTAGGGTATTGAATAACATTACCTCTTAACGACAAATCAAGGGTGAGAGTGCTTGATTACTTCTATAGCAATATAGCACAGTTTAACCCGGTTTCTGTTCCAATGCTACAAGAAATCCGTCATATGCAATCCTAGTTAAAACTTTTTACTTTTTGGATAATTGTACAAACTAACTTCTACAGGTTCTTTATCATTAACGCCCTTCATTTTGAGCCAAGCTTTACCACTTGAAACAGCTTCCCCGTCTTTATTAGTGCTAGAAATACACTCAACTCTAGGCGCCGTATCAATAAGTTTAGAGAATCCAGTCAGCTTACTTGAAACCGCTGTTTGGTTATCACTGTGGGCAGTAAGACAAACTGTAAAACCCCACTTCCGAATATTGGTTAAAGACTGTTTTAAGAAGTTAGCCCAGTGGTCAGGGTCAACACCGTGTACTTCGTAGGTGTTACTCTCCATGAGGAAAATAGCTACTTTACCCTCTAACCCAGACTTGTCCTTGAGGCAATCCAAATAATCATCCTCATCAATTCCCATATCTACAGCTTGTTGTTTACGTCCTCGAATTGTATTCGGGAAGCTTTCAAAAAAAGTGTTTATTTCCTCAGCATCAGTTAATACCTGAACTCCCCCCCAAACGCTAGGGTTAGTTTCCGGGTTAACAATTACAATGTGATAACCAGCATCTTTAAGAAGTCGAATCATCAAGCGTTCTAATGTGCTTTTACCGCTTCCTTGTTCTCCTGATAAAACTCGGAATGGTAACTTGAGAAGTTGATATATCCAGCGATATTGTTCTTCTAATTCAAGCTTGGTTGATGTTGTGGATTCTAATTCCATGTCGCTATTTTTCATGCCTAATACCTTTTGGGATTCCTTATCAGCTTTAGCAGCGTCTCTTAGGTTCTCGGACTTGGACTTAGTAAATGTTGATTTCTTAGCCGAAATTTCTTCTAATGCCAAATCAAATTTAGCTTCATTAATCGTGTTGGAACGCTTTAATACTTCCTGTAAATGGATTAGTTCTCCTTTATGTCTAAGCTTATTTATTTCTTCTGCTATTTCCTTTTCTGCTTGGAATTCTTGTTTTTTGAATATTACTTTACGCTCATTAAAACCATGTACCCAATCCTCATACACTTTAGTTGAAAAAGCTTCTAACTCAGAAGAATAATTATTTTGTAGTGTCGATACTTTTAATCCTTGATTGTAGCGAGCGTAAATAATTAAACACAATACAGCAAAGGAATATTTAGGAATGTCTGGATTGGAAGCAGGAATGTTTCTTACAACAGTTGATTTTTTAATTATGTCTATCCATTCCCGCTTAAACTCTGAACCGTTACCCTCACCATAAAGTGATAAGTCATATAGTTGTTTAAGTACAACCAAATCGATATCTTTCTCACATCCCGGTACAGCCTTTTCTGAAGGTGCGAAACATATTTGATAACGCTCAAACTGAGTACCAAGGTGGGATATTAAATGAAAAAATCCTGCCAGTGTGAGCGCTATTACCGTGCCATGTTTATGCAAGAATTTTTTCATTTATTTACTTACCTATCTCGCTTTGGAACAAAATAATAAGCTGCAATCAGGATTAAAAAGCTGATAATTAAACCCGTACTTTGAGGCATGGTAATAGGGCTTTTATCTCCCTCAAATTCCTTTCTTTGTGTCTCTATAACTTCATACGTTCGTTCAGTTGCGGATTTTAAGTTGTTGTAATTATCCAAAACTCCATAAACTAAAAATCCTGCACCTCCCAACTTGGCGAGAACTGAAAAAGGCTTATGCATATTATCGATGTCTGGTTTCCCATTTTGAAAATTTATCCTAAATCCATCTAAATCCCTGGTAGCTGGAATCATTGCAATTAAAACTACACTTACTGTTACCAGGTTGGGGTTAAAGGTTATTCCTATGAGTGCTTTACCTAAAAAGTAAGCAGCTGCGACATAGGAATAATTTGTAAGTCTTTCGGCTATTGCTGCCTCCTTCCTAATATCCGCTTTGTAACTTGCTTTAAATTCCTCTATCTGTTCCTGAACTTTTTCGGGGTATTCAGTATCTAGCGATTTGTTCTGTTGATTGAAAAATGAAAACGACATAATTAAATTGACGTACTACTAACTAAATACAAACCCCAACTTCGCCAAAATACGAGTTACAGGATTGCTGGATTCCGCAACATAATCCTTATAATTAATACGCTCCAATTCCGATTCGCTACCGTGTTCAAGGATATGCTTCATTCTCGCCTTTTTATAATCGTTATCAACTTTTAACTGCTTGAGATAGGGACGGTTTACCAGTTTTATTAACTTATCTTTTGCATCAACTGAGTATTCGGCATTTACTATCTCTGCCTGCATTGAGATAAATTCCATTTCATCACTGTGCTTAGTATCCTGCAATGAACGTGCGGCGACTAATTCAGCATCAATTTCTGTAATTCCGTTGTTATAGTTACCCTCAGTTATAACCGTAGCAGCCTGTGCTTCAGATACTTTTAACCCATACTTACTACCTGCTTCAATAATGTCAGCTATTTTCTCGTTGTAGGTTCCCTGTGCGTTAATGATATCAATCCATTGGTCTGCTATTTGGGGAAGAAATTCATTAATAAATTGAGCTTCCTTATGCGTATCCCGTAAGTTTTTAAGTTCTTGCTCATCACCGAGGGTTTGTTTGTTTAAAGTATCGATGGAGAAATCTAAATCGTTTTTTAACCGATTCAATACGTTGTTCCCTCTGCCGCTCACGAAGTCTTTTATCCTCATCTCTTTTCCTCTCGTATTCGTCGTTATGTTGTTTGACGTCGTCAACACTTTGACCCGGACAAACTAAATAAAACCTGTTATCTTCTGGGTGCTGTTGATAATTACAATCACGCTTGTCAATGTTAGGGTAAAGTGCCTGAACTTGCTCAATTCTATTACGGTGATTGTTTAGGGTTAACAGCACTGGTGTTAATACAGAAACTAAAATTACTCCCCAACCAATCGGGCGAATATCCCATTTATCAACTTTGTAGTGATAATAAATTCCTAACCCTCCAACCACACCTGATAGTTTAGGTTTTGGCTGGGATTCTAAATCTTTCGAGGATTGCAGTTTGTCGGCTTTTGATATTTGAGCGTATTTGCTCTAAGTCCCCCTTTACTTCATTAAGTCCTTGTGCGAATTTAGTATCTAACCGTGCCTGTCTATTTGCTATGTGCTGCCTTAGTTCCGAGATAGAATCATCAACTGTTTTTGTTTCCTGGTGGTCAAATTTATCATCGACAAAGGTTTTAATAGCACTAGTAACCGAATCTACAAATGATTTATAATCATCAAATATATCCGGTATCTGGGAACATAATTCAACAGTTTCTAACTCCGATAACTGAACATCTAAAACTGAGCTTTGTACCGCTACTAATTCCTGCTTCTCACCTTCACTTACCACTATTCCTGTTTCCGTTTCTTGCTCAGATTCGATTTGTAGTATTGTAGTATTTGCTTCAGAAATCGAATTAATACTAACACTTTGGGTTGATGGTTCAATTTCTTGAACTATTGATGGTTCAATATGTTGAACTATGACTGGTTCAACTTTTTGAACTATGTCTGGTTCGTGTGTTGGTAAACTATCCTTTATCTCTGTTTTTAGTTCCTGAGAAGTTGGAGTATTATCAACAGGTTCGCATTCAGGAAGAAGTTTTGTTTCTACTTCATTGCTAAATTTGTCAACCAACTTGTTAATCACCAACACAGTTAAATCATCGGTCAAAGTTTCATTCGTATAACCAAGTAATTCTAATTCCTTCTTGATTACAGGTCTACTAAGCTTTATTTTATTCTTACCTCCTGATAAATTTGATTGAATCCGTTTTATGTAATCTGTTGCCATAATTCTTCCTCGCTTATTATTTTTGAACCTAAAAATTAACAGTCTTGAGCAGCTTCATCTATGGAACTGTAAAATAATTCTGCTACAGCATAAAGCCTTCCACTTCTTTCATAAGCCCTATCTGCCGCCTTGTACTCATTCGATTCTGGGGAATGGTCATATCTAAATGAGTGTAAAAACGCTCCGTCATGAGCTACTTGCCGAATAAACTTTCCAATTTCTTGATTAAGTTTCATTGCTGCTACCTTTAACTTACCTTAACTATGGATTGAGTAACGTTGTTTATTTCTCTCCTAAGCTTGTAAGTATGAGCCGCCAAGATTACCGGATACAATTCCTTTAATTCGTAAACACGATTTTTACGGAAACCGTTTAGAGGTTTAAACCATTTTGTAAGGGTGTTGGGATGGATTGCAATGTTATGCTGTTTAAACAATTCCAGCAATTCCTTACCGCTAATTTCTGATTCCTTGCCAGCGATTAATTGGTTAGCTACCTTTACCGAATTAACAATTGGTACAAGTCTCAAATCACATTTAGGAAGTTGTTTTTTAACTTCAGCCAGCCACGTAACATTCTGTTTTATCAACGGGAAGTCGTCACCGAAAATAGGTTTTAAACGATACCAACTCGCATCACTGATACGTTTTCCAAGTACCTCCTCAAATAAACTTCTTGCTTCTTTTTGGTCTAATTTTTTCATTTCAGTACCCCTAAACTTAGGTATTTGAAACAACTTACTGCAACTTGCAGCACTCCGTAATAGTACTAGTTTTGTAAATCACGCCTGCAATCTGTCAGTTTTCAGTGAGTGATTGCTGCTGACTGTGAAAGACACATTTCTTTACAAACTCCAGCAATGATTCATTGATTCTGTCTGTTGCTACCGATGAAATAAAAATTTACAATCGGTTCTTTTTTCTGGGTAAATCGCTGCATCCCTTGTGCTGTGAGAATAGTGCAATTTTCATGGTCGTGATTTTGATTTTTTTCCCGGTGTTTTTCGGGGTTCTGGGGTAAATACCTCCTTTTGGCTTGGTTCCTGATTGCGTATAGGGCTTGGGGTTGCTGGGGGTTTAAATCCCTAAATTTGCCCTTGTCAGCTTTTTTAGAGACATAAAAATTATATAGCACAAAGATAGCACATACATAGCCCAGAGATGCTATAAAGTTTTTATGCACAACAAAAGCTTGCCTAGGAGTGTGACTGCAATCTCTACAAGGGAGCTGTCTAGTGCCTCTAGGGTGTATTTTAAAAGGAGGATAATTATGTCAAAGCCTCAAGTAGAAACAATGCCACTTGAAGAAAATGTCAGATTGAATATAACTGTCTCGCGATATAACCTTCAAAGGTTGAAGTACTGGGCTGCTGTCAGCGGAAAAACCCCCAGTGCTTATGCTAGCCAAATAATTTCGGCTCGATTAGAAGCGAATTTTGATTTAATCAATCGACAGCTTGAGGATTTGGCTCAAAGTCAAGGAATGACACTAACAGATTTAAAGGAACTTCTTGATAGCCAAGATTCAAAGTAATTTTTTATATTCGTGAGCAAAAAAATTTCAACTATATATTGAGGACACATACAAATGACCCAATCCCCAAACCAAACCCCCGACGACCGCGACCGCCTAGCTCGTGTAGAGGCTGCACTTGAGAATCAAGTACAAGTGAATGCGGAATTGCTGACACGGTTAGAGATTTTGAGTAACACAGCCCAATCGCAGCAAGCATCCATTGCTGATTTGAGAGCAACGGCTCAAGCTCTAGTCACTACCAGCGAAATTTTTCAACAAAATTTTGAAGTCATGGGTCAGGAGCTTCGCCAGCTTACTGAATCTCAGCGCACTACTAACACCACCCTTGACCGGATGGGGGCAATTTTAGAGTTTTTGGTACAGGGGCGAGGTACTTAATGGATGTAGGTATGTTGTTTATCAACATTTTAGATAGAAGTAAGGGTCATACATAATAGTTTATGAACACCCACTTACACCCACTTACACCCACTTACACCCACCTGACTACAACATAAAACTACATATTTCGACTATTCGGAGGAATAGTAAATATCGTTGAAACCATTTCTATATCTGGCAAATTATCGAAAATAGGATATTTTTATCCGAAATAGAATCCAAATATTTTTCAGATTTGGTTGCCAAACCCTAGGGTTATGACTATAGTATTAGAAGCAACAATTAGGTAGTCAGAGCAAAGATTATGTACGCAAATCCGCGCAAAACAAAAACTAATTACTGCGTTGAGCTAAGTTTTGAATCTCAACAATTTTTTCGTTCCTGTGCAAAAAAGCACAAATTGCCCCAGTGCCAACTACTGGAGCGGTTTGCGAAATATTTATCTTTGAATGAATCTACTATTGTTGCAGCGTTGCAAAGCACGAAAAATGGAGTTTAAGTTCTAGCTAACTTTTAAGGTAATATCCTCTTGTTCATCCGGAAATATTGCAGCTTTTCTCAACTCGCGTATTACTTCCGGAATAATGAGTAGTGTTTGTTTTTTAATGGAGATTTTCTTTATGCCATCTTCTTCTCGGCAATTGTCAATGATGTTGGATATGATAGCTGTTACGTCTTCGTAGTTAAGGCTTTTACCGTTTCTTATATTTTCTATTGCTCTTTTAAAAGACGGTCCGAAATTTTCATTATTAAAACCTGGATTACCTACCATATAAAAATCAATCCCATCATTTTTTTTTGCAATGAGTATTACAGCTAGCAATTCAGGGATAAACTCTATAGCTCTTTCTATACGCTTATCAAAAAATTCTTTAAAAAGTTTTTCAAGGACTTGGAGCGACCAGTCTTCCCGGAGAAGATTTAAAATCTTCAGAAAAACTACCTGGTTCCAGGTATAAGTAATTGGATTCTTTTTTGGTTGCACAATCTCGGAAACACTCAGGTTGTATAACTGCTTCCGACTAAGACCTGTTAAGGCTACTGTCTCTTTCTCGGTAAACGTAGCAGTTTTCTCCAACATAGAATGTGTTTTTACTTGCTCCAGTATCATTTTCGTACTCCCTTAATAATACTTTACCATTGATCTTTGCGACAAATACCAAAAACGCGCATTTTGATATATAGTGAGTAAAGGGTAGTAGGGAAGTACTGTGTTACTATTATCAATCGTCTATTACCCGGAGTCTGCTTATCTCATGACACTCTCTGCGACCAAACTTTGATTGTCTTTGAGGAAGCAGCCCCTAGCCACCCACATTCACAAACCTTTACCGCTTATCTTCGCGGGAGGTGATTGCGATGCGTCTATATATATGTTATCGCAATTTACTGTGTTGGTAAACGCGCTTGAGTTTTGTGGTGTGGATACTGAGTCCACCAAAATGGCTGTTCCAACTACACAACACTTAACCCGCACCCCGCTTTTTGGCGAAGAAGCGTTTAAAGCCTTCATCAATTTGGGCTTCCAGAGGGATGATACAATCTGGCTCAAATTCGGACACAATAGATTTTTCAAAGGCACAGTTACCCTCGACGGGAATGTAGAGATTTCGGCAACAAGAGGCATTGACGAAAATCGGCGCCTTACACATGAACATTATATTGATGGTTATAAATATTTAGCTTTGTTGGCTTCAGGCAATGATGGCGGGATGTTCTACATTCCAGGGAAGCCAACCGAGAACCCATTAAAAAAATATTGCACAGCGTCCAACGATGTTGGTGCTGAAATGGATGATGGTACGGGAGAGGAACAATGGCAATGCATGGAGCGATTCTCCCAAATTTCAGGAATTATATTTTTATTTATTGTTAGTAGCGGAGGTAAATCTTATCACCCGCACTTAGGTCTTTCCCAAACTGTACCAATTGTCCAATGGCAGTTTTACAGTCGGATGTTGGCAATTAGCTTAATAGCTGACCCGGCTGTTTGTAGCCCTCACCAACCAATGCGCGCGCCAGGGTTCTTCCGCAAGGAGAAGGGTAAGGAACAAGCTTTAGAATTTTATAATGATAAAAAATATACCCCTACTGAACTTGAAGCTGGATTTCAACGTTACTTTGAAGCTTTGGGACTGGTGTGGCGCCCACAAGCTGAGTTTTCAGAAGTTCGTTGGTCGGAGGTGCGAAGCGTTTTAGCTTCAAAGACATTAACCAGGCTAGAGAAAGAAGCTAAAGTTCGCGAAATTTTATTACTCCCAGAAGCTGAACTTCCTGCCAACAAATGGAACCAGGAACTTGAGGAGCGGCGCCAGCAAAAACAACAAAATAAAGTTACAAATCTTAATGGTTTTGATCTTATTGAGTTGGTTGAGCAAGGTTCTGAAAAACTAGGTGCTGATGCATTTTTAAATTGGGCAGGACAAACTTTTACTTGGTCAGGAAGCAAGGCGCGCGGTAATTGCCCTTTTCACGAGTCAACAACCGGGACTGCTGGTTGGATTGCTCCTCACATCAATAAACCAGGGCAATTTGGATTTGCTTGCCCTACCTGCACAAACAACAAGCAAATAAACGCTTTTACGTTTTGGCTTTATCTCAAACACGGTTTAAATGCTCCCTTCCCAGATGGTAAGCAGTATGTTGACGCAGCTAAAGAATTTTTGAATTTTGCAGGAATTACTATCCCTGATAATTACGAAAATAACTATAAAAATAGTTATGAAACTGAAACACCTGACGTTAAATTTTACGCCGATTATGTAGCATGGGAGAAGTACCAGTCAGAAACTGAAGAGTTAATTGCAGAGGAACAGTCTAAACAAAAAATATTAGATATTCTCACAAAACTGCGAACTAAGGTTCGTGACTTTACCAAGCTGTTTGACAAAGAACCAAAAACCAAAACGACACCCAAACCTACTACATTAATTTATAGTCCTGGCAACTTACCAACTCCTGAGAAGTACAAGAGTTTGAAAAATCCTAAGATTGTATTCAAAGCTGAACATAGGCATCAAATCTGGGCAGAAGCAATTGACAAAGGTTATAAAAACATCTTAGATAATTCCCATACAGGAGCAGGTAAATCACACGCGATTGGGGAATTTAAATATGAACAATGTAGTCAGCAATTTTATCTTGCTGCTGACCATCGCAACCCAACTACCAAAACTATTCAAGATAATTATGTTGATTTGGTAGTTAGACATAACGGGTTAAAATATGATGATACACGCAAAACTCCTGACGGTAAAGATTTTCTAGTGTGGCCAAAAGCGGGGGAAAGACCTGATACTTATAGTAATTGTCCTCGTCAACCTATTTTCTCGGTATTAGCATCAAAAAATATTGACGAAGAGGGTAAGCATGGTGCCGTTTGTCAAACTTGCTCGTTGGCGAATATATGCAAAAACTCAGGATATAAAAGCCAAAGGCGGCAAGTATTGGAAAGAAAACACATCCGCGCGCATCCGGATTCATTGCCTAGAGTAAGTAATGTAAAGGCATATGAGGATGAAGAAAACACATTAGATTATAGCAATAGTATTATGTTTTGGGATGAAGTGGAACGCCTATTAAAAACATCTCAAACGATTACTGTCAAGCTTCCGGATTTAGACCAAGTAATGGGGATGATTGAAAATGCTAATACTGAATTATTTAACGCACTACAATCCCTAAGAAAAGCCATACGCTCTTTTTTTAATGGTGACGTAGAGAGAAAGCGTTATGGATATGACGACAAAGCTTTCAAGGCATTACTTCCCAACCAGGAAGAGTTTATAGAGCATATCACAAAGTTTGGTTTTGATGGAGCTTCGTTAATTGAAACACTATTGGGAATCTTAAAACCTGACCTTAGCTTCTTGAAGGAAGAAGAGAATCGGCTTAATCGCGATGATTCTAACCGTGCCAGCAAAGCGACAGAAAAGTTTGTTGACCAGGTACTAAGAAAGGAGACTCGTAAGGAGATGCATAAAGCAGCTAAAGACCTTCCCCTTAACTGGCTCCCTACATTTTTACTGATTCTATATTATGGACAGAGTGGAGCGTTTACTTTTAATTGGGACAAGCTTACTGTTCATTCAAAAAGCAACACACATTTAGATTTGGTTAGAGAAGCTAAAACAAACATTTTCATTGATGCTACCTTATCTCGTAGACTGCTAGCACTTAAATTAAAAATTAAGCAAAGTGAGATTCTATTAATTGAAGAAGAGAAACCTAACTACAGCAACCTAACAATTATCCAAATCACAGGGATGGGTAAGTTGGGCAGGCAGCGAGCTTCGGGCATGATAGAAGAACGTATTCCTGCATTAAAAGCGTACCTTAGAGCTAAACATAAAGATGATATTGCATTTTTTGACCACAAGCTCTTTGCGGAACCAGAAGATGGGTATCACTTCCGAGATAATCGCGGAGTAAATCGTTTTGAGGGGACTTCGGCGTTAGCTTCTATCGGCATCCCTTGCTCAAATTTAGGAGCATTAAAAGTTGAGTTCCAACTTCTTTATGGTTACTGTCCGGATGAAGAGAAAGATAAAAAGTTTAAAGCTTTTGTAGATGAGAAAACTAATGGAGAAACCATCCAAGACTGTGGACGGCTGCGTGCCAACCGTACCGATGCTCAAAAAACTTACTACTCAATAGCCGACTACGATATCAGCTTCCTAGCTCTTGCGTTCCCTGGCGCCACCATCAAAACTCAATATATAAGTGAAATTTGCATTGAAGCTGCCAACGGTGGTGATAAAACTATATCAATTGTACTAGATGCAATAAAACAAGTGATGCTCGGTGGGGGCAAACTAACCCAACAGGCAGTGTCCCAGGCTGCGAAGGTGACTCAAGGCGCCGTATCCAAAATTATATCCAAATTGGGTGGTTGGGGTAAGCTCAAAAAATTATTCCAAGTACTATTAGATAGCTTTAATAGCAGGTGGAATAATTTAAAAAACCTGGATGAGGATATGATTTGGGTTGCTACACAATGGTTTCCGGAATTGGTTGCGCCTCCCGACTCGGAACCAGACCCTGAGAATGTTGTTACTGAGGTGATGAATACTGCCAAGGCTTATGGGTTGAAGAAGTTTAAAGCAATCTTGGCTAATTGCACAATACAAACCAGGGTTGGGATATTGACTTGTTTTATTCAAATCCTACCTGATTACGTCCTTTCTCAGTTTCTAGATATTATGCTTGAGCGCGCATCGGAACCGATTGAGGGTTTTTGATGTAGTAACCTACCGCTGGTGTTTTACTGTTGTGTTTTTTTCAAGAATTGGGATAGCAACAACAAATTAAAATGTTTTGGTTAAGAAATTGGTGAGGGGTATCTACAAAATGGCATTGAGGGTAAAAGTTGAACGCGAGGATTTTGATTCAGTATCCTCAAATGGCTGGGTTGATGGATTAGTACAGGGGAGAAGGGGGATGTGGGTGTATGTGGAACTGGGTTATGAACAGGAATATATTCCCAGCCCCAATGATGACCCTAGAACCGAGTATCGAATTTTCACTCTATGTGATGTGTTTCTTGCAAAAAGCCAGGAGCGGCTAGAGGCAGAAGATTACGAAGCGAGAGAATTTAATATAACAGTAATTTTGTACAGCTAGGCAGCGGGATTGTTTTCAGTAGCGGCTTTCCGTCGAACTGGTCCACGTCGCTTAAATTTCTGAAGCTGGATTTTATCTTCGTTCTCGTAGAGATAATCTTCCAGTTCCTCAATAGGTACTTCGACTGTTGTTCCGTTCTTTAAATAAACAGTAGCCATAGTTTCTCCCCTTGCAAGAGTAGTGTGTCAACACAGTTATCAATATAATTGTCAATACCATATTGACTGTATTTTGCTGCGTTTTCAAGTCCACTGTTTGTAACCCCAACAGGGTAAGCATTCTAAGAGCAGTTAGAGCGAACCTCAACCAAAATACTTATTTTCAGCACTGGATATTTTTATGAGCAACCCGGATTTCGCGACAATAACCCGCTCCGAATTTCGTCAATATATTCTTGAGCATAGGGAGGATGACGAGGCTGTTTCGATTTACTTAGAAAAATTCCGTCCCTTGAACCCTAAAGTATACCCGGTGCCGAAAAGTTTAGCGGATTTGGATAATTTCCCAGAGCTACATCGCCAGCACTTGGAACAGCGGGAGAAGGAAGCTTAACTATCAAAGCCCTGCTTACTATCCCAAAAATTGAAAAATTTGGGATAGTATCTGCCGACACCGGGAGTTAGTAGACTAAAAGGACTATTTCTTAGCTTGTTGTGATTGCGCGGGATAGCAATTGGTTTTGCTGTACGCGAACTCTACCCCTTGGTTGGCATTGGCTTTAAAGTTAACCGTTCCATCGCAGTTGGTACGATTGAACGACCAAATAGCGTATCCACTAAGTGCGATGACACCTGCGCCAAACGACAATATGATACGAGCAGTAACCACTCGCCTAGAAGGGGGACTGTTGGGTTGAGTTGCATTAACTGATTTTGGATTGGTAGAACATTTCTCTAACTGCCCATTTCGCAAGACCTTTGAAGAATTTTGCGTTACTATAGTTGTAAAGACAGACGAAAACTTGCCTTTGTTCGAGGCATACTTTTTTTTCATGATTGAATTTTGAATTGTCTTAGTGAATAAAAAAATCTGCTATCACCAACCGCAAATTAGTGGTAGCGTCAAATTCAAGCCCAATGCTGACCGCAAATCAGTGTTGGGTTGTTTGTTATGGCGATGGCATTCGGTAGGAGGACGAGAGCGAAAAAACTTTTTCATGTTCATGTGTACTTCTAGTATCGATATTTTATATATAACGCTTAACTGAAAACCTGGCAACTGCGTGAAATTACCAGACCAGCGAATGAAATGCTTAAGCTAGGTAATAAAACTTTAAGAGAATACTTTTAAGTAATAATTTAAAGTATTAACACCTTTTGAAGTATATAACATATTTAATATATAACAGAGCCAACGCATCTTGTGCAGGGGTAGCATATGAATTTTGTGCAGGGGTAACATATGCATCTTGTGCAGGTGTGTATTTATAATATACTTGGGTAGTAAAGTACTAAATTCATATGTTGTCCGAAGAAAAAAATTTTGAAAATTCCGAAACTTCATCCGTAGAAAAACCTAAGTCTCCAGATGGAATAAATAAACCTCCTGAGTCAGTCGCCTATATTCACGCTTTCTTAGATGAATACGGACTAGACCCTTATGAATTTCGTCTTTATGCCCATATGGTTCGTCGAACGGGTGGTAAACCAGAAGGAGTCTTTTTTGCGAGTCTCACAAAGAGCGCACTTATTTGTGATATGAGCGTTCGTAAAGCTCAACAAGCTTTAAAGGTGTTGATAAAAGCAAACCTTATAAAGCAAACAAAACGTCATGGTCGGACAGACGAATACAGAGTGACTCCTACTAAAGAGTGGGTCTCAAAGGATGAATTAGCGAAAATTCGTACAGATGCAACAAGTCGTAAACCTGATAAAAACATAAACACAGCTACTGAGACAGAGTAGCAACCAAGCAGGAATGTGTGCTGTGTGCTGACTGAATGCCCCTATTTCCGTTCTAGCCTTTATCTTGGCTAAACCTTTGATAGGCATCAATTTTGATGACACAGAACTGCAAAAAAGCGCGCGCAACCGAAAGGTAGATTTTAGTCGTTACGCGGTGCCGGGGCTTAGTAATCTAGGAAAGTGCTGAGGGGCTGCGGGATTAAAACTTTGAGTAGATTTTAATTTAAAATTACCAAGACCCATGCACTAGGTGCGTACAAAATCCTAGTTTATTAGCGAAACCCAGTTGCGGGATTGAAACTTCGAGTAGATTTTAATTTAAAATTACCAAGACCCATGCACTAGGTGCGTATTAATTAATAACACTAATATGCTTGATACTTGACAAATATAGGTTACGTTGTCAAAATAAACATAGAATATAAATAACACCCCTAACATAAGTATTGCTTTACTCTCTTTAAAGTTTGTATAAGCAAATACTATAGCTAATCTGACTCCGTTGAATTGACATTCAGCGGGGATATTGCTATATTTATTACTTAGTAAAGTTTTATGCATTGAGTGAAGCAATACTTATGTTAGGGGTAACAATAGTTTGCTACTTGCTCGTGCCTAATTCCGAGCTAAACCTATACATTTATTAAATTGAAGCAAACTAAAATGTCAGAACCGGATTCCCGTTTGACTACGTACCAGTCGCAACCGCAAGATACATCTGTTGCTTCCAATTCGGGCAATGGAAACGCTATCATTCAAGTCCAGCCCACGGGTGTAACATTTGTTATTCCTTACAACGACTCGAACCAGTATGTTCAGTACGGATTTATCACGATTGTAGGAATTTTTGCGTCGGCTTATCTAATCCGCTCACTTACAATATTTGTTGAAGCTCGTAAATCTTAGATTTGCGGGCTTTTTAATATGTAAGTTATTAGTGCTTCTGCCGCTATTAATAATTGTTGAGTCAAAAAGCGACCAGTATGAGCCAGAAGGTTGTTGCAAAACAACTTCTTGCTTGCTGGTACAGACCAACATCCTACCCAGTTGGTATAAAGCAGTATAACTCCTGCTGTCACTAAGGGCAAGCTGTGATTGGAAGCTTGCCTTCAGTGTCATCGTGCCGAAAATCATGAATTTTTAGCAAGATGGTCTGAAAACATTTCTTGCCTGGAGCATGTAGCCAATTTGCAAATCAAGTTGTAGCAAGGTGAAAGGGAAGCAATGAATCGTAAGAGGTGTGCGCGCCTTAGTTAATTCCAAAAAAATTAAGGCAATTAACAAAAATTATTATTTGTAAAATTGTTTATTCTTTGTTAATACTTTTGTATTGTTATTTGGTTTTGTCGTCATTACGCCCCCAGTGGCGCAAGTCCGTTGATTTTTTGGGGCAAGCCAAACAATCTTCTTGAGGTTCTACAACTGCTTCTACACTCGTATCTACCTCTGTTGGCTCGTCCGTTTAAATTGGAACAATCCAAGTTGAAGCTTCGGGCGCCTGTTCTTGCGCCGCAAAAATTGAAATGTCAAAAATTGGGAACAATTTGGGTGCCACACTTCAATTTACTGCGTACACGCAGCTTATGGACAAAGTAGTCCTCCCTTGTATTTCTAGACACAACTGAAGAAGTAAAGGTCAAAACGAATCTTGATTTTCCTGTTGAGAGAGCATTTCTCTCAAGTCATCTATTTGTGCCTGTAGAGATGCTATCTTATCTGCCGATTCGGTGGGTGGCGACTCGGACATCTCAACCCCTAATTGTTCTGCAAGTTGTTGCAGGTGGAGCTTCAACTTTAGAGTATTGACTTTAAAGCTTGACTCCGAGTCAAAGGTAACATTAAACACCAGGCTCAGATAGTAACGTCTAGCCTGTTCGGGAAGTGCATTGACTATTTTTACAAAATTCGCTCTTGATATCTCATTCCCGCCTCGGAACTTGCTGATTTGTTGGTAAGATACCCCGGACTTTCTTGACAGTTCGGCGCCAGAGACATGGAACTCGGACATAATCAGGCGTAAAGCAATAGCTTCCCACATTTTTACCTAGCCAGTAAGGGCTTAACTGTAAGCAAATCTATTATTCCATCCGCTGGGAGCAATAGATAAGTTTCACATAAATATGAATATTTCTAGCTAAAGTTTTATCAAAGAAAGTTTCACATTTACGTGAAACTTTCTTTGATAAGTGATATTGTGAGAACAGTAGAAGACAAACCAGCTAGTGCCGTAGGAGGCGTATTGAGATTTATCATATTCCTGCTAGTAGGCTTTTACTGTTAGCTCTGTCAAGGTGGGTGTAAGCGTCCCTGAACGCTTGGTTTTTCGTTTAAGAGCCGACCAACCTTCACTTCCAACCTTCTGCTGGCGCCTGTCCTTACTGCCAATAATTATTCTTGTTGATAATTAGCGGTTAGTAAAAGGCGTAAGCTGAAATGAAAAATTGACCATCCCAAGCGCGTTGATATGGGATTTTGAGGTTTCTAGCACTGCTTTAATGCCACCTTGACAGAGCTAGCTCATACAGTAAAGTACGCGCTTCCAAAAAAAATTATTTATTTGATTATGAAAAAAATATCGCAAGTCGTTAGTAATGGACAAACAACAATCACCAATGCAGGTATAAATCCTAACTCGCAAATAACAGATGACCGACTCATAGAATTATGGCTGTACAACAAAGCTCTTACAACCCAAGAATGCTATCGCTCAATGATTAAAAATTTTTTTAATTACGTTAGCAAACCACTGAAAGCGGTTAAATTAGAAGATATTCATAATTTTTTGAAATATCTGGAAGAATGCAAGTACAGACCTATCAGTATTGCTGACTATACAATTCCGATAAAATCGCTGTTTAGTTACGCTCATAAAATCGGAGTAATCAAATGTAATATCGGTGCAGTTCTGAAAAAACCAAAATTTAAGAATCAAATTGCAGAACGTATCTTATTACCGGAAGAAATTCACCGGATGATTCTTTTAGAACCTAATCCCCGGAATAAATTAATCCTCAAAGTTCTTTATGCTGGGGGATTGCGTGCTACGGAAATCAGTCGTTTAAAATGGCGTGATGTCCAGGAAACATCGGGCGGATGCGTACAACTTGCAGTATTTGGAAAGGGTGATAAAACTCGATATGTAAAATTAACGCCAAACCTTTCGTCGCAATTGCGCTTGTTCCGTGGAAATCTTGAAGAGGATAGTCCCGTATTTCGTTCTAAAGTCAACAGCACAAACGGCAGACACTTGTACAGACAAAGTATAGGAGAAATTGTTAGAGCAGCAGGACGACGTGCGGGGATTGAGAAAAGCGTATCACCGCATTTTTTGCGCCATTCACACGCTAGCCACGCACTAGAAAAAGGGGCGCCAATCAACCTCGTACAACAAACTCTTGGGCACGCAAGTATAAAAACTACAGAATTATATCTTCACGTTCAACCAGGAGAGAGTTCTGGTAATTACCTGCGAATGTTTAACTAAAGAAAGCACTGACAATTTGATTGCCTTTTAATAAAAAAGTAATCTTGACAAACTTCTTATTCACATATTAATTAATATTATCTATGTCTACGGCATCTGAATTAACCCCACCAACACTAGTAGAAAATTCATCAATTGAAAACACGTGGACTAACTCGGAATTAACCGATATCAAATTAGTTCAGTTGTGGTTGCATGACAAAAGCGCTAAAAGCCAACGCAAAATTAGCTTGTTAATCAAACGCTTTCTCAACTTTATTAATAAACCTCTATCCCACCTGACAATTGAAGACTTACACGCATACTCGGACAACATAAAGCTTCATTACTCTAATGATGGAACGAGAAAAAATCACATCACAAGTATTAAATCTCTGCTCCGATTTGGACATCGGCTTGGATATCTTCCACATAATTTAGGCGAATTTCTGAAAGTTCCTAAAATCAAAAATGACCTGGCAGAGCGAATTGTATCATCGGAACAAATTATGCAAATGATTGCACTAGAGAAAAATCCACGTAACCAATTGATTATCAAACTGCTTTACGCCACTGGTATCCGCAACGAGGAACTATGCAAACTCAAATGGCGGGATGTGCAACGGCGCAGTGATGAGGCAACTCAAATAAACGTTTATGGGAAAGGCTCAAAAACCAGAAGTATCATTGTGCCAAAATCCCTTGCTAATGCGCTTTGGAAATTTCGGGGAGATGCTACTTTAGATGACCCCGTGTTTCCATCAAAAAAGCGAAAACACGGAGGACACCTAGATACTTCAAGCATTGAACGGGTTGTCAAAGCTGCACGAGAACGCGCGGGTATTGAAAGACCAGTAGTGCCTCATAGTTTTCGTCATGCACATGCATCTCATTCGTTGGAACAAGGCGCCCCAATCCACTTAGTCAGAGAAACCCTCGGACACTGTAGTATAAAAATTACCGCTCAATATTTACATGTTCGTCCGTCCGATAGTTCGGCACGTTTTCTGCTTGATTAAAAAGGAAACTTTTCGCAGGGGACAGTGAGGTTATGGTAGCGGGGATTTTGACCCATACATGAAGAAACGAGGAACTCCAACATAATACTGTTTCCCGTTTCCCCTCCCCTTTTTGAAAATGTATCAAATTCTTTTTAATAAATTGCTAAATTCTTTGACTATAGGAAGTTTTAGATTACGTAACTTGCAATGCCGTCATTCAGGCTGATAAGGAATGTTGTTTGTGACGTATTCTATATTTATCATGAAATAATAATTTTGGCTATTATTGTAGATATAAAAATCACGAAATCAAACATATGGCTAGAGGCGGAAATCGGGAAGGTGCAGGTCGTAGATTTAAATGGCAGTCGGGAGAGACCCGCACAATTCGAGTGCCGATTGCGATTGCTGACATGGTGCTGGAAATTGCTCAAGGGTTGGATAAAGGAACGTTGACTTTTGACAAGGGGATTTTAAAAGAGAATTCTCAATCTAAGGTTGTGCGTTTTACACATGAGATGAAGGTTTTTCAGGAAAATGGTCAGGATGTAATAAAACTTTCTGATTTGGCACGGTTTATGCAAGCTTTGGCTAAATCCGCTAAGTGATAACCGTATTAGGTTAGATTGAGGAAAAGTATTAGGATGCCGACCTAACTGGTATCCTTGTTTACAAATAAACTAAACTTTCTGCGTGCGATGCGCGTTCTAAAGGTTTTGGAAAATGGGTACCGAGACAGTCCAAGTTAGGCGCCAATCTTGCTATTAAGAGCGCTCTACAACGAATTTCTAGTATAGAATAGTACAGATTGAGTTGAAGGATAAAGACCCCGAAACTTCGGGGAGTGACTAAAAGTTATATCAGATAAGCTGGTTATACTGATATAACTCTCATAGCAATTCCCTATTTCGTTAATTATTACTAATTTGTGAGTATCAAAAATAACAATAATTTCTTATAAGGAATTATTGCTTGAAGTTTGAAAACCTTGACAATTATATTCTTGTATTAATGCTTCTAGTGAATCGACTCGCTCGCGCAGGTCTTGGTTTTGTTGTGCAACTTCTTCAAATTTCTTTACTAAACCCTCAAAATCCCTCGCCCTATCTGCTGTCGTATTGCTATCTATACGAATATCTATGTTACTTGCTTCCGACAGATGCGATTGGTGCATAAATTGTACGTGCTTGTATGCTTCTATATCATTCAATTTCTTTTCCAATCTTTCTACTTTGTTAGCTAGCTCGGCTATACTAGGAGCTATGTGCGAACCTTCTTCTTGGTTAATCCCCAAGAAATTGTTGAGTGCCTGAATAACTAAATCAGTGGCTGTAACGCGCTCTGCTGCTGCTTTTTCCTGAAGTGCTGCGATTAGTTCTTCGGGAAGTTTGTAGTTGGTTTGTTTCCGCATAAAGGTATAGCTGCGTATATATATAACTATACCATTTCGCCAGCAAAATTTGACAAGACCATTCGCACCAACTGAAAGGGCATTCTTCCGTACAGATGTTTTTGTTTATAGATGGAGTATCTATGTTCCCATTTGACCCCAATCTTTTTTTAACAGAATCAGAAGAGCTTGATTGCGAAAACACCATAAAATCTTTACTTAGTGCAAATGAGAAAATTGATTACTATCTTTGGCATTTAAAGTATGAAATTTTATGCGACGAAAAAAAACGTTCAAAACTACTTGGTACGTTTCAAGATATTTGTAATTACTTACGTGACGAGCATGAATTTCCCTTATCTGTTAATACTTGTTATGACCGTGCGTTAGCTTATGAAGAGAAACGAATTGTCACCGACATGTTGAAAATTGATATTTCTCATTTCAAAATATCACAACATGCTTTGCTGAAGTTAAGGCTGGTTAAGGACTTGGCAAGAAAAGAGCTAGTTTTAACAGAGGCATTAAAAATTGCCAAAAACAATTCCAGAAATAAAATAACTGAGCCAGGTATCAAAAAAGCCCGCAGGAAGGTAGAGCGAGAAGAACAATTAGCTGCTGACGATTCTCTGGTACCAGGTTCCGTACAACTAAAATTAATCGGTGGAGACTTCATTGGTGAAGAACCTATCGAAGAGAAGATAAAACAAAAACCAAGTTTGGTTGGGCAGGTTTGTCGTTTATATATTAGTGGCGCACCAGATGCGAACTTGAACTCTGAAGAAAAATTTGGACTACCACAGTACCAGAGCGAAGGCAAGTCTCTTGAATTTACTATCATTGAGGACACAACAATAGCGGAAAGTGACATATCACGAAACGCCTCTCAATCCCATAACCAAGGACTCAGATTCCCCAAAGGTCGGATTTATTTGTGGAAAGGAATGCGTTTCCGTTCCCAAGCCGAGATTGCAATTGCCCATGCATTAGATTGCCAAAATGCAATGTACTTGCCTAATTGCATTGCCAGGTGCCACGAACAAGGCGTTCCCACGAATAAAGAGCCTGATTTCTTCGTTATCCACAAAGGTAGAACGGGAATTTTAGAAGTAGATGGTCCGCATCACACTTCTGAACGCCGAGTGTTGGAGCAGGAACGCGAACGCTTGTTTCGGTTGCATGGTGTCCGCATCGTCGAACGCTATGAGGCGCAACGGTGTGAAAATAAACCACACGATGTTGTGCGCGAGTTTCTACGGCTTTTGACAATGGATTGAGAACCGTGGTTATGGGCTTGAGGCAATTGTGCCAGCCAATCCTTTATCCGTATGCTCGTTTTTTTAATCGCCAAATTCTGGGGGAAAGCTTTGTACAAACTTCAACCATTGAGATGTTTTCCCGCCAGAAATGTTTAATGTCGGTACATTAATTACATCAGTCGCTTTGTGATACAAAACTTCAGTACGTTTTGCTTTACCCAAGCCAAAGATTTTGGCAATATTGCGTGCTTGGTCACAACTAATGTCAAATCCAAAATTCCAATCTTGAGGAAATGGCAGATAAGAATAAAAAGAGGCGCCTGTTGCACCTCTCGTGTCAATGAAAAGAAAATTTAAACATCAGGACCAGCTGCAAGAGATTCTGCCTCCCCACGCGGAACGCCAAATTCCATCAATGTATTAACATCTTGAATGTAATTACCACCACCAACATACACCCAACGTTTACCTTCTTTTTTAAATAAAAGCTGACCAGCCCAGCCATCTGGATTCTTGCGACTGACAGCTAGCCAACTTGCTGTTAACCAGTCTCCACTCATCATTAATGGTGAAATTTCAATCTTCGTGTCTCGACCAGCAGGAATCCCATTTTTCTTAAAATCTTGCACCAGATAATTAAAGACCATCGTTTTGATTGGTCTCCATGTATCATCCTTCGGTCCTGGATTCACGAGTTTTTGGGCATTTGCAGGCGCCGAGAACAAGAACCCTATCCCACTGGTTGCGACCGCTAGAGCAAGACCAAAACTACAAGCTATGTTGTATAACTTCATACTATTATTTGTTAAAAAATGCGTGTTCTTTATGTTGTGCTTAACTTAGTGTTCCCATCGTCTAAAGAAAAATCGTGTATGAATTGTATTTTTTATCACCAGGGAAATTCGCAAAATCTAATTTTTAGACGTGTAACGGGCGCCGATTAACTTACCCGTGTAAAAATCCCAAAATTTACCCCTGTAAAGTTCCTCGCCCCCGAAGCGAAAGTAATTCGCTACCCTTCTCCATCCCCAAACTCACCCGCTGCCCCAAATCAGTATCGGTCCAGAGCGGTGTGGGAGGGTAAAGTTTCGGTTCGGTGTGTGGCGCCTGCAGTGTTCAAGATTGGGTGTAATTAAGGCGCTCGATACCGAAGCCGGGGGGTTTCTTAAGGGGGTGTCCCCCTTGAGCCAGTCTGCCTGTGCCGAGCGAGTAGCGATGGTAAAACGTAAGTTTTAAGGCATGGCTGGCTCCCCACCAAGGCGCCTTCTTGTCACGGAAAACTTTGAGCATCGGAACCGTGGGTTAATTATAGAGTCGGGAGCCAAGAGAAAAGCGTGGCGCCTGTTTTTCACTTTGCTAGATAAAAAAACAAGTCATTATCGGAGCCTTTGGAGCTTTTTTCCCTGCACGTAGAAGTGTTTTTGAGCAAACAACGCTTGCCCTTGATAGCGAAAGATAAACTTGGATATCTCTTAAGGGGGCATACTATCTTCACTATCATTACCGTCACCCCCATCGCCCCCTTAAGAGATATCTCTACGTATTATCTCGCTGTCAAGGGTTTGTTTAAAAAGGCTTTGAGTAATTCCCCACTGTTGGGTTACTATCCCAAAAAAATCACTCCGGAACGGATAGGGGTAGCCGCCTCCAATTTCCCCCGCTGCCCAAAATCTGTATCGGTAATCGCAGAAGTGAAAGGTAAATTAAAAGGCTCGGTACTTGGCGCCGGGTGAGGAGCGTGTTGTAAAAATCCCAAAATTTGGGGTAGCAACTGCAATTAAAATGATTTTGTTGTGTCCGAGCGTGAGGGGTGTAGGTAAAATGCCAACTGTTGAACAGTTAAAAACTTATTTTGACCGGACAGGAGATTTGACTAAAATGTATGTACCGATAAATTTAGGAAGTCTTGACCGACGTACAGGTAACGTGGTTATCCTGGCAGGGCAGGAAATAGTAATTGAAATTTACCCCAACGGACGCCCTTCGATTTTTAAATGAGTAAACCTAATTTCGCAACAATGACTCGCTCGGAGTTTCATCGATACGTTCTTGAACACAGAGAGGATGACGAAGCTTTATCAATTTACGTAGAAAGATTCCGAGACCCTAACGCCAAGGTATACTCGCCGGAGCAAGGGTTTGATGACCCTGAAGTTGTACCAGTACTCAATAAACTGTTGGAAAAGCAGCGCAATCAAGATTGATATACCAAATTCAAATTACCGAGGCTCGCTCGCGCTACGAGTTTTGGTATTGGTACAGGGTTGGGGGCAATTACCAACTTATCAACGTCGCAATTGGCGCCCGAACCTGTAGCTTCGGTACTGTTATAGTCGGGGGTGGGGAAAGTGTCTAGGGGGTGGAAACTATCTTGACAATTGTTACTTACTTCTTGAAACGATATCGAAGTTAAGCTCTTGATATTTTATCTCCTTCTCTGTTTTCCTTTAGAAGGGCGAGAAATTTGATTAGACACTTGTGCAGCCACTCGGTCAGCCTCTTGCTCGTATTTATCTCCCTTTTTACCAGGGGGTAGTTTTCCTCCAGAGACAGCATCCAAATCTGTTTCGGATAGTTCGTCTTCTGACATGTTGGTTGAATCTATATTGTTATTCATGTCTAATTTCTCCTTCTGGTACTTTTGTTTGAGCGAAGCTTTAGAAGCGCTTCTTTAATTTTATTCGTCGAGTATAGAAATTTTATTCACTCCCAATCAGGCATTTTGACTTTAGACAAAAAGGGAATTACGCAATTGGATTCTTCCCATACTTTTCAAACAAGTCGTTTAACGCTTCCGTCATTAAGGCTTGAATTGATGTTTCTTCATCCATAGAGAGTTGCTTTAATTGTTTACAAGCGGCAGGGTCAAAATGCACGGTTATGGCTTTTTTTCCACGTCGCGAAGGGGGTATTTTTTCATTAATATCATTATCTGAATTTTCAATCGGTTCTATTTTTTTACTGACTTGGCTCCTGTTAGGTTTTTTAGAAGCATCGTTCAAAGCATCGGCTAGGTTAGGTTTTTTAGGCATAGTCCTGTGTCATCTTAATGGCATGATGGCATGATGGCATTTATTTTAACTGTTTCAAAACCCACTTATAAAGGCTCTTAATTTCATCAGCGGCTTTACTACCAGGTTCATATTCTTGAACACTTAACCCAGCAGTAACAGCGTGAACAAACGCCATTCTTTGAGTTAATTTAAAGGGACAAATTTCAACATCATGTTGGGATATTGCTGTTTGTGCTTCTTCCCCTAAACTCCCCTTTGGTGGAACAGCGTTAAGAATTACAAAAGCGGCTTTCTTAGCCATTTTTACTAAATCAATGGTGTCAGAGATTGCCCTTAAATCGAAAATAGCGGGACGACACGGAATTAAAATTAAATCGGCAGCACGGATAGCGGCTAATGCTGCGGTTTCAGAGTGCGGAGACGTATCAATAACTATAATTTCTGCACCATTCTCAGTGGCAGCTTCTAAAACGTGAGTAAGCCTAGATGCTTGTGCAGAAACTACAGCGGGGGATTCATCCTCTCTGCTATCACCCCAACCCGAAGCTGAAGCTTGAGGGTCAAGGTCGATTATCGCGGTTTGTTTTTTGTTGAGGGAGGCGGCAACGGCAACGTGTACGGCTAAGGTTGTTTTTCCGCTGCCTCCTTTCCTTGAAACGATTGCAATAGTTTTCATAGCTCAAAGTATGTTCAATATATTACCATGATGGCATGTCATCATACCATCATGCCACTATGCCAGATAGCGGAAATACCAGCATTGCTGCCGTAAACGCGATACTCCCTGCCTACAATTTCTTGAGACGCTCAACTGTATTTAAAAACTACTGATACTTTTTGACACAGAAGCACAAAATAGGGGTACTGTGTTTTGGGATTAGAGGTGGAAGGAGCTTATCAGGTTTTGAGGAAGCAACTAGAAGCTATGGAGCAAGCTTTTACAGCAGTGCATAAGTCGTTCCGCTCATCCCCTATAGCAAATAAGGTTTGTGCTTTTGTTGTTTTGTGTTCATAATACTTATAATCTTTATCAAAAAACTACTCTTATGCACGTAAACGTCGCGGACAGCCTCAAAAAACGATTCCATGCAGCTTGCGCCTTGCGGGGGCTGAAGATGACCGAAGTTATAACTGAGTTAATAGAGCAATGGCTGAGGGCTAATGATAGTTCTGCATCTGGGGTTGTGTTTGACAAATCTGTGACAAGAGCCAAAGTAACCAAGTAGTATGAGCGCGTTCATTTGAACTGAAACCCAGTAAACGTCCTCAGAAAGTTGAAGAATGGCTGGTAAAATTGTTAGCCTCTTAAGTTATTTACCACAAATAATTTATCTAATTTATTAGTCTTTTTTAGGAAATTTTTCATGACTTTCAAAGTAGCAGTATTATCAATTGATGGTGGTGGTATTAAAGGCATTGTTCCAGCGATGATTTTAGCGGAAATTGAAGAAAGAACAGGAAAGCGAATATGTGAGCTTTTTGATTTTATTGCAGGCACTTCAACAGGAGGTATATTAGCGTTAGGACTTACAAAACCAAGTAAAGAAGACAGGAAAAAACCTCAGTTTACAGCTAAAGATTTAGTAAATTTATACAGAAAAGAGGGAGGAATGATTTTTCAAAGAAGAAAAGAAAAAAAATTAAATTTTTTTGATGCCGCTAAAATAAATGGTTTGAAAGCTATATTAGCTAAATTTGCTCCAGAGGTAGAACCAGAAGATTTATTTAGTAGCAAACATTCTCGAAAAGGAAAAGAAGATGTAATTATTAAGTACTTTGGAGACACGTATATAAAAGAAGCAATTACAGAAGTTTTAATTACCAGTTATTCTACTAATTTCAGAAAGCCAATTTTTTTTACAAGCAATTCAACAAAAGAACAAGAATCTAAAAGCTCTCAATCATTCCGTATAATATGCGAGGGCCACAAAATGAAAGATGCAGCACTAGCAACTTCGGCTGCACCCACATACTTTAAACCCTATGCTATTTCTGCTATTAATCATCCTGACAAAGAGTATACATTAGTTGATGGAGGCGTATTTGCTAATAATCCAACTTCTATTGCAATTATAGAAGCAATGAACTCTTACAAATCGAGGACAGGAGAGAGTATATCTTTAGATGATTTGTTGGTAGTATCAGTTGGAACAGGAAGAAAATCGCGTGGATTGGATATCAAAGATATAGCAGATTGGGGACAAATTAAATGGATAGAACCATTGATTAATATGGCTTTGAACGGTCAAAGTGAAGTGGTAGACTATCAAATGGAGCAATTATTATCAACAAATCTGCAAGATAATACTCAGGATAAACAACACTATTATCGATTTCAACCACAATATTCAGAAACCAAAAACTCAAAAGATTATAGTATTGGCGGGGATGCTTTAATTTATGTGAATGACAATATGGATGATGCTAGTCCTGATAATATTTCTGATTTAGTAAAAGCGGCAGATAGATTTATTGACATGGAGAGACATAACTTAGAAAGATTAATCAAAAAATTTCAGCAATGAAATAGCTATTGAGTTGACACTATCTATAATTTTGTATAATGGAGAAATTTTGTCATTATGGATATAGATGAGTTAATAAGACAAAAACTGAAGAAGCGTGGCTATGATATTCAAAGAGAATTAGGTAGAGGTGGTTATGGCATTACCTACCTTACTACCGCTCCAAGTCCCTTAGAAAATTTAGTTGTTATTAAAAGTATCAAGAATGATTTATTGCAAATGCTTAAATCTGATATTAGTGCGTTAGATTCCTTAAATCAAATCCTAAAATCTTTTAAAAATGAAGCCGATATTCTCCTCAACCTAGAACATCCACATCCTAATATTGTCAAGGTTTTTCGGATATTTAGTGAGAATTTAGAACTACCAATTAACAGTAATGTCTATCCCTTAGAATTATTTTTTCTTGTAGTGGAATACATTGAAGGAGAAAATCTACAGCAGATTGTAAATAAACAAATTTCTCCTTTATCAGAAGGAAAAGCATTATCCTATATCCAGCAAATTGGTAAAGCCTTGGCTGTTATTCACGAGAAAAATTTGTTACATCGAGACATTAAACCGCAAAATATTATGGTGCGAGAAAAGACTGATAAAGCAGTACTAATTGATTTTGGAATCGCACGAGAATTTACCCCTGAAATTACCCAATCGCACACTGTCATGTACACAGACCCGTATGCTCCACCCGAGCAACTTCGTAGAAGAGATCAACGAGGATGCTATACCGATATCTATAGTCTAGCTGCAACACTATACTATCTATTAACTAAACAGCCTCCGACTAGTGCCTATAATAGAATTCTTGGGGACTCTTTAAATGAACCTCATGAATTTAATCCTAACATTAGTGATATAGTGAACCAAGCAATTCTTTGGGGAATGGAACTGCAGCCTTGTAACCGTCCTCAGACAGTTGAAGATTGGTTAGAAAAATTATTCTCCTCAGATGACCTCAGTTCTGAAAAAGGTGTAGACTACACCAAACTCCGAGATTTCCTAAAAGCACAGCAGTGGCAAGAAGCAGATAAAGAAACTTTCGCTGTTATGCTCAAAGCATCTGGTAGAGAAACACAATGCGGCTGGCTATATTACAAAGATATCGAAAACTTTCCCTGCACGGACTTACGGACTATTGACCAACTTTGGATAAAATATAGTGATGGGCGCTTTGGCTTTAGCTTGCAAAAGCGCATTTGGGAAAGCGTAGGTAAAGACTACTTTCAGTTTGCCGATCGCGTAGGATGGAGAAAGGGGTATAAGAAAGAGTGGATTAATTATCCTTTTGATGTAACTTTTGACACCACAGCACACCCTGGACATCTCCCGATTTCACCACGACTGTTGACATCTCCTCGGTGGTCTTCTCTCTTCTTTCGCATCCAGACTTGTAAATTATAATATATAAAGCTTTTCGATTTTTATTAATATTTGTAACAGCGTCTCTTCCCACGAAAGAATAAGCATTACTTTAACCTGATACCTGGCACCGTCGGTTCATAACAGTTCGCTCGAATAAATTTTTCTGCTACCTCATCAACCTCAGTACTCTCCTTTACCCTTTGCTTGATAAATTGTATTTAAAATATGAAATTATCTGGTCAGCAGCGTAAAAAACTAATTGATGCTTTAATTGATGCTTTTCCCACTAAATCATCGCTGGAGCAGATGTTATCGCTTGGATTAGATAAAAATTTAGACGTAGTTGCTGGAGGAGGTAATTTAGAAGTTGTTGTTTTTAACTTAATAAAAGTAGCGAATTCTCAAGGTTGGATTGACCAATTAATCGATGCTGCGTGTAAGGAAAACCCTGGAAACTTAAAGCTACAAGGTGTTGCTAAAGAACTATTGTCAAATTACAACTCAATAGCCAACCCTGCACGACCTAAGAATGAACAGATACTATTAGCCGCAGTCAAGGAAGAAGTTACAGCAAGGTTAAGGCAATCATTACACAATGCCGTGTTGATTAATTTGGGTAAGGAATCACAACCGCAACAAGTAAAGCGACCTTGGGATGCTGAGATAAAAATTGGACTAAAACCTGCTGAACCTCTCCCAATTGCTACAACAATTTTAGAAGTTTTTGACTCAGAAGAAATAACTGGTAAACTGTTGATTTTAGGGGCGCCAGGGGCAGGTAAGACAACCACACAATTAGAACTAGCTCAAGCTTTAGTTAGTCGTGCCCAAGAACAGCCTGATTATCCTGTTCCCGTTTTATTTAACTTATCCTCTTGGAAAGATGACCGTCAATCTGTAACTGATTGGTTGGTGACAGAACTTAAATCTAAATATGGTGTCTCAAAAAAGTTGGGTCAACAGTGGGTAAATAATCGGCAATTAATACCATTACTTGACGGTTTAGACGAACTTGAGCCACAGCGTCAAGAAGGTTGTGTTCAGGCAATTAACCAGTTTTTAGCTAGTGAAACTAAATCGCTTTATCTAGTTGTTTGTAGTCGGATTGAGGAATATAATAGCTACGCTACTCAATTACAACTTAAGGGTGCTATTTTATTACAGCCTTTAAACAATAATCAAATTTTTGATTATCTAACCTCTATAAATTCTATAGCACTTTGCTCAACTATCAGTAATGACTTAGACTTGTTAGAGTTGGTTAAAACTCCCTTACTACTCAGCATTTCTGTTCTAGCATCTCAAGAAATATCTGTTGCAGAATGGCAGCAATTTAATTCTACAGAAGACCGTTTAAAGTATTTGCTTAGTACTTACATAAAGCGGATGTTAACACGAGAAATTAATAGTAGAGCATATTTTGGAAGTAAATATCCTAACGCTCAACAAACTCAGCTATGGCTTATCTGGTTAGCTCAACAAATGCAGCAAGAATCTAAAACTGAGTTTTTAATTGAAAAAATTCAACCAAATTTGTTAAAGAGTAAATTTGGTAATTGGCTATATAATTCACTTCTTTGGGGAGTTGTAATGACGCTGATGGTTGCATTGGTTTTAGGATTGGCTGTGTGTGTGCTTTATGGTTTGTTTGGTGTAAATATTGAAAAGTTAGTTAATAAGTTAATTGCTGCACTTTTAGGTGGATTAACAGTTGGGCTACCATTTGGATTAATAGGTCTTTTTACAGGGCTATTTTTTAAGCCTATTAAAAATAAAATTATTCCAGTTGAAAATGTAGTTTTTTCTTGGAATAAATTTTTATCTCGACTAATTATATCATTATTGATAATATTTTGTAGCGAATTAATTTTCTATATATTTGGAATAGTGAATAATGTAATAAACGAAATACCTTTTTGTATTTTTTTTAGTTTAGTAATCGGGCTAATAAATGGAATTAATCAAGTAGAAATCAAAAATAAGACTATTTCTAATGAAGGTATTTGGCAATCAATTCAAAATTCGATTATTTTATCATTGAGAGCCTGGTTAATAGCTACAACCCTGCTATTTATAATTCAATATAATAATAATATAAATCTAAATAAAGTTTTAATATCAAGTGTTATAGGAGGATTATTTTTTGGACTGTTGATAGGAATACCCACAAGTGGAATGCCTGTTATTCAGCACTTTATTCTTCGCATAATTTTGTGGTTTAATGCCTATATTCCCTGGAACTACGCCCGTTTCCTCGACTATTGTACCGAACGCTTATTCCTCCAACGAGTTGGTGGTCGCTACCGCTTCGTGCATAAATTACTGCAAGACCACTTCGCGCAAATGGAGTTTAGGCGGGATTAGCCAGTAGCAAAGTTCATAACGTAAAACATCATAGGACTTAACGTAAGACAAGGTTAAAACCCAATAACAGAAATGGCTTTTTTGCGTTGTTCGGGTGTGACTTCCAAGTAGCGTTGCAATGTACCTAAATCGCTGTGCCCAGAGATTTCCTGAATGTGGCGAAGTGGGATACCAGCACTGGACATTTGAGTTAATGCGGTCCTGCGGAAGCTATGCGTACTGACACCTTCAACACCGATGCGGCTACAAGCTTGTCTCAGAATTTTGTCAGCTGCGAACCTGGTAAGGTGTTCAGTCACACCACGCTTACCAGGGAATAAGGCGCCAGGTTTTGGGGGTTTGTATTTTTCGAGTATTGAAGCTAGCCCAGGTTGGATATCAACAGTGCGAGTTTTTAGTTTCCCTTTCGTGATACCCTTACGGAATATGATGGTTCCGCCCTTGATATCAGTAGTTTTAAGAGCTAAAGCTTCGGATACCCGACACCCAGTAAATAAACAGATGGCGAACAACGCGCGGTCACGGTCACAAGTAAATCCTTCGGTAAACAGGCGCCGTAATTCATCGACGCTGAGAATTTCTGCTTGTCCGTTCCGGTCGTTTTTCATGTTCGGGTGGGTATTGGCTTTGCTTATAAAACAATATTACACTTAACACTGATTATGTGGAATCTATACCTTAAACCTTAATTCTTCGTTGACTGCTGCACCCGATTTTTATCGACTTAAGCAAACCTTATCAATCTCCCAACCCAAAACCCGCATTCCATCGTGAATCCATAAGTCTTGGCTATAGCAGGAGCAAAATTTCCTCTTTAGAGTATAATGCCCGACAGGTTTTCGCTCGGACACATGGCGCAGGATAAGCTTTCACTATCGGATACACAATAGAGTGCTGACGCGCTAGTATATGTACTAAAGGCATTGACGAGCGCCTTAAAGCCCCGTGTGTAGGTATGTAGCCTGATTCGGTTACTTTTTCTGCTCACTTCAAAAGACAGAGTTAAAAATATTTCCAGTCTTTGTGATACATATTGTATTTGCTTATTAGTATATATATACTGTTGAAGGTCTGCTTTTACGCGAAGTGCGAAGGATGTAATTTTAACAATGAAGATGCGCGACTTATTCTCTGGTTAGGCGCGTTAGTAGCATCGGAACAGAAAACTGGGTTAAGCTATGCTACATAAATGTTACAGAAGTAATTAGATGCTGTTTCATGTCTGAGAGCTACCATACCCCTCAAGAAAATCCTTATAAAATAGGACTTTTGAGCTAAAGCCGATTCTCTGTTCCAATGATATTCCCACCCCTTACTGTATCTTGATGTTTCTTCCACACCACTGGGAATACTAAGGGTATAACGATGGTGCAAAAGGTATTAGAGTGTTGAAGGAGGAAATTTAATGTCAGATGAAGAGCTACTACAAAGGTTGCATCGTACTTGGGTACAAGCTTTAATTCATGATTCAAGAAATGATTGCGCTGCGATTATTGTAGACGCAGAATTAAAGTTTGGTTACGGACACTATGATTGGGGGACACAAATTGATGCTATTTTAGTTTTTTTGCCTTTCTTTAGCTACAATAAACTGAATGAAGATGAATATGACGACATAAAAAAAAGCCTTACTAACTATTTTTTAGCTATTGCAGATGGACATATACCAGATTGGGATAACTCATACTGGTTTTCGCAAAACTTTCAAGTAAATTTTAGATTAAAACTTTTAGAAATAGAAGAAGATTGGAAAAATATTCTTAAAAATTTAATAAATCAGTCAAAGGAACTAAATCAAGGTCTTGTTACTGAAAAAGTATTTGCTCGTAAAGGTCAAGATATATTAACTTATAATGAAATGAAATTTGGCTCTCAATCCGAAATTAGGATTGCACAGGAATTAGAGCGAAAAAAAGTATTATTTTTTCCTCTGCCTTTAGCTGTAAGGAATGAAACCGGACAATGTTATAAAGACCATAGAGAAGTTGATTTTCTAGTTTGTGTTGATGGCGCTTTTGGAATATTAGAAGTAGCTTATCATCCAGATAGATATGAACAAGACCAAGAAAAAGATGTTTGGTTAAAAAAATCAGGTATTCTATGCATACAGCATTACACAGCCGAAAAGTGTTATAACCAATCAAGTACAGTAGTCGATGAGTTTCTAAGCATCTTGGCTCGACACAAAAGATAATTTAAAGAGGCATTCTCAAAACCACGTTACATCAGGAAAGGGAATTTCTCTACCTTAAGTGGGAATACTAAACTTATAACCTCTGAGCGAAAAAAATAATATGTGGATTCCTAGGTTCTGCGGTCGCAAGCCGACGTTAGGCGGGATTTTGGTGTTATTTATACAAGGAGCTAAGAATAAATTTATCTCGTTTGAAACAATTTAAGACTTTTAAATAAGTCTTTTTTTAATTGTTTCTAAATACTCAAAACAAAATTGAACACCATTCTTAGCATAATGCTCTCTAGCCGTACAGTTTTGTTTTTCTAAACCTTCTAAATATCTTGCCGTCATGCTAACTCTATAAAGAAGCTCATAAGATTCTTCTAAATCATTCCACTTATTTTGCTTTGCAATTTTTTTTACGTACATTCTTCGACGTTTGTGTGGCGAATCAACATCACCATCGTTTTCAAAGTTTCCGATATCACCTTGTCGAAAAGCATAATCATTAACCCAGTGGAGAGCAGCATAAAAGCACATAGTAACAGCCCAGTCAGGAAAACCTGCTTGGGCTGCTTTAGCGGTCTGTTCATTAAATTCAGCTTGCTTTTGGTAAATACTTGGATTGGGCATTACTAAAGGAAATTATCTGATTATTTTTTATACTAGAACCAAAATCGCTAAGTACCTGAGTTCCAAAGTCCCAATCTTCTTCATTAGAAATATCATAGATTTTCCATTCAGTCTCAACCACCAAAGCTGTTGCTTTCTCTGCAAGCTTCTTTGTCTCATCAAAATCAGCATAAGATAAGATTTGAAAAGTTATCTCATGCGAATCATTTTTGCTTCTTACGGCTCTAACGGACTCTACATTTTCCAGTTGTGCTAAACGACGCACTAACTTCTCAATTTCTAGCGATATAGATTTTTCATTGGAGAGAAAACCGAAAATTGAATTAATTCCTAAAACATTTAATGTATTAGAAAATACTTGGTTGATTCTAGGTTTTGTTAATGATAGAGTCATTTTATTCTCCTGAAATATCTCAGAACGCGAATTAAAAGTTTTTTTCCGTCCTGACGCTTTTTACTGTGTACACCACGGTAAATATAATGGTGTATACACTCCCATGCTACGCTATTTCTTAAAAAAAGTCACTTTCTCAAGAAACACTTTCTGACTTAGTAACGTTTTAGTCTGAATTGTCCTAGTCAAAATGTATTACATAGGGCTTAAAGCCTTGTTGCGTAAAGAATTTAGTTTTTAGCACGAGTCCCTTTGACAATTGTACCTAATAAGGGCAATTCCCAAAGTTTTGAAATTGGCTCTGGATAAGAGTTAGCTCTTTTGCTTAAGGGGGTAGAACTAGCATTCGCTACATTCTCACAACAACTTTACCATGTTTCGGGAGTGTTGGAATAGTGTCTTACCAGAACGTTGTACAAACTTTAATTAAGAGTCTTACCCTTGACCCGTAACCTTCCCTAAGATATTGCCAGACACGGTAAAACGTAGTAAGACATGGCGAACAAACTACTCAATTTCCGCTGCCCAGAACCCTTGCTTGAAGCCATTGATAAAATAGGTACTGTATACTATCCCGCCGATAACGATAGCGGCTGCGATAGGTCTAAAACCTTGATTGATATCCTCATGGCGGGGGTGGAAGCACTAACAAACGGTGAGGTTGTTTTACAGAAGCCGGGAACCGTAAAACACGACGTAAGACAAGTAACCGAAGCTGATATCAAGGCAATGGTTGAAGCTGTGGTGGTTGAGAAATTAACACAGCTTCCCGTACAGACACTTGTACAGACAGAGGTACAGATTCCCTCAAATATTCCTACCAGGAACGAGTTTCATGATTTAAAGGAACAAGTAAACGGGTACAAATTAAGCCTCATGCGGGAGATTCAAAACCGGGATAAAAGTATCAATTTACTCGCGGAGCAAGTTGCCGAACTAACCGCGCGTCTCGATGCGGCACCGCAATATGGTGTAGTTTCCCCTGAAGTTCTGGAAACCGCGAAGGAAGCTGTTTTAAGAAAGTGGCGAGTAGCTAAGGCGCCGGAGAAAAAGGAACGAATCGAACAAGCAATTGATAAATTTATTGATATTGTTTCCCCACCCGAACCCGAAACAAAGGATGTGGCTGGGAGAGAAACTAAAAATATTGATTTAAAAGCTGATAGCATAAATGATATCAATAAAAAATCTTCCTCACCGTGGCGGGAGTGGGAAGAGATTTGCACCGATAATATTGATGAAATATGGGAGCAGTGGCATGAGACGTAAAACTTCTAAAAAGATTCAATCTCCCAAAACTCCCCCAAATCCCCCTTCAAATACCGAATCAGCTTTTGTAGAAATGCGGTTAATGGGTACGGAGCAAGATTTAGAAAAATGGGCTTGGTTTCTAGATTTGGTAGAGTCAAAAGGTATGATTACTGTGCTTGAGAAAGGGAAGCTTTACAAGAACCGGGGGGAGTCTAAGCTTTATAGGCTTTACATTAAGATTAAACTGAGTCGATAGTATAATTGCATCATAATCCTGTTCAATTTATAAAAGAGAAAGCAAGGAAAATATGTCATCAGAAAAAGCATGGGAAAGATATGAGGATGTCACAAGGCAACTATTACTGGATATTCGAGAATTCCTTGGTATAAGCAAAGTAGAATCAAAGCAACAAGTTCAAGGAAACAGCGGAACTGAATGGGAAGTCGATGTTGTTGCTTATGACAATAACACAGGTAAAATTGTTTTGGTTGAGTGTAAGAGATGGCAAAGCAAGTTACCGCAATCGGAAGTGGGTGGATTTGCTTATAGAATCAATGATACAAATGCAGAGAGAGGAATAATTGTAACAAAAATGGGACTTCAAGAAGGAGCAGAAAAAGTAGCTAAGTACGAAAATATAACTTTTATTAAGTTAACAGTTGATGTTACCAATTATTCTGACGATTATATTGCGAAATTATCTAATAGACTTTTTATAAAAGTAACTAATGAACTTGTTACTAGTACTTCCTGCTCATCGTTAGTGACATTTCAACGTTATAAATTTTCAAACACAGTAGAAATTGAGGAGACAGAAACTTAATAGTAATTGTACTGTATTTAGGGTATTGAATAACATTACCTCTTAACGACAAATCAAGGGTGAGAGTGCTTGATTACTTCTATAGCAATATAGCACAGTTTAACCCGGTTTCTGTTCCAATGCTACAAGAAATCCGTCATATGCAATCCTAGTTAAAACTTTTTACTTTTTGGATAATTGTACAAACTAACTTCTACAGGTTCTTTATCATTAACGCCCTTCATTTTGAGCCAAGCTTTACCACTTGAAACAGCTTCCCCGTCTTTATTAGTGCTAGAAATACACTCAACTCTAGGCGCCGTATCAATAAGTTTAGAGAATCCAGTCAGCTTACTTGAAACCGCTGTTTGGTTATCACTGTGGGCAGTAAGACAAACTGTAAAACCCCACTTCCGAATATTGGTTAAAGACTGTTTTAAGAAGTTAGCCCAGTGGTCAGGGTCAACACCGTGTACTTCGTAGGTGTTACTCTCCATGAGGAAAATAGCTACTTTACCCTCTAACCCAGACTTGTCCTTGAGGCAATCCAAATAATCATCCTCATCAATTCCCATATCTACAGCTTGTTGTTTACGTCCTCGAATTGTATTCGGGAAGCTTTCAAAAAAAGTGTTTATTTCCTCAGCATCAGTTAATACCTGAACTCCCCCCCAAACGCTAGGGTTAGTTTCCGGGTTAACAATTACAATGTGATAACCAGCATCTTTAAGAAGTCGAATCATCAAGCGTTCTAATGTGCTTTTACCGCTTCCTTGTTCTCCTGATAAAACTCGGAATGGTAACTTGAGAAGTTGATATATCCAGCGATATTGTTCTTCTAATTCAAGCTTGGTTGATGTTGTGGATTCTAATTCCATGTCGCTATTTTTCATGCCTAATACCTTTTGGGATTCCTTATCAGCTTTAGCAGCGTCTCTTAGGTTCTCGGACTTGGACTTAGTAAATGTTGATTTCTTAGCCGAAATTTCTTCTAATGCCAAATCAAATTTAGCTTCATTAATCGTGTTGGAACGCTTTAATACTTCCTGTAAATGGATTAGTTCTCCTTTATGTCTAAGCTTATTTATTTCTTCTGCTATTTCCTTTTCTGCTTGGAATTCTTGTTTTTTGAATATTACTTTACGCTCATTAAAACCATGTACCCAATCCTCATACACTTTAGTTGAAAAAGCTTCTAACTCAGAAGAATAATTATTTTGTAGTGTCGATACTTTTAATCCTTGATTGTAGCGAGCGTAAATAATTAAACACAATACAGCAAAGGAATATTTAGGAATGTCTGGATTGGAAGCAGGAATGTTTCTTACAACAGTTGATTTTTTAATTATGTCTATCCATTCCCGCTTAAACTCTGAACCGTTACCCTCACCATAAAGTGATAAGTCATATAGTTGTTTAAGTACAACCAAATCGATATCTTTCTCACATCCCGGTACAGCCTTTTCTGAAGGTGCGAAACATATTTGATAACGCTCAAACTGAGTACCAAGGTGGGATATTAAATGAAAAAATCCTGCCAGTGTGAGCGCTATTACCGTGCCATGTTTATGCAAGAATTTTTTCATTTATTTACTTACCTATCTCGCTTTGGAACAAAATAATAAGCTGCAATCAGGATTAAAAAGCTGATAATTAAACCCGTACTTTGAGGCATGGTAATAGGGCTTTTATCTCCCTCAAATTCCTTTCTTTGTGTCTCTATAACTTCATACGTTCGTTCAGTTGCGGATTTTAAGTTGTTGTAATTATCCAAAACTCCATAAACTAAAAATCCTGCACCTCCCAACTTGGCGAGAACTGAAAAAGGCTTATGCATATTATCGATGTCTGGTTTCCCATTTTGAAAATTTATCCTAAATCCATCTAAATCCCTGGTAGCTGGAATCATTGCAATTAAAACTACACTTACTGTTACCAGGTTGGGGTTAAAGGTTATTCCTATGAGTGCTTTACCTAAAAAGTAAGCAGCTGCGACATAGGAATAATTTGTAAGTCTTTCGGCTATTGCTGCCTCCTTCCTAATATCCGCTTTGTAACTTGCTTTAAATTCCTCTATCTGTTCCTGAACTTTTTCGGGGTATTCAGTATCTAGCGATTTGTTCTGTTGATTGAAAAATGAAAACGACATAATTAAATTGACGTACTACTAACTAAATACAAACCCCAACTTCGCCAAAATACGAGTTACAGGATTGCTGGATTCCGCAACATAATCCTTATAATTAATACGCTCCAATTCCGATTCGCTACCGTGTTCAAGGATATGCTTCATTCTCGCCTTTTTATAATCGTTATCAACTTTTAACTGCTTGAGATAGGGACGGTTTACCAGTTTTATTAACTTATCTTTTGCATCAACTGAGTATTCGGCATTTACTATCTCTGCCTGCATTGAGATAAATTCCATTTCATCACTGTGCTTAGTATCCTGCAATGAACGTGCGGCGACTAATTCAGCATCAATTTCTGTAATTCCGTTGTTATAGTTACCCTCAGTTATAACCGTAGCAGCCTGTGCTTCAGATACTTTTAACCCATACTTACTACCTGCTTCAATAATGTCAGCTATTTTCTCGTTGTAGGTTCCCTGTGCGTTAATGATATCAATCCATTGGTCTGCTATTTGGGGAAGAAATTCATTAATAAATTGAGCTTCCTTATGCGTATCCCGTAAGTTTTTAAGTTCTTGCTCATCACCGAGGGTTTGTTTGTTTAAAGTATCGATGGAGAAATCTAAATCGTTTTTTAACCGATTCAATACGTTGTTCCCTCTGCCGCTCACGAAGTCTTTTATCCTCATCTCTTTTCCTCTCGTATTCGTCGTTATGTTGTTTGACGTCGTCAACACTTTGACCCGGACAAACTAAATAAAACCTGTTATCTTCTGGGTGCTGTTGATAATTACAATCACGCTTGTCAATGTTAGGGTAAAGTGCCTGAACTTGCTCAATTCTATTACGGTGATTGTTTAGGGTTAACAGCACTGGTGTTAATACAGAAACTAAAATTACTCCCCAACCAATCGGGCGAATATCCCATTTATCAACTTTGTAGTGATAATAAATTCCTAACCCTCCAACCACACCTGATAGTTTAGGTTTTGGCTGGGATTCTAAATCTTTCGAGGATTGCAGTTTGTCGGCTTTTGATATTTGAGCGTATTTGCTCTAAGTCCCCCTTTACTTCATTAAGTCCTTGTGCGAATTTAGTATCTAACCGTGCCTGTCTATTTGCTATGTGCTGCCTTAGTTCCGAGATAGAATCATCAACTGTTTTTGTTTCCTGGTGGTCAAATTTATCATCGACAAAGGTTTTAATAGCACTAGTAACCGAATCTACAAATGATTTATAATCATCAAATATATCCGGTATCTGGGAACATAATTCAACAGTTTCTAACTCCGATAACTGAACATCTAAAACTGAGCTTTGTACCGCTACTAATTCCTGCTTCTCACCTTCACTTACCACTATTCCTGTTTCCGTTTCTTGCTCAGATTCGATTTGTAGTATTGTAGTATTTGCTTCAGAAATCGAATTAATACTAACACTTTGGGTTGATGGTTCAATTTCTTGAACTATTGATGGTTCAATATGTTGAACTATGACTGGTTCAACTTTTTGAACTATGTCTGGTTCGTGTGTTGGTAAACTATCCTTTATCTCTGTTTTTAGTTCCTGAGAAGTTGGAGTATTATCAACAGGTTCGCATTCAGGAAGAAGTTTTGTTTCTACTTCATTGCTAAATTTGTCAACCAACTTGTTAATCACCAACACAGTTAAATCATCGGTCAAAGTTTCATTCGTATAACCAAGTAATTCTAATTCCTTCTTGATTACAGGTCTACTAAGCTTTATTTTATTCTTACCTCCTGATAAATTTGATTGAATCCGTTTTATGTAATCTGTTGCCATAATTCTTCCTCGCTTATTATTTTTGAACCTAAAAATTAACAGTCTTGAGCAGCTTCATCTATGGAACTGTAAAATAATTCTGCTACAGCATAAAGCCTTCCACTTCTTTCATAAGCCCTATCTGCCGCCTTGTACTCATTCGATTCTGGGGAATGGTCATATCTAAATGAGTGTAAAAACGCTCCGTCATGAGCTACTTGCCGAATAAACTTTCCAATTTCTTGATTAAGTTTCATTGCTGCTACCTTTAACTTACCTTAACTATGGATTGAGTAACGTTGTTTATTTCTCTCCTAAGCTTGTAAGTATGAGCCGCCAAGATTACCGGATACAATTCCTTTAATTCGTAAACACGATTTTTACGGAAACCGTTTAGAGGTTTAAACCATTTTGTAAGGGTGTTGGGATGGATTGCAATGTTATGCTGTTTAAACAATTCCAGCAATTCCTTACCGCTAATTTCTGATTCCTTGCCAGCGATTAATTGGTTAGCTACCTTTACCGAATTAACAATTGGTACAAGTCTCAAATCACATTTAGGAAGTTGTTTTTTAACTTCAGCCAGCCACGTAACATTCTGTTTTATCAACGGGAAGTCGTCACCGAAAATAGGTTTTAAACGATACCAACTCGCATCACTGATACGTTTTCCAAGTACCTCCTCAAATAAACTTCTTGCTTCTTTTTGGTCTAATTTTTTCATTTCAGTACCCCTAAACTTAGGTATTTGAAACAACTTACTGCAACTTGCAGCACTCCGTAATAGTACTAGTTTTGTAAATCACGCCTGCAATCTGTCAGTTTTCAGTGAGTGATTGCTGCTGACTGTGAAA
>ERZ1066119.241-NODE-241-length-42666-cov-22.158199_pt1 | contig 42666 bp, 38 predicted proteins | sample MGYA00382766_ERZ1066119 | MGnify/ENA primary metagenome ERZ1066119 (study PRJEB33369, sample SAMEA5778349) | biofilm metagenome | biome: Industrial cooling water; feature: Water cooling tower basin; material: Biofilm | place: United Arab Emirates | collected...
TCCCCCCTTTTGAAGGGGGACTTTGAATCCGGTTCCCCCCTTTTGAAGGGGGACTTTGAATCCGGCTCCCCCCTTTTGAAGGGGGACTTTGAATCCGGCTCCCCCCTTTTGAAGGGGGGTTAGGGGGGATCAAACCAACCATATTTGTAACTAGCAACTTGCGTTAATAGCTCATGCGAGCAGAAATGCTAGATTATGCTTTGCTCGCAATTAGCCATTAGCAATTAGCAACTAGGATGGCGGCGCGCGATCGCACTCATCCCATGCTAGGGTTGTCCTAACGTTGCCGATTGGCAGCAATCGATCGCCGTAGCCTCTGCTACGTCTTGTAACCCAACCGATAGCAATAAACTTTGCCATTCAGTAGCAATGATAGAATCATCGGGGCGCTCTCGTCGCAATTCTGCTAGAGTTGCCAGGGTTTCGTACCAAATTCTATTTTGGGCATAGAGTCGGGCGCGCTGCAAAGGTTCTAAACTGCCGATCTGTTCCTCTAGGGTAGAACTTAGTTGAGTTCGCTTTATCCATCCTTCAAACACTACATCTCTACTGCGCTGAGCGCGATCGCAAATCAACGCAAGTGACCATTTATACCGCTTCCCGACCTCAAGGGATGGAGCGGCATCGGGCAGCTGAATCCCAACAATCCCCGATTTACCGGAAAGCGAAACAGTGGTTTGGTACAGTCCCTTTTGGCTCTCATCCCAAAGACTCAGTTCGGCTGAAAGGATTGTGGCATCCGGGATATAAAGAAAAATTGTCGGATGCGCTTGGGTGGTCAACTCGGTGTCAGTATGGGGAATCAATGCGATCGCTGGCTTTTGATTCTCGGAAGTTTCAGCACTAGGGATGGAACAAATACCCCGCGAAGCTCCTCCCGTGGTAGTTCGCGGCGAGCCATTGGGTTGGAAAACTACGCTACTAGAATTATTGGCAGAGGCTATACTTCGACCTAATGTCCCACTTAAGGGAACTAGCTCAAGGCTAACGGCAAGGGGCAACAGCAAGAAAGCCGATAACCGCATCGCTATTTTAATCTTCATAACTTATACACCTTCTCTCAGTAGGTACAACATGTTTCAACTCGATAAGATAGGGTATCGAGTTGATGTCTTCAAGTGCAAAACTGACGTAACTTCTTGTCTGGCGGTTAAAACTGGACTCAAATCGATAAAACCCGCCTTTTTAGATTGGCTGAGTCACTTTTTTTCACAATTTACACGGTTTGAGGTGGCGTTCGTTGAATAACCTTCGATTAAAAATAATGCGCCTTTGAGTTAAATCCTAGTTATTTATATTCAACGAATTCCACTTCACGATTTATCAGAATGTAATGCCGATCTGACTCAAAAACAATATAACAAGTAAACTGCTGAGATCAAAGCGATCAATTTAACCCCTACGGGTGATGAAACTAAAAAAAATATCTTTTTTTTTGGTATTTGATAAATTTTGGGCGATCGCGTGGCATTTCCCCAGAAAATCCCTTGGAGTTTGCTATAGCTGCAATGTCATGCTGAGGGAGCTAGCTGGGCAAATAGTTGAGGCCAAGCGATCGCATCTGGCCTACTTCCAGCGTTAATTAACTCAAATATTTTCCCCTCGGTTTCTGGATGATTGAGACATTCGACACCAGCAGCAGCTACGTCAATCCGACTCGTCTGACCAGATAGTTTATCCCCCGTACCGATGACAACACCCAGCTTCCCTCCCGTGGTAGCTTTTAGCAGCGTGTTGAGGTCGTAGGAAGTGAAAGGGCCATCGATTAGCCGTCCCGGTCGAATAATCGTGTAGGGCAATCCCGAAGCGATAACGGCTTGCTCGCCTTGCTGTTTGGCATCCAAAACGCCAAACCCATTCAGCAAACTAAAGGGAGGCTTATCTTTGCGCTCGATGCCGCAGGAAGATACAAACACAAACCGCTTCAGGTCTTGAGGCGCTACACTTACTAGATTGCGAACTCCTTTGGCATCAACGCGAGCGGGGCTATTTCTAGCTTTACTATTGCGGTAGCCAGCATCGAAATAGATTTTTCCCCATTCGATCAAGCGTTGTATCTGGTTGGTTTTTGGCAAATCAAATTCCCATCGAGCCGAGGGAAAGGCAGTGGTTCCAGTACAGCAGATAATGTGAGTAACATTCTCCACCGCACTCGGCAGGGTTTCTGCTTGACGGATATCGCCCAGGGCAATTTCCACCTGGTTATCGAACATTTGTTGAGCTTTCTGCTGGTTGCGGGTGAGGACGCGCACCGCATAACCTTTTTCCAGCAAAAAAGCTACCGTTAATTGCCCAACACCGCCGGTAGCGCCTGCAACCAAAACTAGATCAGACAAGGCTCGCCTCCCTCTTCCAGTTCTTTATTACGACTAACTAATATCATGTTCCTTGGATTGCCTGTAGTAATCTCAGGGAAGATCTTTTCTTTGAAAAGATCTCTGCTGGCATCGGCATCGCGCGGGGGCGGGTTTATGAATACTATTCAATTCCGCTCAAAGTTTTCTGGTAAAATCCCCCCCTATGACCCGATTAATTGTGCCAGTTGTAGGTTGGGTTTCGTACCTCAACCCAACTTGCCTTTTTAAGGGGGGAACCGGATTCTTAGTCCCCCTTTTTAAGGGGGATTTAGGGGGATCTAAAATGCTTGACCTCATAACTAGCAACTTGAGTTAGTAGAGTTGGCTTTCCCTATGCTCAACCCAACCTACGAATCTGTACCAATTCGATGCTTAAGGACTTGAGATAAAACATCTTTGTCGCAGAACTATCTTTTTTGAGCGCAACCGTCCAGCACCCGATTTCCCAAGATCAAAGTAGCGCTGTAGGGATAGACGATATCTGACATGGTATCGCTACAGGAATCAACTTTTTTAATTACTAATAAACCGCTGGGTTGACCGTTGAGTCGATAGACTCGCACTAAGTCAGGCGGACGCCCCGCTGCGGAAATTGGAGCGCTATAAGGATAGCGACGGTTGGGAGATTCTGGAGTTGAATAAATAATGCCCCTACGACCGATCGTGATGCTCCAAAACGGTTCATTACCGCGAACGATAAATTCTTCAACGCGGCTTTGAGCAACCAGGGTGGAGTTCTGTGCAACTACCGGGTTAGTGGCGCTATACAGCCCTAATAAAACAGCATAGAAGGGAAATATTTTCATACAAGCAATTCTATCATCTGGGGTTGATTAATATCAATATCGGTCAATTGCTAATTGCTAATTGCTAATTGTTAATCAGCTTTAGCAAGACTCATATCTTGCACCTACCCGATCAACAGCCTCCAAATAAATTTGGGGCTGAAAGCTTAAGTTAGCTAAAGCTAACAACTACAATCAAGGTTTTAACCCGTTGAAACGGGTTGCCTGCTTTGTGATGTGAAATTTATTTCTGTTGGCTCAGTGCAAGATTTGAGAAGAGGTAACTGTCAACCCTCCGACTAGCTCAGGGCAAGCTGTCCACTGTCAACTGTCAACTGTCCACTGTCAACTGTCAATATTAGCAATTAGCTAAATTTACTGCCAATTTCCCACCAAGACAAAGGGTGCCCAGAAGTAAGGGTTTTGATACTGAGATTGAGATAGCAACGCTAGCTGTGCGTTGCGGAGTGCTTGTGCTTTTGTCACTCCTTTTTTGGCAAGTTCTTTGTAAAATTCAACCATAAAAATGGCAGTCGATTCGTCATTTACCTGCCAGAGAGTTGCCAGGGTGCTGCGGGCACCAGAACGAATGGCTATCCCTGCCAATCCTAACGCAGCGCGGTTATCTCCTGCAGCGGTTTCGCAGGCACTCAGGACAAACAATTCAATCGGGCGCTGTCCAAGTTCGCGATCGCGCAAAAGTCCATCCAATTGCTTGACGTTGATGCGATTGTCCCAAGACAAAATAAAGGTATCCTCGGCATTAGAACTGAATTGACCGTGAGTTGCTAGGTGTAGAACTGGATAAGGAGCCGCACGGATTAATTGTTGCAAATTGGGAAGGGTAAACTGTTGGTTGAGCAGCACTCTTGCGGGAACTTCAGTGCTAATTTGTTGCACTTCAGTAGCGGCACCTGGTAAAGGTGGGAAACCCTGACGGCTTTCTGATAAAGCAGCAGTTAATGCACGTAATTGTTCTGTTGTCAAGCGGCGAGGTTCGAGCAGTTGCAGTCCGGGGGTGAGGGCGATGTTATATTTTTGAATTACGTATTGTTGACCGTCGTAGAGGGCTGCCATTGGCAGATTTCGCAAAGTGCCATCTAAGACAAATACCAAAGTTTTAATATTATTTTGAATTAGATCTGACTCGGCGGGACGTATCAACCAATCGTAGAGTTTTTGAGCTAATGGTAGTCGTTCTTGCTCAAAAGCGGTGCGGCGTAAAGAAGTGCGAGTATCTATGAAGGTTTGCTCTAATTCAGTTTGGGATTTTATGGTGGAATAGTGACGCAAAGGTTGATTGGGTAGAGATACAATAACTTCTAAGCGATCGCTTAAAATAATCGGATAGAATACCGCCGCAGTTGGGTCAATTTGGTCTATTTGTTTAGGTTTGGCTTGGGCGCAAGCATCTTGAAAAAAGTTATCGAGTTCTGCTAACTGTAACGATTCGATGGTTTGACGCGCTTGTTTAATATTTTCTTGGCTGGCATTCGGTTGCAGCAGTAAGCTAACTAACTCGCGATAAACTGGTTCCACGCTTTCCCGGAAAGAAAACTGCACGTCGGGATTAATGGTGACCAAATCGCTGCGGAGAGAGGAGAGAATTTTGGTAGCTTGGCTGTAGTGAGCGATCGCTTTCTCCACATCCCCCTGTGCCTTGTTAATCCGTCCCAACTGCCAGAACAACTGATATGCTATATCCGGTGCGGTCAAAGGCTGTACAAGGCTTAGTCCCTGGTTGGTGATGTTGGCAGCTGGTATCCATTGCTGTTGCAATTCGTACAGTCTTCCCCAACTAGCTAAAACGTATGCCTGAAATTTGGCATCGCCCAAGGCTTTTGCCCGCTCGAGAGCAGCGGTTAAAATTTCTTCAATTGCCCGATAGTCGGGATTGGCATTTATTTCTGCTAGTTTCAGCAAACTTCTGGCAAAATTAACCTGGGCGTAGACTCCCGCGCGCGTGGGAGGTAAGCGCATGACGGCTGGCTTTTGAGATTGCCATAATGCTAATGCTGCTGCTGTTTTTCCCATTTCTACCAACAGGCTAAGCTGGTTTAGTCTGGCTTGGATTTGCCCAAAGGGCGATGGGGTGTTTTCTGCTGCTTGGTACGCAGTTAAAGCTGCTTCGATAAATTGGCTTCTTAAGTTAGGTTGTGGGGAATTTTTCACTGCTAGAGCGATCGCATTATTCCCTAAACTTAATTGAGTCGCGGCAATTTCTGCGGGTAATTGCAATTTTTGGGCAGCTTCCAGGCTTTGCTGTAAAACAATTTTAGCTTGCTCTAATTCGCCCAAGGCGTGCAATACATCCCCCAAACTCCGCAAACCCCAAACATTAATCGACGTTACAGGTAATGCTTTCAGGGTTTTAAATTCTGCTTCGCTGATATTGCACTGCTGTCGTTTTAATTCTGGATTTGCACTTGAAGAAAGCCCGAATAATTCGCGTAAAACCTTACAAGCTCTGGGATAAAACCCTAAATCTTGTAAAGCAGAAGCTTGGTTAATTTTACTTTGAGCAATGCCAATTTTATCGTTGATTTGTTGGTAAATATTCGTTGCTTTTTGCCAAGTTTCTACCGCATCTGCCCCACGCCCCGTTTCGCGATAGAGTCTTGCTTGAACGTCCAGTGCTTCGGCGAGTAACTTTAACTGGGTATGGTTTTTGGGTTGGGTTTGGAGGAGCGAAATACTTTGCGCGATCGCACCTTCCGCATCTTGCCATTGTCCCAGTTGTTGATACACCAGAGACAGATTCCGTAGTGCGACAGCTTGACTCAGGCGATCGCCTTTAGCAGCAAATTCGGCGACAGCGGCTTGCAACTCCCTAGCAGCTTGGGCAAAATTACCCGATTCGTAGCTATTTTTTCCTGGTTGAACTTGAGCGATTGTGGTGTTGGTTTTTGATACTTGCGCCACCACAGACGGGGCTGTCATTGACAGGATAAATAGCAAAGATAAGAGAACAAGGAAGCGATTGCGATGGAAAAACCGAGAAATCCCAAGAATTTTTAGCGGTTGGTTAGATTTGCCCTCTTCGCTTGGCGATCGCCCGTTCATTTCCTACTCCTTTTTACTTTGGTAGTTCCCCAAAAATTTGTCTATAGCGTTTTAGCAGCTGCCTTTATGATTCAAGGGGAACCTCGTGCCAGGGCGTACCAAAATCGAATTTAACGCGGCGGACAGATGATTTGGGCATTGGGATGGCGAACAGAAGCTGAATTACCCGGATTATAAGCCACCAGCGTTACCACGCCTCGCTCGTCGATCTCCCAACCTTGAGCAGGTACTATCCGCTCCCTAGATGAGTCAGTCAATTCTCCCCTAATCCCCTGCTTCTCTGTGCCCCTGCTCTCTTGCGGCGCGGGTAATTCGCTCCAACTGACGCGCACCGGATCGTCAATTAAGCGATCGCCTCCATTGGCAGGCAAGCCACCTCGTCCAGTGATGACAAATTCACTCGCTTGCCCTTCTGCACAAGGATTGGCAGCGATTAAAGTTGCCGAATCGACGATATTTTGCGGCAATTCTACCAATCCTTGAGCTGGATTAATCCCAGAGGTGCTAAATGTGACCGTCCCTTGTAAATTAGCGCCCGCAGCTTGAGAAATCGCAGCAATATCGTTGCTTTGAAGCAAGAAAGTTGGATTGACTGTTAGCGCTTCCAATTCGGCATCAGTTAACCCTAAGTTATTTCTGATTTGGTCGCGACTGATAGCCGCGATGCCGAAAATATTATCAACGTTGATATTAACCGTGCCGCCTTTTGCTGTTTGCGCGTTGGCGGTGATGTCGCTATTTTCTGCTGGGAAAGCTAGGAGGATATCGCTGTTGATGGTAATGTTGCCGCCCATAGAACTGCCAGCATCGGTAGTGATGCGGCTACCACGGCGTAACTGGATGTCTTTCGCCTCTAGGTTAATATTACCTTCGCCACCAGAGCCAGTTGTGGCGTTAATGCTGCTGTTAGTGTCGAGAGCGATCGCCGAAGCAAAAATGTTAATCGTGCCAGCATCTCCCGAACCCAAATTAGCGACATTGATCGTGGCGCGATCGCGGATAATCAATCGATTACTATTGATATTCAAAGAACCAGCTTTCCCTGTTGCATCGGGATTAATAATACCTAATGCGCTACCCGATGAAGCCTCAATTTTGCTGATAAATTGACCGCCATTGGCACTACCAATCACTTCAATTTCTTCGGCATCGATCGTGATATTGCTCGCATTTCCTGCACCCAAAGATGCGGTAGAAATTACTCCTCCATCTCGCACAATTAACCTGGGAGTATTAATGCGAATCTCGCCTCCTGGTTTGTCAGTCGTGGTCAAAGCACCAATAGAAGTAGGAATTTGCCCTTCACCTGCCACAATTCCAGCAGAAATTCCGCTCACTTCGACAGACTCAGAGGCTCGAATTGTGATGTTACCTCCATCTCCTGCCATTGAGGAAATCACTCTTCCAGCAATCATAAAACCGCTTCCCGAGTCGATCGATACGCCTTCTGAGGCAATCAATCGCCTGGTGTCAATCGTAATATCTCCTGCCTTCCCCGTACCTCTAGCAGCCGTTGTGCCGATAGCGGTTTGTAAGGGAGTGTCGGGAGTTCGTAGCACTTGGACAGATTCAGAAGCTCGAATCGAAATATTACCTGATGACCCCTGACTCAGGGTAACGGCACTTACCACTGAAGCATCTCGCACCGTTAACTGTCGAGCCTCAATGTCAATATTGCCACCATTACCTGTGCTGCCAAATAGCGTCCCGCTATTGATTCCAGAACCAGCAATATCGATCTCGTTTGCACGCAGGGTAATATTTCCACCTCGTCCTGCACCAAAGGTAGCACTACCGATACTCGCCCCATCGCGCAATAACAAGCGTCTTGTATTTATAGTTATATCTCCTCCCGATCCGGTGCTGCTTCCTGTTACCAGCAATAGGTTTGGGTCGAAAAATGTGATGATGCCGTTCATAATAATTTGAGCGAGAAATTCCCGAAAGCTTTCAACTCCAATTCCAGAAAGTTCGACTAATTCGGTGGCATTGATAGCGATCGACCCTCCCATGCCGCTGCCAAATGTAAAGGTAGAAATTTCCTTTCCTCCTGCGATTCTGACGGCATCAGCGCGAATTTCAATCCCTCTACCATTCTCATTTCCTAAAGTCTGTGCCGCAATTTGGGAACGGCTGATATTAACATCTTTACCTCTGATTTCTAATCTTCCACCCGCTAATCCACTGGTGTTAATGGCTCCATCAGATATTTGAATGTTGCCGAAATTTTGGATATTTTCGTAGTTCAAAGTCTGAATCAGCCCAGTTGGATCGAAACCAACAAAACCGGGACTGGCGACGCTAACAAGGAGGATTTGTCCGCTATTAGCAGTTAGAATGCCGCCATCAATTTGGATATCGCCTCCAACAAAAGCTAAAGTTTGACCGGGTTGCACGGCTAATCCGGAGTTGTTGATAATTCGCAAAGGCAACGGTGGCAGGTTTTCCACTGTAGCAGTCGAGCGATTGATGATGCTGCCCGGATTGTTTCTAAATTGCAAGCCAATGGGAATATTAATTGTCAGTATTGGAGTTTGGGGATTGCTAGCACTGAATTCCCAGCCGCTATCGAACACAAAAGTATCGGCAGTTGTGGCTAAAAATGAACCGCGCAAGTCAAGTTTGGCATTAGCGCCAAAAATAATGCCATTGGGATTGAGGAAAAATAGGTTAGCATTGCCCAATACTCCCAAAGTTCCCAAAATATTAGAGCGATTTGTTCCGGTAACGCGAGTGAGAATATTGGTAATACCATCGGGATTAGAAAAATAAGCGCCTCGTCCTTCGCGGATGTTAAATTCGCTGAAACTGTGGAACAGATTAGCGCCGCGAATTGCACCGCCGTCTATGCGATCGCTTTCAACTCCATTAATCTCTTGATTGGGAACTACCCGCGAATTCTCCGCCCCTAAACTACCATCTGGAATAATTTGTGCCCCAGCATGAGCCACAAAGGCAAACAAACTTAAAACAACTACATTAGATAAATAAATTAATCGATGTTGCATAAATCTACCCAAAAAATCGGTTTAAATTCTTGTCTAATAAAAATCCTAGTTTGCAATCCTATAAGCTTTAGGAAGAGGTAACTGTCAACTGTCAACTGTCAACTGTCAACTGTCAACTGTCAACTGTCCACTGTCCACTGTCAACTGTCAACTGTCCACTGTTAAAAAGGACTATACCGCAAGGAAAAATAAACGCCTTTTTCTTGCCAAGTTCTATCGCTCGAATCGACATCAATTAGCGGAATACCATAGTCTATCCGCGCCGAAAAATTATCTCTCATTTGCCACAAGAAACCCAAACCAATTCCCAGCAAAGTATTCGAGTCTTGCATTTCCGGTTGTTCTTGGTTATTCCATCCGTAACCAAAATCAACAAACGGAGTTACCTGCAAAACGCCCCCCAATCTCCGAACTCGGAAAATGGGAAGGCGTGCTTCTGCGGAAACAAAAATACCGTTATCTGTTAGTAATGTATCCTGACGATAACCGCGCACGCTTCTGGCACCCCCTATTCCTATTTGCTCTAAAGATACTAAAGGATTGGGTGTTAATTGGGCATCGGTACGAAAGATCAATAAAGTATCCGGTGCTAACAGCCTCACGTACTGAGCTTGTCCCCGCCACGCAAAGAAACGACCATCTGGCGCTGCGTTGTTAGTGGTAGCATTGAGAACATCTAAACCGACGTTGAATTGCGATCGCACGGCAAACACATCTCTAGGATTGCGTCGCACGTAGTCTTGAAAGAAACGCAAACCATAAATGCGCGTTCTTCCTTGTTCATCCGATCCCAACGCCAGGGGAAATCCTTTATCTTGGATAAACGTCTGACTTTGTTGGTAATCTGCGGTCAAACCGACGGCAAATTCTTCACTAGGTCTTAAAATAATCGGTTGGCGAATTGTCAATCCCCCAGAGAAAGATTTCCCTTCAATATCGATGCGATCGAAGGGCGGTTCGATTACCGATGTATCAGAATAACTCGCGGTTAATCCAATCGTACCGTTGCGGGGATTGAACGGTATAGTGTAATCCAGGTCGTAAGCGTGACTGCCGTTGGTATTAGCGTAGGAAAAAGCGATCGCATCCCCCAATCCGGCTAAATTCAAGTCTGTAATCGTCACCCCGCGACGAAAACTACCCACGCTGGGAGAACGTTCGTTATCAAAAAAAGCTTCGGCGTTAAAGGTATTTGCCTCTTGCACTTGCACTTGCAGAATGCTAGCTTCCGGACGTACCCCAGGCTGAAGTTCCGCCCTAATACTGGCGATCCGGGGGTCGAGTTGTAACAATTGCAACGCTTGTAGCAGGCGATCGCGGTTGAGAGGGCTTTGGGTGGCGATTTCTAAACGTTCGCGCACGTACCCCCGATGTAAACGTCTAGTTCCTGTAACCCGGATCTCTTCTAAACCTCCCTCTATGATGCGAATTTTCACCACCGCCCGATCTTTGGGAAAAGTTTGATTTGCTAAAATCACCGCCCCAGAATTGATATACCCTGCATCTACATACCTTTGTGTCACAGCTGCTTCAGCTGCCAGCAGTTCGGCAAAGGTGAGCGGTCTACCTGTAAACTGTTGGGTGACACTGGCTAATTCGCGATCGCTAAATGCCGTATTGCCCTCAAATTCAAATCGTTCTACCGCAATCGTCTCAGTATTTTCCCGGATGGGCGTTGGTTGCATTGGAAGCGGTGCGGTTTGATCTAGGGGGTTGGGTTGAGGAACTGGTAAAATCGGCGCCGGTAATTCGGGATCTCTGGGAAAAATCGGATTGGGGGGAGATTGAGCTGCAACTTTAAACGGGGTTAAAAGTATCACCCCGCTGGCTAGCAACCTTACCCCATATCTAGAAAGAGTTTTTTTCACAGCTATTCAGCTTGAACTTATTGATTGAGAATCAGTAATTGCCGCTAGAATATCTAAAAAATTCATTACCTCTATCATCGGGCAATCTTATGATGCTTTAGACAAAAAATCAACAATATTCCTACAATTGTTACTTTTCTCCTATCTTGCACCGTTCTCAACCATTTGCAAGAAACTCAGGTGTTAGTCGCGGTGCAAGTCTGAGTTTTCTCACATCTTGCACCTAAGAGATAAACAGCCTCCAAATAAATTTGGGGCTGAAAGCTTAAGTTAGCTAAAGCTAACTACAATCAAGGTTTTAACCCGTTGAAACGGGTTGCCTGCTTTCAGATGTGAAATTTATTTCTGTTGGCTCTGGTGCAAGATCTGAGTTTTCCGACTTTCTGGAAGTTAGCACCAATTGCCTGAGCGTAGCGTCACATTAGCGCCTCTCGCTCATCCACCTTTCGATCAAAGCTTGGTTCTTATCGCTTTCTGATTGTTTCAAATATTCAATTGCAATCCGTCCAGCCGTGGGGGAAACATTGCATTCTTCTAAGAGCCGTTCAAAAATGATCCGGAGTTGCTGTTGTTCTAATTGTTTGTTGATGACAATAGCCAGAGCGATCGCTGCCGCGATTAATCCTATTATTGGTCGCACTACTGGCAACCACCATCCCTGTAAAAAAGCCAAGTAAGCAATTAATAATAAACCCAAACAAGCTAACAAGATACTGCAAGCGATCGCCTGCAAAGACTGCAACCGCCAGGTTAAACCCGCCCCGATTAATGACCAGAGCAAAATCCACAACCACTCTTTAGGTTTAATCCAAACATTAATCAAAGGTCTTCCATCTAAAACCGCACTTAAAATCTGACCGATTAAGTTAGCATGAATCACTACTCCCGGCGTCCGTTCTGCCGTGCCAAACAAACTTTTACCGTAGGGCGTATAAAAAAAATCGTTCAAGCTTTCAGCCGTCGCACCAATTAAAACAATCCGATTCTCTATTAAACCAGGTGCAATTTGATTGTTCAGCAGGTCGGTCAGAGAAATTGTTGGGAAATTATCTAACAATCCGCGAAAGTTCAGCAAAATTTGATATCCGCCATCATCAGCACCAACATAGCCGCCATCGTTGGGTTTAAATGGCTGGAAAGTAGCTTTACCAAACTGCAAGCGATTATCGCCTATTTGATTTGGATTCACCCCTTCCGCTTTCAAATAAATTAAGGCCATTTGCAATGATAAACTCAGATAAACTCGCTGTTGGCGTTTCACCGATAGCAAGCCACGGCGGACTTTTCCATCCAGATCCAACACGATATCAATAAAGCCAATTTGCCCTAACTGGCTTAATACTAACGGTGGAGCAACTCGACTGCCAACAACCTTCTCAATTCCAATTAAATTGGGGGTTGATTTAAACATTTCTACTAATGCTTCATGACCAGGCTCTACAGGTAAATCTCGATATAAATCTAAGCCGATTGCTCTAGGATTGCGCGCTTTAATATTTTTAATTGCCTCAACTAAAACTCGGTCTGGTATAGGCCACTGTCCAATTTTAGTAATATCCGTTTCGCCAACGGTAACGATCGTAATCCGCGGATCGGGAGATTCTAAAGGACGGAGCCTAAAAAACTGGTCTAGCACATCCCATTCCATTCCCTGAAATAATCCCGTCAAACTTAAAACGATCGCAAAGCTGGCGACGCATAGCGCCGTCACGGCAATCCATCCTGACCAAATTCTATGTCTGAGAGATTGTTTTTTAGCATTTCGTCTAGTAAAAGAGAGGATATAACTGGCTTGTTCAACCGATTCTAGGGCATTTTCAGTTTCCCGCTTGCTCAATGCTTGACTAGCTGCTAAATATTGATAATCTAAGTCGCTCAAACTTTTTCCCAATGCCCAAGTCAGGGCATCTTTAAGCGCCTGTCCCCGCAATAAACGCGATTCGTCAGTGCGTTGGGAAGCAACCCAAGCTTCCAAAGATTGAGAATAAGGACGCAAAGCAGCTAATCGTTTTTCAACCCACTCGATGTTAAAAACTTCTTGATAAATGCGATTTTTAACGTCCAGTAACCCTTGTTCTCTAACCACCAAACCGCTGAGTAATAGTTCAATCTGTTCGCGACTATCATCAGTTTTGACAGCAAATCCTTGCAAAATTTGCTGATAAATTCCCAGCATTCTGCCCGTATATTTACCCTGGCGATCGATGCGATCGCGTATCGTCCTCAAATGCTCCGGTTCGTCTTGAGATTCCCAGCGTTCTATTACATTCGCTCTGACCATCTTTTCCACCCAATCTGCCTCGGTTGCTGGCGCAATAGTCACCGAGCTACCTGCCCTACCTTCGCTAAAATTAGTGATAAGATTGCACAGTTTTTGCGTTAAAAATGGCTGTCCTCCTGTCCAAGCTAAAATTTCTTTTAAAATTTCTTGACTCTTAGCATCTTTTATGTTTAATCCCTCAGCTAGCCCCCTAGCTGACTGCAAGTCAAAACCTTTTAGTTCAATAGCTTGACCGATATTAAAGGGAGTGCGATTCCGATCTTTAATTAAATCAGAAGGCGTAGCAACACCAAAAATAGCAAACGCAATCCGCTTGTAGTTTGGATTAATCGCTCTTTGGTTATAGCAAAATCGAATTAAGGCAAAAAAGTCATCAACGGGGAAATTTAAACTCAGAGTACTGTCGATTTCATCAATAAAAATAAATAACCGATCTTGCGGAAATTGAACCTCTAATAACTCGACAATAAAGTTGTTGAGTATTTGAATATAAGAAAAATCTTCCCGTTCTTTCCACCAATCTTTAAATTTAAGTTTATTTAACAACTTAAACCCCGTCCACAACTCGGCAACAATGCCCTTGTACCATTGCAGAGGAGTGATATTTTCACTGCCAATATTGGTCATATCGATAGCAGTGCATTTAAATCCTTCGCGTTCTAGGCGATGTTTAGTTCGCACTAAAAGCGAAGACTTTCCCATTTGACGGGAGTTGAGAACGTAGCAAAAATTACCTTTTTTTAAGGCTTCGTAAAGTTCTATATCTGATTGTCGCTCTACATAACTCGGAGCATTGCTGGTTAAACTACCGCCAACTTGGTATTGATAGTTATCCATTGGGGAGGAATTCAGGAGTTAAATTTTAGGTTAACTCAGAATTGGCTGATGATGGAGATAACGAAGAAGTAGAAGTAATTACTTCCCCATCTTCCCCATCTATTGGGAGTTTGGCGGATTACCCGTCACCAGGGGGGCGGCAAAATCTGGCGGTGGCGGCGAAAGCCCCAGGAGGACTAGATAGCGGCTAAAAACGATCCGGGAAGGTTCCCAAGGCGATCGCCAATAAACCTCCTGAATCACCGCTTTGTTATCCTCATTGGTTGACCAGTTAAAACTAATTAACCCGAAGTTGTTGCGCCCGACAATTTCTTCACCTTCTTGCAACCACTGATTTCGCCAAATTAAAGCGCCGATATTTTGCCAATTAGTTGCGGCAACCGATTTCAGATCGGTAATCAATTCCTGGGCTGGCTCGCGTTTAATCCAATCGATACGATAGCGCCAATCAGGCAGAGACTTGCGATCTTTGAGCGCAATTTTCCAAGCAATTTCCTCGTTACCGCGAATCGGCTTAAACGATATTATAGTTGGCGTTCGATCGGGAAGCTCTACATCCATCATCCGCACCATTTGCGGCGTGAATTGGATTTCGATCAATTCCGGTGGTTCGTTCCATCCCAGCCATTCTTGCGAAGCTTCTGGGAAAATAGATTTTAACTTTGTGTGAGCAATATATGTTTTCCACTCGGCATTTTTAAACGCACTAGAAGTTAATTGTGCCAATACCCGCGCTCTTTCTGGCGGATCGGGATTGACGGGTAGATCGCCAAAATGGCGCCGGAACCAGTAGTTGAGTCGAACGGCACAGGAATAGTGAATATCGCCAGAGAGGATGATAATGCGATCGCGTCGCTTAAACAATTCTGCCAGCAACTGGGTAAAAGCCTCTTCATGAAAATTCCACGAATCCCCCACATCCGAGCCAAACACCTTACCCTGACTCAAATGTAACCGTTGCACCAAATCAATAATCGACAAACTCACCAAATTTGTCGGCAAAACCACCAAAGTTACTTCGATCTCTCCATCCCTCTCTTCAGATAGCGCTTGGCAAATCTGTTGCTCAAATCCTGTCGGACATAAAAGCATCGGTGGATGCATCAACGCATCTTCACCCTTGGGATAACCCCGCCAAGTGCGCGTATCCATCACCAGCACTTCATGCTTAAAGCCTTTCACCCGATAGTGCCAGCGTAGCGCCGTCGTTCCATCCGGGTAATCCCGATCCAAAATCAACACATTCCCGTCAAATTTGAACCTCGGCAAACCTGTTTCCCAATCGAGGGCGGGAATTCCCACATACTTAGAAATGGCTTCACCAGCCAATGCATCCGTCCCCGCCGAATTAGACCAATCAACCGCCGCTTGTAATAGTTTCTCCCCCGGTTGTCCCGACTCAAACTGGTCGGGCGTATTTCCCCAAGCCTGAAACACGGCATAGGCCAACATACCATTCTGCACCACCCGCCTGCCAAGCGGCTTACTCAACACGCGGTTACACCACTCGCGATTCAGACACCAATCATCGGTGATATCGTGGTCGTCACAGATGGTATAAGTTGCCACATTCGCCAACAGCCGCCGCACTTTCCACAAATCCCTAGCAAAGTTTTGTAAAGCATCGACTTCCCGATCCCACAGTTTGGCGTCCTTGGGATGCTGGCGAATTTTCTTGCCAGGAGGGAAACGATTGGGCCACAGAACTTGCGACCAAGCGAACAAATACATGGCGTAGTATTCGCCCAAGCTAAACAGATGGCTTTTAGCTTTTTCCGGATGATTGACCAGCATCGCGGTAAAGCCGCCGTCATCTCTAGCGATATCGCTGCGCGTACCCGGTTTTAGATCTGAGGGTTTTTTCTCCCCATCCGCCAAAGGCAGATTTTCTTCCCACCCCAGCAGGGTATCCCCAGCATCTGTCACCGCCCATAACAGGGCATCGGCGACATCATCTCCGTAGATTTGATCGCCAGTCAAGAATAGCTGCTGGGGTCTGGAATTTGGCTCCCCAGGATTCAAGGCGATCAGATCGTCGAGTATGGGTAAGGCATCCTGTCCGCCTCCGTGGGGTTTGCGGCAAGAACCGTGTACGATTCGCAGCTGGTTTAAATCGTCTGGTGGCAGGGCAAAGGTGGGTAAACCATGCTCGAAATAGCTAATCGTGACGTTAGAGGGGAAGCTTTCTGAGTTTAAAACTTTGAGCAATCCGCCATCATAGTTAGAAAAAGTGAGGCTGTAAGCGTAGATTTGTTCGGGTTCTAGTTGATGGCAAGTCACTGGCTTTGCCGTCACGGCTACTACGTGCAGGTATTTACCCAAGGGGACAGTAGAGCGCGAACCCTCAAGGATGGGGTTGGCAATAATTTGATTCCCGGCGTGGGTGGCATATACCCCCAGTCCAACTTGGCAAGGTTTTTTTAACGCGACCCAAACGGTAACCGCATTTGGTTCCGTGCGCCGCAGAATCGGGCCTGCCAAAATTAAAGGCAGGCAGGCAAGGCGGTGGCTTAGGGGTGTCCACGACATGCTTGCGAAGTCTCCGCTCGAGTATCTAGCAGCCTAAATCTTAAAGATGACTTTAATATACTCACATCTTGCACCTTGACTAAACCTTAGTTTCTTGCAAATAGCTAAACTTGAAAGCCTAGATTTTTGGTTAAGAAACCCGGTTTTTCAAGGCTTGTTGACAATGGTGCAAGATGTGAGTATACAAACTTACAAGCATGTTCTTGTAACAAATTTGTAACAAATACAAGACTCCCCAGTATAGCACTGCAATAATATAACCAGCGCATTGGCGTCATGAAGCTTCTTAATTGGTGAAATCCTAGAGCAAACCCATTTTTCGCCTACCCCCTAGCTATACTGGGCTTCAATCGCCCCCCAACTGAGTGCCGCAATTTTTGCAGAACCGGGCATCAGCATCGTGAAAAGATAAGGCACAATTCGGACAAAGGGTTTCTACCTTGTTGGCAGTTCTCACCAAGCGCTTAATCAAATCTCCCACTTGCCAGGGAATTAGTGCAATTCCGGTAAAAATCATTAACACCGTCAGCAGGCGACCCCCTTCGGAAATCGGCGTTACGTCACCAAACCCAACCGTTGTCATCGTAACTACAGCAAAATAAACCGCATCCAAAAATGTACTAAACTCCGCTATATTAACTCTATGCTCAACTTGATAAATTAATCCTGAATAAACAAAAATAATTGCAAATAAAGTAAACAATATCCTGGCATAAATGACGCTATCTCCCTTACTAAAACGACTTGTATCCGTTTTTCCTTCTAGAAAACGAACTAACCGCAAAATTCTAAACCATCGAAAAATCCGGAGATAACTTATATCTATGACTCCGATCAAGAATGGTATAATTGCCAGTAAGTCAATTAATGAGAAAATGCTGAATAAAAATTTGATTTTTGCTTCAGCGCACCAGAAACGTAATAAATACTCAATAGCGAATATCAGTAGAATTACCGAGTTTGTAAAGTTTAGGTGAAGCCGTAGACTTTGAGGGATCTCATAGGTTTCAATAACAAAGATAGCGGACGATAATAAAACTAGAGCTGTAATAATTAGATTGATGATTCTGCCAGTAGGCGTTTCAATGTCTTCAAAGTAAAAGGAAATCTTTTGTCGGAGCGACATGAGTCAAAGTATTGAGCGTTTGAACAATCCTCGTAGCTTAAGCTGGAGGATGGTAGGAACCCTCTTGCCAATTTACCGTAGAAATTCGCCTTTGCGGTGTTATGTGAATTACGGTCAGCTGCGCCTGCCGATCAGCTAGGGCGTTTTACGGGAAAGCAGACGAAACCAGGTGTAATTATCCAGATAACACCGCTTGACTGCTGACCATACCTGAAAAATCCAACTTGATTCTCAGTTAACTCTCAAACTTCATGGACTTGGTGTGATATGCGTATCCTCATCTATTCTTACAATTACGCTCCAGAGCCGATTGGCATCGCTCCGTTAATGACCGAACTGGCTGAAGGTCTAGCCAAGCGCGGTCACAAAGTCCGCGTGGTCACGGGAATGCCTAATTATCCAGAACGCCGTATTTATGCCGGATATCGCCACAAGTTGTGGAGTACCGAAAGAAGCAAAAACGGCGTCGTGGTTCAGCGTAATTGGCTGTGGGTTCGCCCCAAACCGAATTTGTTCGATCGCATTCTGCTCGATGGCAGCTTTGTACTGTTGAGTCTGGTTCATGCGATTAAAGGCAAGCGCCCGGATGTGATTCTTCTCACCTCACCTCCTTTGCCAGTTTCGGTGCCAGCAGCGTTACTGGGATGGTTGCACCGCTGCCCAGTGGTTCTTAATCTCCAGGATATTTTGCCAGAAGCCGCAGTTCACACGGGGCTACTGACAAACAAAACGATGATCCGAGTCTTTGAAGCTTTGGAAAAATTTGCCTACAAGACAGCGCACAAAATTAGCGTCATCAGCGATGTATTTGTGGACAACTTGACCAGCAAGGGAGTTAAGGAAGACAAAATTGCCTTAATTCCCAACTGGGTGGATGTGAATTTCATTCGTCCCTTGCCCAAAGAAAATAACGCCTTCCGCCAAACCTATCAACTTGAGGGTAAATTCGTCGTCCTATACTCCGGCAACATCGCCCTCACCCAAGGTTTAGAAACTGCGATCGATGCTGCGGTTAGGCTGCGCCACATCAAGGATATCGTCTTTACCATCGTCGGCGAAGAAAAAGCTTTAAATCGATTGCACCAGTATTGTGAAGATCGCGGTGCCGACAACGTGCGGCTGGTACCGTTCCAACCTCGCGAAAAACTGCCGGAAATGCTAGCCGCAGCCGACGTGGGACTGATCGTGCAAAAGAAAAACGTGATCGCCTTCAATATGCCTTCAAAAACCCAAGTGCTGCTGGCTTCGGGACGCCCGATTGTCGCTTCAGTTCCCCCCAACGGCACGGCAGCCAGAGCGATCAAGCAAAGCGGTGGCGGACTGGTGGTTGAGCCAGAAAACCCGGATGCCTTAGCATTTGCTGTCAAGGATCTGTATGCCGATCGCGAAAAAGCTGAAAAGTTCGGTCAGCAAGGCAGGCGGTATGCAGTCGAGCAATACTCCTTCGAGCAAGCTTTGGATCGGTATGAGGCGCTATTTGCAGAAGTTTCTACCGCTCCAGCTACCATACGCAATCCCCTACCAAACTAAGTGAAGTTTGACCGCCAGGGTGCAGCTCCATTGCTCCAATCAAAAACGATAAAATAATCCTAGTAATTTCTCGTAGAAGCAAGTTGTGCTTGCCAATCGTTATATTTTTACCTTTGGAGATTGCTAGGTTAATGCGCGACCAGGTGTTGGCTTGGTTAGTGGATAACAGATCCCGTTCCCGGCTGCAACATATTCTCGGAGTTGAACAGACAGCTGCTCTTTTGGCTACCGATCGCGCGCTCGATGTTGAGCAAGCCGCTGCGGCTGGGTTAATGCACGACCTAGCTCAAAATTTTACTCTACAACCACTGTGGGAAATAGCAGCGGCTGGTTGGGAAATCGATCGGGTTAAGCGATCGCCTCCCCACCCCTCTCTCCCACAGATCGGCGCGATTCTGGCTAGAGATCGTTTGGGAGTTCAAGATGAAGAAATATTGCCAGCTATTGAAAATCATACTTTCGGCAGAGCGGGAATGAGCCGAATCGGTTGTATCATGTTCGTAGCAGATAGTATAGATCCAGGTCGGGGAAACTGCTCAGAATTAGAAGAGTTGCAGCTGGTAAGTCGGGAAAATCTGGCTGGAGCTGTTTGGGAAACCTGCAATTATTCTATAACAGGTTATTTAATGGCTATAAATCGTTTAATTCACCTGCGAATGATATTGATGAGGAATTGGGCAACGCAAATGGCAAGCCGCAACCGACGATCAGCCCAGGATAATAACTTGATAGTTGCATAGCAACGATGCCTTGGAGGCAAAAACAATTGAGTCAGTTTTCCGAAAAAACAAGCCAGAAATTTGGCTCTAGTTAGAACATTTGTTAACCTTAAAAACTGGAGAAGGATAGATCAATTTAATGTCTGAACATTTAAAAACTGTAGAGTCTGCATATTCTGGTATCGGCTCGAATGCAAGTGCGGATAAGTTATCCCAAAGCGATCGCGATCAGATCTGGTTGCTGGTGAGGGACGCCGTCAGCGCTGCGGAAGACCGCAAGGGCGCCGATATCGTCGTACTGCGAGTATCCGATGTATCGTACTTGGCAGATTACTTTGTGTTTATTACCGGCTTTTCGCGGGTGCAGGTGAGGGCAATTGCCCAAGGGATACAAGAAAAGGTGGAACAGGAGTTGCAGCATCGTCCCAGGCGAACCGAGGGAGAAGCCGAAGGGTCTTGGGTGCTGCTAGACTACGGCGATGTGATGGTTCACATCTTGATGCCTCGCGAACGGGAGTTTTATAATCTGGAAGCGTTCTGGAGTCATGCAGAACGCATAGAGTTGACGACCGCATCTAGCATCTAATGGGGTTGGGAGGCGCGAACCATGATGGAGTCTTCTGTTTCAGTCTGCCCGGTTCCGTCTGAACAGCAACCCATTAACGAATACCAGGAGTTAAAAGAATCTTGGTTTTATAGCTGGGCGACGCTGGAAGTGGGTAGTTATGGGACAAAAATCGCTTGGGTTTGGGGTTGGAGTTGGTTGGTGGCAGGACCAATCGCAGCAGCGAGTTTTGCCCCAATGAAGGCGACGGGTAAGTTTTTTCTGTTTGGGGCGGCGATCGCAGGTCTGTTGATGACCTTGGTACTGCTGCGATTGTACTTGGGCTGGTGGTACGTGCGATCGCGCCTGGTAAATCCGACTGTATTCTACGAAGAGTCGGGCTGGTACGACGGTCAAACCTGGATCAAACCCATCGAAGTGCTGACGCGCGATCGCCTCTTAGTCACTTATCAGGTACAGCCCATCCTGAGAAGGCTCGTGCGAACCTTCGCCATCCTCGCCGCCATTTTCAGTATCGGCTGCATTGTCTGGGTTTTCCTTTAAGCCCCAGGGGGATTGTAGATTTGAGATGGGGTTATCGGTAATCGGTCAACAAGCAACAATTGACTAAATTACCGATCGCTACAACTAATAAAGAATAGCTAGTATGTTAAAGTCTTACCCATGACAAGGGGAAAACGAAATCAAACCGCAGAACTGGGAGTCAGCTTACTGCGGGAAGGCATTATTGAATCCACGCACCGCGCCCAAGCCGTCGTATGCGACGATCGGGGGCGGACTTTATCAGTGGCAGGCAGCGGCGAAACCGCTACCTTTGCCCGTTCGGCGCTCAAGCCTTTCCAAGCACTAGCAGTTACCAGCACGGGGACGCTAGAACGCTACGGCTTGACAGACAAAGACTTAGCGATTATCTGTAGTTCGCATCAAGGCAAAATCGACCAAGTACGTCAGGTTTTTAACGTCCTTTGGCGCTGCGATATCGATCCGTCGGCACTCCAGTGTCCGCTTCCAGAAGGCAGGCAGAGTCCGCTCGAATATAATTGCTCGGGCAAACATGCGGGAATGCTAGCCGTCTGCCAGCAGTTAAATTGGTCGCTCAATTCTTACTTGCAGCGCAATCACCCGGTTCAGCAGCTAATCTTGGGCAAAATAGCTGAATTGCTGCGAATGCCAGGGGCGGGGGAAGAGTTTATCAGCGCCCACGATGATTGCGGCGCCCCGACCTATTTTATGCAACTGGGTCAAATGGCGTCTTTGTATGCTCGATTGTCTTCGGGTGAAAGTTTGGATATGGAACGGATTGTCCGCGCCATGACCAGTCATCCAGCAATGGTGGCAGGCGATGGCGAATTCGATACCGAACTGATGCGACTGACTGCTGGCGAAATTGTCAGTAAAGCTGGCGCAGAAGGCGTTCAGTGCATCGGCAAGGTGGGCGAAGGTATGGGACTGGCGATTAAAGTCATCGATGGTTCTAAGCGAGCCAAGTATGCGGCGGCGATTTATCTGTTGCGGCAAGTAGGCTGGATCTCTCCCACCGTGGCAGAATCTTTGGCTGAAACCTTTGTGACTCTAGGCAAGTACAAGCGTCTAGAAGTTGTTGGAGAATTATCGCTTCCCTAGTTGCTATTTTTTGAGTTTGTGGTTATATTAGATAAAGCGACGCGGGATAGAGCAGTCTGGTAGCTCGTCGGGCTCATAACCCGAAGGTCAGTGGTTCAAATCCACTTCCCGCCATTTATCTAGTATGACTCCAAAAACATTAGAAAGCGTATCAAACAAAAGATCTTTAATTATTGGAACTCTTTTGGGTGACGCCTGCTCTCGCAGAAGAGATTCTGGCGGCAGAATGAAGGCTGAATATATTATTCTTCATAGCCTAAAGCAAGCAGATCTTGTGGAATGGAAAGCCCGTGAGATTGGTAGGTTGTACGGCAGAGATATCAAAGTAAACTACAATCATACCTGGGATCGCGCCGCCTTCTACGTAACTCAAAACGGAAGACTAAGAGTTATTCACGATTGGTTCCACCGGAACGGTAAAAAAGTGATAACTGACAAAATCAGGTTTATGGATCATCCTGCTGGGTTAGCTATGCTTTTGTGCGACGATGGCAGCATACGGCAAAGAAAGAAGACCCATAAAGATGGCTCACTATATTACCTCAGTCCAAGTATAACGATCGCAACGCACTGCTTCGATCGAGGCAGTGTAGAAAGGCTTTTGCAGCACATAGAGCTTCTGTGTAGAGCGAAGGGTTATATCAACCCGGAAAGACGATTTAGAGCGGGAACGCTGGTGGAGTATAACCGAGTAAATTTTAACTCCGAAAATAGCAGAAAGCTTTGGGAATACGTCGAGCAATGGATTCCTGGGGTACCTTCTATGCTGTCAAAATTTTCCTTTGCTATAGAAAGGTATGGGATAGACAGATCGAGCGATAACAGTAGGGGACTCGATTAACCTGGTTCGTTAAATCGGTGCTATTTGGTTGGGAAAGCGGTAATGCTATAGCGCGATCGCTTGCAGTTGTTGCCACGGAGAAGGCGTAGCATAGGTACAGTGAGATAACCCTGGTAAAAAAAGTCAGAGGATCCGAAGAAATGGCTGTGATGTTGCGGCAACCAATTTTAATTGCAGGAATTGGGCTATCTTTCTCCCTGTGGGCGTTAGAGAGTTTCCAACACTCAATCGATCAAGTGGATGAATGGGGAATGTTGGGTGCTATAGCACTCGGCGCTGGTTTCTGGTTATTCCGGAAACAGGGTAAAAATGTCCAGTTGCAGCTAGATGCGCCCCCCGTGGATAGGGAAGCAGCTCTAAAAGCGATCGCCAAAGTAGAAACAGTAATTTCCCAGTTGGAAGCAGAAGCGCCAAACCACGATGGGATTCCCCAATTGCGAGACAAAGTTGGGCAATTAAAGGCAGAATTAGACCGAAAAGAGCTAACCTTGGCAGTTACAGGCGGCAAAACAACGGGTAAGACTACTTTAATTCATCTTTTAGCCGAAAGTTTAGTTTCCCATCTCAAACAATCGGTGACGATTAAAGAGACGCCCGCCTTGTTTACTGGGAATGGGGATGATGCGGCGCGGGAAGTAGCGATCGCATCCGACTTGGTATTATTTGTCACTAACGGCGATTTGACCGATTCGGAGTTTGAATTTATCCAGCAACTCAAAGCTGCAAATCAGAGGGTTTTGCTGGCATTCAATAAACAAGACCAGTATTTACCCGCAGACCGCGAAGTTGTAATGCAACAATTGCAACAACGGATGGGTGGGGATGTGGTGGCGATCGCCGCCTCTCCCAAAGCGGTGAAGGTGCGCCAGCATCAGGAAGATGGCAGCGTAAATGAATGGCTGGAAGAGCAAACACCAGAAATAACGCAATTAAACGCGCAAATAGGTCAAATTTTGGCAGAAGAAAGCCAAAAATTAGTATTAGCGACGACTTGGAGGAAAGCTGGGGTATTGAAGGCGGAGGCGAAAGGGGTGTTGAATGGAGTGAGACGCTCAAGCGCGATGCCTCAAATTGAACAATATCAATGGATAGCCGCCGCCGCAGCATTTGCGAATCCCGTACCCGCGCTGGATTTAGTGGCGACGGGTGCAATTAACGCTCAGTTAGTGATGGATTTGAGCAATATTTATCAGCAAAAATTCTCCTTGGAACAAGCGAAAACCGTCGCGGGAACGATGGGAAGTTTGATGCTAAAACTGGGTTTAGTTGAACTTTCTTCTCAAGCGATTACCGGGATTTTGAAAAGTCACGCCGTTACGTTTGTGGCGGGTGGTGCAGTGCAGGGTGTGAGTGCGGCTTATTTGACTCGATTAGCTGGACTTAGCTTGATAGAGTATTTCCAAGAGCAAGAAATTAGCGTGGAAGAATCGCGGGGTTTGAATGTGGAAAAATTGGGTGAAACGCTAAAGAAAGTGTTTCAGGAAAATCAAAGAACGGCTTTCTTGCAGGGATTTGTTAAGCAAGCTGTGGCGCGGATTTTGCCCGAATCTTCCCAGAAACAGCTTGTATCTGAGGTGATTGGGTAGCGCGTTAGTCCGCCATTCCGCCTGGGGTTTAAACCCCAGGCTAATAGCGAAAGTCCTCTGAAGAGGACTGAAGATTTTTAATAAGTTTTCAGTCGGTTTTAACCGACTTTTGCTATTAGCCCGGAAATTGATTTCCGGGCGGGTTATCGGGTTTAACGGTAAATTATAATTAATATATCGCTTTATTCTCTCACTCGAATTCGATACACTTCTACTAAAAGTAACTTTCCTTGATAATGCTCCATGTTACTGTTAGCAGATAAATATTCTTTTAGCCTTTCCATCAGTTGAGGAATGATTTCGGGATGGTTTCTTAATTGAATGGCAATAATTCCTTTATAATCAGATGGAGGATAAGTCACGATATCAGCAAAATCACCGTTGACAGAAATAAGGATAGCATCTAGTTCTTGGGCTTTAGCAATCACAACAGCATCCGGTGATTCAACTGGAATGCAATCTCTCACAAGCAAAACTTCATAACCAGCATCACGCAGGATTTGAACGATTGAGCGAGGAATACAGTGGTCGGCGAAAAACCTTAAACTCATGAGGCAACTGTTTCAAACTCTGATAAATCGCGGGCATAATCGAGACAAGCGGCTATCTGATTATTGGATAAATCTGGAAACTCTTTGATAATTTCATCCTGAGTTTTTCCAATGGCTAAATATCCCAATATAAGACTAACGGGAATTCTAGTTCCTTTAATTCTTGGCTTACCTCGCAGCACGTCGGGGGTGCTGACGATATATTCTCTCCAATTGACTGGCATGGGTTGCGCTCCTTGCTGCGCGATCGTACATTTATTATAGAATCGCAAATGCCCAGATAGACCCATGTTCATTGCAGGATTAAGAAAGCCACTCTCAAACCGTTAAAATTTAAGGATTGTGAGGGAATATTAGTTTGGCGATCGCTTCTTAGCCCTGTTTGGGAAAAATTATCGTAGTGTAGTCAGCTTTGTAGCGCCGAGGGCAAAGAGTGATGGCAGAACATCCCTATCAGCCAAGAGAATACGATGCCGTTAAAGGTGGTGAAAACATATCACCAATAAATGCTGCGGTTTTGGGAGGATTGGCAGGAATAAAAAAGCGCTTAGCTAGTGCAGTTGTTCAAGAAAGAATTGCCGCACTTCCAGATGCCCTAAACTACGGGCAAGCAGGCTTAGAGTTAGTGATTCAAAGTTTAAATGACTCTTCAGAACAAGTACAGCGGAAGGCATAGTTACTGCTGCGGCGACGGGAGGAAACTAATGTCGGTGAAGCGCTACATTCATTCAATCACTATTGCTTTTTTGAGTCCCTTTGCATTTTGAAAGCGCATTCAAGTGCTGTTAAGTGTGTCGCCTTTAGCCCGGATGGGCAAATTTTAGCTAGCGGCGGTGAAGATAAAACCATCAAACTCTGGAATTTGCAAACTAGGGAATTGATAAGAACCCTGGAAGGGCATTCCAAAGATGTTACTTCCGTCGCCTTTAGCCCGGATGGGCAGATTTTAGCTAGTGCCAGTGAAGATAAAACCATCAAACTCTGGAATTGGCATACGGGCGAACTACAGAAAACTTTGAGAGGCCATTTATTCGGGTTGCTTTGCCTCGCTTTTAGCCCGAATAGGCAAACTTTAGCTAGTGGCAGTCGCGATGGAACCATTAAACTATGGAATTGGCATACTGGTAAAGTACAGTGCAGCTTGGAAGGGCATTCATACCGGATAAATTGCGTCTCCTTTAGTCCTGATGGACAAATTTTAGCCAGCGGCAGTGGTTCTAATTGTAGCTATGATGAAGACAACATCAAACTTTGGGATTTACAGACTGGTAAACTGAAACGCAGTTTGAAAGGGCACGATCAATCTTGGGGCTTGGAAGGTGTTAATTGTGTTACTGTCAGTCCTGATGGGCAGACTTTAGTCAGCAGTAGTAGAGAAACTACGATTAAATTTTGGAATTTACATACGGGCGAACTACAGCGCACCCTTCAAGAACAATCATACGTTGATTTGGTTGCCTTTAGCCCCAATGGAGAGATTTTAGCAAGTTGCAGGAGCCAAAATATCAACCTCTGGAATCTTAACACAGGTGAAATAATTTGCACCCTTGAAACCAGTTCAAACTCGTGGATTACTTACTTTATTACTTCCCTTAATTTTAGCCCCGATGGAGAAAGTTTAGCGAGTTGTAGTGAAAATGGAACTATCAATATTTGGGGAATCTATTGACAGATTTGATATGAGTTAATTGAAGAGCCAGTGCGTACCAACCAGAAAGAAAAGTTCTTCAGTAAAGATATGTTATGTGAGTAGATTTACTGTAAAGTGTCTAAATGCGATCGCTGCCCTAAGTTGCGCTTGCGATATCCTTTCCTTCCAGTCGCGCAGGAAGTCGTTATAACCTTCGGGGATATTGGATGCGATTTTAGCCACGATTGCTCTCAGTTTTTGAGTTGATATAATTTTGGGGATGGAGATGCGATCGCAATATCAAGCTAGACTTTACAATCTTAAAAGTCAAATGGTAAAAAAACGATCAAAATAGATCTGTAACAATTCCCTCCCTATCTAACCTTGAGCAATTCTCAATCTACCCAAACTAATCCAGAAACTGGGCGTCCAACAAAGCAAGAATCCCATTTTAACCGCGCCCGTTCTTCAATCCGGCGCATTGTCTCCGGATATACTCCTAGAATGCGGGCATCTTTGCGCCCGGAAATGGATGCTTTAACCGGAAGTCTGCAAAAATTAGACCAAGGTGTCATTTGTATCGCGGCTTTTGGTTTGGTTAGTCGCGGTAAGTCGGCGGTTTTAAACGCTTTATTAGGACAAAAAATCCTCCAAAGTGGCCCCCTGCATGGCGTTACCCAATGGCCTCGTTCTGTTCGCTGGATGCCCGATCCAAACGGTAAAATCCAAATAGAATTAATCGATACGCCCGGATTAGATGAAATTGAAGGAGAAGCAAGGGCGAAGATGGCGCGAGATGTGGCGCGTCAAGCAGATTTAATCTTATTTATTGTCGCTGGTGATATCACGCGGACTGAATATCAAGCTTTGTGCGAATTGCGACAAGCACAAAAACCGATTATTTTAGTTTTCAACAAAATTGATTTATATCCAGACCAAGACAGACAAGCAATTTACCGCAATCTGCAAAAATTGGGAGCAGGAAGCAGTACCAGCAGGCGTTTGCAAGAGTTATTATCGCCAAATGAAATAGTCATGGTTGCTGCCGAACCTGCACCGATCGAATTGCGGGTAGAATGGCCTGATGGGAGTGTAACCCACGAGTGGGAGTCGCCACCGCCCCAGATTGATGAGTTAAAGGAAAAGATTGTTAGCATTTTAAATCGGGAAGGGCGAAGTCTTCTCGCCCTCAATGCCTTAGTTCAAGCTAGAGACGCAGAAGAAAATATCGCCCGCAAAACTCTAGAATTACGCGACAAGGAAGCGGAAGATTTAATCTGGAAGTTTACGAAATACAAGGCTTTAGCCGTTGGCCTCAATCCTATCGCAGTTTTAGACGTTTTGGGCGGCACTGTGGCGGATTTAGCCTTAATTCGCGAGTTGGCACGGTTGTATAATTTGCCCATGACGAGTTACCAAGCTGGGAAGCTGTTGCAGAAGATTTTATTTAGCAGTGGCGGGTTGCTGTTGGGGGAATTGGGCAGTAGTATTCTGTTTGGAATCGGTAAAAGTGCTGCTGCCGTTGCATCTGGCGAGAATCCGATTAATTTTACCGCGTATGGAGGGGCTGCGATCGCGCAAGCTGGTATCGCCGGATATGGTATCTACGCCGTAGGAAAAGCAGCCAAAGTTTACTTAGAACGAGGTTGCACTTGGGGCGAATTAGGGCCTAATACAGTCATCCAAGAAATTCTCAGCCAAGTAGAACGCAATACAATTTTATATCGCCTGCGGCAAGAATTAGACCCCCAAATGGATAAATCTACTTTTGGGTAATGGGTAATGGGTAATAGGTAATGGGTAATAGTCAATAGTTGCAGCAATTACCAATTACCCATTACCCATTACCAATTTAATTCTTTACCGTTACCTTCAACGCCCGTTCAGCCATTTTAATCAAATTTTGGGGCGTTTTTTCCCGATTTACACTCAAACGAGGGATTTGATACGGACTTCTCAACCAACCTATTTTGAAGAATCGACTATTGTACAAATAGCCAGATAAATAGTACTTAGCCGCAGCAGCTTCCACCTGTTTATTCACATGCCCATAGGGATAAGCGATATGAATACCTACTGTTTTATTATCCAAGCCTTCCGTACACTGTCTTAACAGCTTTTGGGATTCGGAAAGTTCAAAATCTAAATCCTTGGGATTTATTTTCGTTAAATCCTTGTGAGTTAGTCCGTGGGATTGCAGATCGAAAAATTCTTTTCTCAGTCCTTCTCTTAAATCTCCACAGTTGAGATGCGTTGTACTTTTTGCCTGATCCTTAGCTAAAGACGCAGGGTTAAGAAATAAAACAACTTTTACTTTCTTGTTGTATGTTTGTTCTAACAGCTCTAAAATCGGCAGTAAATTTGTATAATAGGTTTTATAGGAATCATCAAAAGAAATCATGATTGGCTTTTGGCCTATTCTTTGAGCGGGCAAAGGCTTAGATTTAGCTATGAAATATTCGTAAAGATCTTGAGTTGACATAAACCAAAAATCATTGCGAACTAAGTAATCTAATAATTGCTGCAAATCTTGCTTGGTGTATTCAATGTCTAATGCTTGTGGTGTTGTAGTATTATTAGTTTTGGGCGGTGCATTATCAATGATGCTGTGAAAGCCGAGAATCGGAATTCTGGGGGCTGTGAGATTTAAAATCAACCAATTCGTAGCTAAGACAACTAGAAATGTCAGACAAAAGCCCAGGATAAAACTCTGAGATTTTTTAAACTTGATAAACTTCATGCGGCACACCTCTTAACGCAGTTTTCAATGGCTTTTAAGCTTACGCCGCGAACCTGTTTGTGGCATTGGTTTATCAATACTAGGTTTGTAGCGAGGCGGTACAGGAGGAAAATGAGGCGCAGTAGGTTTAACTTTTCTCGTAAGTTCCTGGCAACCTGCTTTGAAATGATTAATTGTTGTCAGCGCTGCTAATGAAAAGTAGAATATACGGATCAGCCACTTGCTACCCGCTAAAAATCCAGTCACAATCTCTGGGTTTATGCGAATTATTCTATTAATACTCATAAAGTTAGCTTTGACTTGTTTTTCTAAATGTTCCACTCCCTTAATTTCAGCTTGATTAGTTGGTAAAACTGGTAACTTGGCGGTATAAATATAAAAACCTAAAAATCCATTAATCCCAACTCTATCACTTAAAAATGAGTTAGTTAAGCTTTGTGCTTCAGTGTAGGATGTATTTTCTTGAGCGGCAAAATCTTCAACCCAAATATTGTATCTGACCATAGCACTGGTACTAAAAATTAGCGGCACTAAAATAATGAGTAAGATAGCGCTGGTCTTGTAACGAGAAATTTTTGGTAAAAACGCGGTTGCCAACCCAAAACCCATCCCTAAAATAGCAAAAACTAGGACATTGACGAACTCAACCAGTTCTAAAGTGGAGAAGACATCCCCAATGATGATAATTTTATATAAAGATTGTTCTGCAATCAAACTCGCTCCCACTTTGATACCCGCTGTTGTCAGGAGCAGAAAAACAGCAATAAAGACGTATATCACGGTGCGCGATAGTAGTTTTACCATTGATTTAAAGTAAAGTGAGAGATTATGGAGTGAGAGCAGCTTTTGCAGATTGAGCGATCGCGAAAATTGTGCTTAAATCGGCTGAAACCGTTTGACTATCCATGACCAGCCATAAAAGATATTCGATATTACCAGCTGGGCCGGTGACTGGGGACCAGGTTAAGCCGCGATAGTGCCATCCCAGTTGTTGAGCAGCTTGCAATACAGACGCGATCGCTCGAACATGGTCGTCAGTATCTCGCACCACGCCCTTTTTGCCAACCCGTTCTTTCCCTACTTCAAACTGCGGTTTGACGAGTAAAACTGCCTCGCGCGGAGGTTGAAGCAGATTCCAGAATGCTGGCAGGATTTTTGCCAGAGAAATGAACGAAACATCCACAACTCCCAAATCTGGTACTTCCCCATCGCCATACAACTGTGCAGGAGTAAGATAGCGCAGATTGGTACGTTCTTTTAAAATCACTCTGGGGTCATTCCGCAAACCCCAGTCAACTTGTCCGTAACCTACATCCACGCCATAAACCAGCTTTGCACCCGCTTGCAGCAGGCAGTCGGTGAAACCGCCGGTAGAAATGCCCCCATCCAAGCATATCCGCCCTTGTACCGGAATATCAAACGATTCTAAGGCTTTAGCCAGTTTTTCCCCGCCTCTGGAAACATAAGGCGATCGCTGTTTAATTTGTATCTGGGCTGAAGTATCCACCTCCGTCCCCGGTTTGTCAATCACCTGCTGGTTCACCATTACTTCCCCCGCCCGGATGAGGCGCTGTGCTTGCTGCCGGGAGTCGCACAAGTCGAGTTCTACTAACAATGTGTCGAGTCGTTGTTTTTTCATGGGTTCAATAAATTGTAGAGATTTATGCAGTTGATGCACATAAGTCAGACTAAAACTGTCAAATATGTAACAATTATCCTAGAGACAGCAGTATTTTAGGTGCGACTACCGCCGCCTTTCCTTGTGGGAGAGCCAGCTATGCTAGAAACTAAACTGACAACCTGTGCAAGTCTACTTTATCAATGGATTCTGCCGCGAGTGACTGGCGCAGAAAAGCTCAAAATTGATTTGCAGGATTTTCAAGCATGGACGGGGGAGTATGGCGATAAAAGTTATAGCGATCGCGAGATTTTAGACGCACTGACGCAGTTAAAGCAACTTCAGCTAGTCAACGTTAGTAAAACCGAAGTCACCCTGGAAGTCGATCAAACATCCCATCCCAACCTATACGCCCAAATAGGGGAAAATATGGTAGAGGAAGGATGCGATCGCCCGCCTCGATACCTGGTGCTAGTGGAGATTCTTGCCAGTTCTATATTTTTAGCATTGACTTCAGTTGGTATTGGTTTAGCCTTAGCGAAATTACAACCTCAGAGTTTTACCACACCCCATTCTTGGAGTGTTTTAGCAGGCGAAAAAGTTAACCCAGGTAGGTAAGCAAACAGGACTTACGCAGAGAAACCGGGTTTCTACGAAAAATCTTCGACTTGGAACTAAACATCGTAGCAAGAAACCCGGTTTCTGGGTTCGTCGTGCGTAAGTCCTGGCAAACAAAAAGCAATACCCATTCCTGCTAGCGAATTTCCTCTAAGGGTGAAATCAATTGAAAAGCGCGATTCAAAATTTCCTCTTTATTAATCAATTGTTCTAATTCTTCTGGATAGTAACGCCCTTCTTCTACCTCTAGGGAAGCTACATCAATGGCGTTGAGATAGGCTGCTTCTAAAGTCGCAACTAATTCTTCTGGGTTGAGATAATAGCCTCCGGTACGGCGTTTGTTTTTTCTTTCTATTTCGCGCACTGAATTGCGGATATAAACTTCCCACGAACGAGTGGTACGATTTTCAGCTTGCTGTTTAATCAAATGTAGTAACAAAACCGCAGATAAGCTGCGAATGCTATCAATAATATTACTTTTTCCCATTTGTTCTAGTTCTTCAACAATCGCTAATGAACCTTTGAGATCGCCGTTTAGCAGCAATTTTTTTAATTCGAGCAATTCTTCCATAATATTATCTGACAATCGGTTATGTTTATTATGGCTGAAGTTGGATGCGATATGCACAGTTTTTTCTACCCTAGCCAAATGCCTAAGTGCTTCGCCCCCTGAGCTAAGATAAAATCAGATCCAAACTAAAGTCATTACCTATGCTTACCGCTACTGCAATCGAGGAGATCTTCACCCTAGAAGATTATCTGAAAAATCCCCCCGAACACATGGAATGGGTGGATGGACAACTGCTTGAGAAAAATGGCATGACATTACCCCACGGTGAAATTCAACTAAATCTTGGCTTTTACTGGAGAAGTTACGCAATTTCTAGCGGACAAGGGGGGAAAGTTTATACAGATACACCTTGTCGCACTATTAAGCAAGGACGACGCCCAGATGTAGCTTATCTTACAGCTGAATTAGCAGCACAGTATGGTAAAGCTGCTGCGTTACCGATGTGTTTCCCCTTGATAGCAGAAATCGCTTCACCAACTGATTATGTTGAAGAGTTTTTTGCTCAGACTAAAAAGTATTTAGAATCCGGTTGTCAAGAAGTTTGGTTGATATTACCTGAAAGTAAATGGATATTTGTAATTACTCAAACTCAAAAGTTATGGTTTGCCTCTGGAGATGTGGCTAGTACGCAGGTAATGTTACCGGGATTTAGCGTAGCAGTAGATGAATTATTGCCTTGAAAACTCGATTCCAAGACAATCCTGATTATTGGGCTGAAAACGGGTGTAATATTATATTGATTAAGTTTAGATGAATAAGTTCTATTGCTATGTCTGCTAAAGACATTTTTCACGATGCTGTTAAGTCAGCCTTACAAAAAGATGGCTGGACAATAACCAACGACCCATTGTATTTGAAGTTGGGAGATGACCAACTGCGCGTGGATCTAGCAGCGGAACGCTTGATTGCAGCCGAAAGAGAGCAAGAAAAAATAGCGGTGGAGGTGAAGAGTTTTTTGGCTCCCTCTGCTATCTCATAATTTCATATGGCTTTAGGACAGTTTCTGAATTATCGAGCAGTTTTGCAAGTCCAACAGCCAGAGAGAAGGTTATATTTGGCAGTAAGTGAAGAAACATATATAAGCTTTTTTAGACGAGATTTACCTCAATTGAGTCTGCAAACCTATCAAATAAAACTGATTGTATTTGAACCAGTTACTGAGGTGATTTTGCAATGGATAAACTAGCTTGTTACCGCCAATTGATTCGCCAGGTACTCGAACCTTACAGTCAAATGAAACCTGCAAATGGTGAGATTGAAGTTTACAAGTGTTTCGATACAGAAAGCGATCGCTACCAAATTTTTCATGCCGGGTGGGATGGAAATCAGCGCGTGTTTGGAGCCTTGATTCATATTGACTTAATCGGCGATAAAATTTGGATTCAGTACGATGGAACAGAGGTCGGAGCTGCCAATGAGTTAGTAGAGTTGGGAGTGCCGCATCAGGATATTGTTTTGGCGTACCACTCCCCGTTTATGCGGCAATATGATGGATTTGCAGTAGGTTAATACACTATTACTCTATCAGTGAAATTAGTGACATTGCTTGGTTAACGATTTCTTCGCGATTAACTATTTGTTCAAGTATTTCTTCCATATTGCCACCTCATCTAAAGTCTCTCCTTGCGTCACTATGGAGATTTCTAAGCACTCGGCTACATAACCTTTTTGTTCGCCCGGATGGATAAATGCATTAATGTTCTGTCGTAGTTTCATTACCCGCCTGCCTCCTTTTTAGTCATACTAGCAATTAAATACAACAAGCGATCGCACCCCTTTCCCTCTTCAGGAAAAACGCGCGATCGCTCCAATTTCAAACTTCAGATTCAATCTAAAATCCCAAATCTAAAATCTGAAATTATTTATGTGTTTTGTTCGCTAAATTCCCGCGTCATGTGGTCAAATGGTTGATCCACAAACGAGGTATTGGCAATTCCCGCTTCTGCCACCAACTCTTTCACAATATCCTTCATAATTTGAATACCGCGAACCGTTGGTCCAATCGGTACGCCCAAGGAATTGTAGGTTTCCCGCAATCCTTGCAGCACCCGTTCGTCGAGGACGTTGGTATCGCCTGCTACCAGAGCGTAGCTAGCATAGCGCAGGTAATAATCCATATCCCGCAGACAAGCGGCATAACGGCGAGTCGTATAGGCGTTTCCACCGGGACGAATTAATTCTGGCAGTTCATCAAACAATTTCAACCCAGCTTGCTTGACAATTGACGCGGCATTGCTATTAATGACAGCAGCGGCGGCAACCCGTGCCGTACCCGTGGCAAAATAATCTTTTAACTTATCCAGGCCGTCACGGTCTAAATAGCGACCTGTAACGTCGTAATTTCTAATCAGCGTTGTGACTGCATCGCGCATGAAATTGATCTCCGATGTTCTATTGGGGGTTTTGCTATGGCTGAATTACTTTGCTTGCCTGGGAACGTTTGTTACTATCAGACAGGCTCAAGCTTCCGACAATTGAAGAATCTATCCGATCCAGGAACAGCCAGGAAGCATTATTATATTGGCGTTTGATTGCTAGCCGATTGTAGTTTACAACAAAACCGACCCTCAACTTTGAAGCGCGATCGCTTTTGGGCGTGCTTGTTACAAAACTAAAAGATAGCCTTTTCTCTGACGCGACTGCTGCTGTAACGACTATTTCGAGTCTGAAGCTTGCTTTGTCCCACCTCACCGAACCAATGGGTAACCACCTTCGGCAGTACGTTTAACTCTTCTGGATATCTAGGCTGCGGGTCATTTACCAACTGGATCGGCGGTACCATCATCGGGTCGTATTCAGCAATAATATCGACGACACCTGGGCGCTGCTTCAGTTCTACCCGCTGTCCTGGTCTGTACTGGGATGCTTCTTGCCGCTCTAAATCCACCTGGGTGTTAAATGCCATTGTTATGCCCGCGATAAACTGTAGTTATTGTTACCATATTAATCTTTAATATAAGCCATCCTGCCACATTCTGTTAAGTTAGCTACATTTTTTAACCTTTTAATCTTGACTTAAGCTGACCTGGGCAATATTTTGTAACAAATAATACAAATTTTTGGAAGATCTATCTTTAGCATGATAAAGATGGTTGTTAACCCGCTAGAGCGACTAAAACGCCTTCATGGTAGTAGCGCAGTCTAGGAAAGCCTTACCGTCACTGGGAAGCCATGAGCAAGCCATACGGAATCATGGGTAAACTAATTCACTCCTTGGGAAGCAGGGAGTCTGCCCGGACAGCACTTTAGTGTTGTGAGAGTAAGAGATACATCTGTGTCTAAACCTCTGGACGCTGTGTAAGACCAACATTCTGCTTGCGGGATAGAGGCAGCGGTGGATGAAACGGGAAGCGCAGACTGTAACGCTTGGCGATCGGTCTGAGTACGTCACCATGATGCAGGTATACTGGATATTCGGCGCGTGAAACATGGGCAAAAGCCCCACAGAGTATCTATCGCTTTTATCCCAGTCGAGGGCTTTCTACCTGCCTCACAAATGCCAAAAATTGCCATCTACTGTTTGCGACAAGCTAAAAGCAGCTAAAATGTTTCGGTTGAGTCTGACAAGAAGGTAACCAGCAAAATTTCAGGTTTTATTCACTTAGATTTGCCCCTTCATCAGCGACCATATATCAGTATCAAGATTGTAGCCAGCTCAACAACGACGGAGTAATTCATGTTCCAGACCCCGCAAGAGTTATTAAATTACGTCAAAGAAAATAACATCCAAATCATTGACCTCAAGTTCATTGATATGCCAGGAATCTGGCAGCACCTCTCGCTATATCACGACCAAATCGACGAAAGTAGTTTCGATGCGGGCGTACCTTTTGACGGTTCCAGCATTCGGGGCTGGAAAGCAATCAACGAATCGGACATGACGATGGTTTTAGATCCAAAAACTGCTTGGATCGACCCGTTCATGGCAGAACCAACCCTGAGCGTGATTTGTAGCATCAAAGAACCGCGCACGGGGGAACCTTATAGCCGCTGTCCGCGCAATATCGCCCAAAAAGCAGTAGATTACCTAATTTCCACCGGACTTGGCGATACTGCTTTCATCGGACCAGAAGCAGAATTTTTCATTTTTGATGATGTTCGTTTCGACCAAAGCGAAAACAAAGGTTTCTACTACGTAGATTCAGTCGAAGGTCGTTGGAATTCTGGTAAAGAAGAAGGGCCAAACCTCGGCTACAAACCCCGCTACAAAGAAGGTTATTTCCCAGTATCGCCAACCGATACCCAGCAAGATATCCGGACGGAAATGCTGCTGACAATGGCAAAATGCGGCGTTCCGATTGAAAAACACCACCACGAAGTTGCTACCGGCGGTCAAAACGAACTCGGTTTCCGCTTCGCTAAGTTGGTGGAAGCGGCAGATTATTTGATGACTTACAAGTACGTCATCAAGAACGTTGCTAAGAAATACGGCAAAACTGTTACTTTCATGCCCAAACCGCTATTTAACGATAACGGTTCGGGGATGCACACCCACCAGTCGATTTGGAAAGACGGACAACCCCTGTTTGCGGGCGATAAATACGCCGGTTTGAGCCAAATGGCGCTGCATTATATCGGCGGTATCCTCAAGCACGCCCCCGCTTTATTGGCTTTGACCAACCCTAGCACTAACTCTTACAAGCGTCTGGTACCTGGATTTGAAGCACCCGTAAACTTGGCATACTCCCAAGGTAACCGTTCTGCTTCTGTCCGCATTCCCCTGTCTGGAAGCAATCCCAAAGCCAAGCGGTTGGAATTCCGCTGTCCCGATGCCACTTGTAACCCCTATCTAGCCTTTGCGGCGATGCTGTGTGCTGGAATTGATGGCATCAAGAACCAAATTGACCCGGGCGAACCCCTGGATGTGGATATTTACGAACTCAGCCCGGAAGAGTTGAGCAAAGTTCCTTCTACTCCCGGTTCCTTGGAAGGCGCCCTGGAAGCGTTGGAGAACGACCACGCTTTCTTGACCGAAACCGGCGTGTTTACCGAAGACTTCATCCAAACTTGGATCGCTTACAAACTCGATAAGGAAGTCAACCCGATGCGCCTGCGTCCCCATCCCTACGAGTTTGCCCTTTACTACGATGTCTAAAAGGCAATTGTTGTTTAAGTAGGACTTACGGGCAACGATTCTAGAAACCGGGTTTCTGGCTGCGATATTTCGCTGCTGAACCGATGATTACATAGAAACGATTCTAGAAACCGGGTTTCTGGCTGCGATATTTCGCTGCTGAACCGATGATTATTCATAGAAACCCGGTTTCTGTCGCTAAGTTAAATCAAAAACCACCCTCTCTGGGTGGTTTTTTTGTACTGGGGAAGCTGCGTTAGGATTAAATTTGTTGTTTACAAAACGCAATACATATTATTCATCATGACGGTTGCATATCCTCGTAAACTACAAAACACCCTGGGCGCGCGGGAGATCATGGCGCAAGTGGTACGCGATCGCGAAATCCATATCATCACCCTCAACCGCTACCGCTTTAACGAACAACGCAGCTGCAAAGATCTCACCGACTTGATCGAAAAGCTCAACGGTAAGCCAAAAGAACTGGTAAAAGACTTATCCCATCACGTCTCTGACGAAGCGCGTCATGCCATGTGGTTGACCGATTTATTGGTAGACTTGGGCGCAGATATCGGCACGCCACCCGGTACTTCGTATATCGATGAATTTGAACGGCTGATCGACTGGGAATCATATACCACAGAAAGCCATCGTGAAGAGGCAATGATTTCTTCCCTAGCGGCGATTAACGTTACCGAAAAACGCGGTTGCGAATACTTCGCCGCCCACATCCACGCCCTCAAAGAGGCTCCCCAAACTGAAGAAAATATCAAAATCCGGGAAACTATCGAACAGATTTTCCCCGAAGAAGCCGCACACGTCCGCTGGGGTAACCGAAAGCTGGCAGAAATTGCCAAAAAGAGTCCAGAACATCGCCAAAAGGTCGAGCAAGCGAAGCGGAAATACGTCGCCATCGAACAAGCTGCCTATGAAGCTGGAATGGATATCACCTTCGGTGCCGAATTGCGCCGCTTGGATCATTTGTTGGAAATTGCCAATACCATGCCGATTTGGCAACGTCCTCAATACTTAATCGAACGTCTGCCCGAAACGCTTCTAGCACCTCAGTTGCAGTCCACTCGTCTAGATGTGGCGCAGCGGGCTTGGAATCGCGATCCGCAGGCGTTTGTGGAAAAATTCGTGCCGATGTTCCTTAACGGGATAAATAACGCGATCGCTCAAGACAAGAAACCAGCACCAACCAAGAATTAGCAACCTGCAACATCAGGAATTGCAGATGGCAGATGTTAGATTTCAGATTTAATCCCATCTGCTATTTGCCAAATCCTGGTTTGGCAACCGCGCGGGGGCACGGCAATCATACAATGTTCTTTTGCACAAAGTATTTCGGATGCCGTGCCCCTTCTGTGAAACTATCTTTTCTACCAGAAGCGTCCTAAAGGCGATACATTGGGTTTGGCATCCTGACGGTAATTTTCTATGACTACTTTACAACCCGATCCGGAAACCGTTTCCACTCCAAATCTATCTCCCGACGAGCTAGTCAACGAGATCTTAGAAGAAGAGATGGAAACCAATTATGTAGAGGTGATTGAAACCGTTATCTCCAGCCTCGACCAAGATAGCACCGCAATGGTTAGCCAAACCGATGTGGGTCATCTCTGGAAGTTTAGGTATGGTAGCGTTGAAGTATTCGTGCAACTAACGGGTTCGACCGATGAAGACTCTTTAACTGTTTGGTCTTCGGTGCTAAAGTTACCTGCCAAAAACGAACCGCAATTAATGCGTAAATTATTAGAAATGAACGGGGCTGAAACTTTTGAAGCTCGTTTTGCCATTATTAACGATGAAGTAGTTCTTCTATCAATGCGTACCGTAGCCGAGCTTTCGCCGGGGGAAATCTCCCGCGCCATCACCGTTGTAGCAACGCTCGCAGATAACAACGATGAGGCTTTGCAAGCCGAATTTGCTCAGTAAATTGCAGATTTAAGATTTGAGATTGCAGATTTTAAAGTGCAATTAAATCTGCAATATACAATTTAAATTTACCCATATTTCAGCTTTAATTAAATCTGCGATCTGCAATCTCAAATCTAAAATTACCCATGCCTCATTCTGTCTGGCGTCTCATTCCTTTAATTGACGCACCTGGTGCGGTGCAAATGGCAATCGATCGATGGTTGCTAGAACAGCATCGATTGGGTTTGCATCCCCCTAGTTTACGCTTTTATACTTGGTCGCCGGTGGCGATTTCTTTAGGCTATCACCAGCATAAATGGCCTGAGTTTTGGCAGAATCTCACTTGGCAAGGACAGCCAATTGAGTTGGTGCGCCGTCCTACGGGTGGTCGTGCGGTGCTGCATCAGGGAGATTTGACATATGCGATTGTGGCGTCGGGTATTGCTGGCAGCCGGATGCAGGTTTATCGCAGATTGTGCGAGTTTTTGATTTTGGGGTGGCGATCGCTTGGCGTTGAATTAAACTACGGTAACGCCTCTCGTGGTTACATTCACAATCCCAATTGTTTTGGGACTGCCACTGGTGCGGATTTAGTCTTGACAAATAATGCTAAGTTGATTGGCAGCGCCCAACTTTGTCGGGGTAATACCGTTTTGCAACACGGTTCAATGCGCTTGTATCCAAATCTAGATCTGTTTCAACGAGTATTCGGTAAGGCAGAAAGCTTCAAACTAATGGATATACCCCTTGCACAGCAGCAAGATCCTCTAATTCCAACCGTCATAGATGCTTTAACTGCTAGTGCGTCGCGTTGTTTCGATGTTCAGTTAAAGATGCAACCGCTATCACCAGAGGAATGGCAAGCAATTCGGACACAGCCGCCACTAAAGCCTTGAGCTACTTAATGCTAACGCCCCGATACTTTAACTCAAAGGTTGGATGGCTGGCAGTCTCAACTAAATCTCGCTGTCTTCTTTCGGTTTGATCTGCGGCGGCTTTTGGCTGGCTCTCGTTATTGCTCAAGCTTACCAAGTTGTTGGTCTGGGATGGTACGGTGGACTGTTTCACCCAACGTAGATTTTGGCTGATCAATACCAGCACTAAAAGCAATAACTTGATCTGCCAAGGTGCTAGAACCAAGCTGGCAATTATACTTACTACGGAAATAGTGGCGCACAGATAAGCCATTTCATCATTGGAATTGGCGTAGACATAAACTGCAACTAACGAAACTATCAGCCAAATTGTAAAGCTAAGCATTTATACTACCTCTTTAGTCCAAATTCAAGCATTACAAATTTATAACGAGAATTCGGGCAGCGCTTCCGCATTAATACTTAAACTATGTCAGTAAATTTTTTATAAGTAGTCTCAGTTAGACTTATTTTTTAGATTAGTAAATGCGAATGATTTTAGATATAGAGCAAAGTTTATTTCTACGACGTTTTCTATTTTGATATCGAGTAGCATAGAACGACTAAAGTCGCGGCTACACAAACAGAGCAACGCCTATGCCTCCGGCACGCTGCGCGAACGCGGGCTATAAAATAAAGGGGGTTTAGAACCCGGATTTGGTATGACATGGGTGCGATGGGCAGAATGCCCATCGCACAAGAAAAAAGGGTGCGTTAACGCAGCGTAACGCACCACCAAGACTCAGCTAGAATTATTCTTATTTAGAAGCGGATGTTAGCTCAGAAGCGGTTTGTTGCTGCTGAGTGTCTGCTGCGGCTTTGGCGATCGCTGGAATGGGAAATCCTCCGGGATAGCTGCCTTCTTGCTTGATGCGCTTGATTTGGGCTTCTCCAATCGAAAACTTGAGCGCAGTGGCGATCGCTTTCACTATATCTCCCCGATCGATTATCCCCGCTACCGCTCCGGCTGGAGAAAGTACCGTAATTCTACTTAATTGTTTTGTTTCCAATTTGTTGATAGCCTCAGCGAGGGAGGCATTTTCCTCAACGGTGTCGATTTGCTCGAGGGGTTTAGTAATGCTGTGAACCGTTTGAGTTTCCCATAAACTGCGTTCTACTGAACGCAAATCCTCGGCTACAACTAAACCGCGATAGCGTCCATCGGAAGCAGCAAAATATACCTGGGGTTCCTTGGCTTCTAACAGGTAATCATCGGCAAATTGACGTAGGGTCATATTGGCATCGATCGTCCGAAACTCCCGCGTCATTGCCTCTGCTGCGGTTAGCTGCAATAAAGTTTCCTGTAAATTGGTCATGGTGTCGTAGGCGGTGGCATTTCGCAGCACAAACCAACCGATTAAAGCCATCCAAAAGAAACCGAACTCTTCTGTTGTAAAAGCAAAGAATATACCGCCAATAATTGCCAACCAACCGAGAATTTGTCCGCTTCTAGCCGCCCAATGGACGCCTCTGAAGCGATCGCCGGTAATTTTCCACACGGCGGCTTTTAAAATTTGCCCGCCATCCAAAGGCAAACCGGGTATTAAGTTAAACAATCCCAAAACCAAGTTAATTTGGGCTAAGTTTCTGACTACAACCCCTGCCGGACTCAACGGGGGAATTTGGAAAAATAGAAGACTCAGAAGGGCGAATAAGGTAAAACTAACTAGAGGGCCTGCGATCGCTACTTGAAAAGCTTGTCCTGGGGTTTGGGATTCCCGATCGATCGCAGCAATACCGCCAAACAGAAATAGGGTAATCGAATTTACTTTAATTCCTTGCGATCGCGCTACCAAACTGTGCCCCAATTCGTGCAGCAGCACCGAGACGAACAATAACAGCGCGATAAAAAAACCAGTCACCCAAGCAACGAAACCCCAGTCTGGATTTTCTGTAACTAAATCCAACCCATTGGCAAAGGTGAAAAACCCTAAAATAATCAACCAAGACGGGTCAATGTTTAAGGGGATGCCGAATATAGACCCGATGCGCCAACCTGCTTGCATAAAAATTTCCTAAAAATAGCGTTTTACACCTATTCTTACGCATCCCGGCGTTGGTTCGGGCGAGTTGTACCAAAAAACAACCGGAGTTACCTAAACTCACATCTTGCACCACGGGAGGTAGAACCTCCCGGATCTCGTTCCCAGGTTCAACCTGGGAACGAGAATACTGAGGCTCCGCCTCAAGGTGCAAGATGTGAGTAAAGAAACCGGGTTTCTGTGAAAAATCCTGGATTTGAAAACCAGAGATCTACAAAGAAACCGGGTTTCTGTGAAAAATCCTGGATTTGAAAACCAGAGATCTACAAA
>ERZ1066119.242-NODE-242-length-42621-cov-83.025772_pt1 | contig 42621 bp, 30 predicted proteins | sample MGYA00382766_ERZ1066119 | MGnify/ENA primary metagenome ERZ1066119 (study PRJEB33369, sample SAMEA5778349) | biofilm metagenome | biome: Industrial cooling water; feature: Water cooling tower basin; material: Biofilm | place: United Arab Emirates | collected...
CAATTGCTCGGTGCCAGGGCAATATTACAAAACAAAAGCCTTCTCTTACTTGTAAAGGAGGCTTTTTGTTTTTGGCGCCTCTTTATTAAATAAATAATTTATTAACATTTGTTGGGTTGTGCAAAGCCTTCAACGCCACTTGCTACAACCGGGGGAAAGAGAGGCAACGCAGTGGCTCCCCAACCTACAGTTTTAATATAGAGGATAAAGTTTTTAATAATTCTAATGCTGTATAAGGCTTTGATAAAAACGCTTTTGCGCCAACCGAAGCTGCTTCAGCTATTCGTTCGGTTGATGCTAGTCCACTTGTAGCAATAATTTTTACCTGCGAATTGATTTTTTGTAACGTGCGGATAGTAGTTAAACCGTCCATTTCTGGCATTATCATATCCATCAAAACTGCACTAATGTTAGCTTTATGTTGAGCATACAGCGCTATCGCTTCAATACCATCACTAGCTGTAAGCACCTTATAATTACCCATCTCTAATGAGATTTGAGTAATTTCCCGAATCGAAACTTCATCGTCTACAACCAAAACTAATTGCCCGTCACCTTTTGACTGTTCTAAATCTTCAACTTGCTGACTCATGGCGCCTTCTACTGCTGGCAAATATACCTTAAACTGTGCGCCTAACCCAACTTCACTATACACATTCACAAAACCACCGTGGTTTCTAATAATACCAATAACTGTTGAAAGCCCCAAACCTGTACCTTTACCAACTTCTTTAGTAGTGAAAAATGGCTCAAACATTCTCTGCAATATTTCATTTGAAATGCCAACTCCCGTATCTGAAACAGTTAGCATAATATAATTACCAACTTTTGCCTCAACATTCATCTGGGCATACTGTTCATCAATATATAAATTTTCAGCATAAATACTTAAAGTTCCACCATGTAGCATTGCATCGCGCGCATTAACTACTAAATTCATTAGTACTTGATGTAATTGAGTCGCATCTGCACAAACAGTCCAAAGATTGGGTGATATATCTGTATATATTTTGATGGACTTGGGAAATGTCTGTTTCGCAATCTGCTGAATTTCTAAAAGTAAATGCCTAACTTGAAGAATAGTCCGCTTACCTTCAATTCCTCGCCCAAATGATAGCACTTGCTTGACCAAAGAGGCGCCACGTTTGGCACTAGCTTCTAATTCTGTAAGCAACTGCTGACTATTGACATCAGTGATTTTTTCCTGTAAAAGTTCAGCAATCATCAAAATTGGCCCTAGTGCATTGTTTAAGTCGTGGGCAATGCCACTAGCAAGGGTACCAATGCTCTCTAGTCGCTGAGAACGAAAAAGCTGCGCTTCGAGTTGTTTCTTCTCAGTAATATCAGTATTAACAACAAGAAACGATTTTGGCTGTCCTTGTTCATTACGTACCAACGTCCAACGACTTGAAACAATTATTGAACTGCCAAACTTGTTGAAGCAACGTAGCTCACCTTCCCAAAAACCACTCGATTGTACAACTTGTTGCACTTGTTCGAGTTGAGGCACTTCTTGGTACAAAAGCTGATTGGCATTTTGACCGAGAGCTTCGTCCTGCTTCCAACCATATATACGCTCGGCGCTCTCATTCCAAAATATAATTTGGTTGTCAAGAGTTTGTACATTAATTGCATCGCTAGCAACATTTAGTAAAGCAGCTTGTTCGCGGATTTTGTCTTCAGATTTTTTGCGTTCAGAAAATTCACGCTTGACCCTCTCTCTATAAGTGCGGAAGAAATCAGCCAAACTAGGCTCATCTTCTATTAAAGGCGCAAAATTATCAATAACTCGCTTATCTGCTTCATAAGCCACTTCGGGGTGAGCTTCCATCCACACATGACACGTTTTTATGTAAGCGATAAATGCAACTAAATGCTGATAGTAAACAGTACCCAAAACCCGGCGCAATCTAAGACGATAATGTTCGGAACAATCTGGTAAAGCAATATAAATAGAACAGTAAAGTAGACTTTCTTCAATTTGCGAGTTCGGCTCAAGACAGTCAATTGAAAAATCAGACTGTCCTGCAAGTTTACTAAAATGTTTTTCAATATCTGTCGAGTTAGGCACGGTTGCTTCAAGCAACTCCAACACCTCTTTTGCTCTCATCCCTAAAGGACGTAAACTACAACTATGGCAAATCATGCAGTAAGGAACAGCACAGAAGCGCGAGAGGTAGGCAGAAAGCTTTTCCTTAAACAGGGTTGGGAAGGGATTATTTACATACGCACTCAAAGTCTGTTGCCATAAATTTTCTAGAACCTGCGGAGTTTTTGAAGCTGGTACAAAGAAAGGTGGAACAAAACCAAATTTTAACTCAATTTCTGCCTTAATTTGTTCGCTGGATCGCGGCTTAGTCCTAGCAGCGTTAATTTGCTGTTGTTTATTAAAAACTTGTGACATTGTGTTTTTCAATGGCTAAACAAATAAGGAATTTATTAATAATAGTAATTAGGTACTAAAGCTTTGTCCTTGTGCTTTGTTAGAGTTATTAATGGCGCCAGTTCACGGCTATATTTATATTAGGAGTTGTAACGTGCGCGATTCTAAAGTCATAAAAACTTCGGCTTAACAAGGATTATAACGTCCTGGGCAATAAATCGTACTGCTGTAAATAGCTTTTTCAGTAATTTCAACAAACAGCTTACCTAGTGTAATTAGGACTTGCTGCTCAAACGAATAGCCGTAGCATGCATTAAATGAATAAATGGGTACTTATAAAACTATGGTAACAACAAAATTTGGATATTTCACGATTAGTTTCAAAAGCTACTGTGATAACACTGCACAGTAATAAGCCTAGCCGATTGCGCGCGTTTTAACTGGCGCCTTTTTATTGAAGGTTTTTCTAAACAATGACGCACCATTATCTTCTATAAATATATGCATAATGAACTTAAAAGAATATTGAATACTATTGGAGTCCGTAAAACAAAAAAAATGGCACGTTATGTAGATAATTCCGATAATAGTATTTTATTAAGAAACGTAAAAAATTTTAGGTTGTTGCAGAAATTAGCGTGCATCAAGTCCGATAGGTAAATGGAGGTTTACCTAGTACATCTGTGAGGTGGGCACTGCCCACCCTACTCTAATCTTAAACGTGCTTCTTGCTTAACCAAACCATTCATAGCAGCTTCTTGCAAACTCATAAAAGCGTTCAAATCTTCTTTGTCATATTTAGTTCTCAAAAGCTTACGTAATTGATTTTCGTCCGCAAGGGTTAGATAACCAGTTGTTAATACTTCTTTGACTACATCACGAATTAATACCATGACCAATATCCTGACCAATTTAAATAAGGGGATATAAATATATACCAAATGCATTCCTCTACCTTTTCTCTGGAGAAAAAGTATCATTTTTATGCATAAATACTTAATTTTACAAAACTTAATATTAATTGTTTAAAAACATCTCTGTATGGATAGAAATAATTTAGTTATATTGATTACTTATTTTTTAAGTATTATTACGATAATGATATTGGCAACGGATGATGAACGGATGTAACGGATAGGTAATTTTAAACGACAATATAAATGTTTGTGACGAATAACTCATCCGTTACATCCGTTGCAAGGCAACCCATCATATTTAATTACACAGACCACTAACTATTATGCAGAATCTTAATTAAATATAAGTATAAAAATGCACATGTAAATATTTATCCAAAATAGAGTATAAAGTAAAAAATTCGACTGTTTGGCGTAAAACTCGTAGTGTAGACCTGAGTATATATAGAGGCGCCTACAATTTTTGATGAGCTTTGGGGTTTTCAATGGACAATACAAGGAGCAAGGAACTTGATTTAGAGCTACTTAAGCTAGCACTCTTGGCACAGCAGCAACCAGTAAAAACCATTAAAAGGCAGTTAGTATTGACACGGTTGGTTAATGAAATCAAGCTATCCGGTAGACTTTGCCATCCACAAAGAAATCAATTTTCAGCAAGACTCTATGAAGAAATTTATAATGAAGCGCTTCAAGAGCTTTGGTTATATATTTGTCAAAACATCCATAAATATGAACCAGAGCGCGCGTCCGTTATTGTATGGGTAAATGTATTACTCGAACGACGGTTTTTTAGAGAAGCTATTCCAAAAGTTTTAGGTAAAGCGAGTGTGGAACGTATGAATTTATCAGAATTAGAAAATACTCCATATTTAGAAGAACCACCTGCACTGACCGAAGTGTTGAGAGAATATATTGAAAACGACCCGGAAAACTTGTTCAAAAAAGAACATATAGAAAAATATCCTTCTGCCACTTTTCAAGCTTTAGCACAACGTCGATTTAAGGGCAAATCTTGGAAGGAGATAGCCGCAGAGTTTGAAGTAAAAATACCTACTGCTAGTAGCTTTTACTACCGATGTATTGATAAGTTTCAGTCAAAAATACGCGAACATTGCGTTAATTGTTAGTTAATTAAATAAATAAATAAATAATTAAAATTACAGTGCAAGAGTACTAGCAATGCTTACTAACCACCAAGAACGTTTAACTTTTACAGTTCCGTTGACTTTAGAAAATCACAGTCTTGCTCAAGCTTTTAGGCGCCAGCAAAGCGATTCAACGCTTAGAAAACAAGTATATCTTAACACTCTGGCTGTATGTGCTGTTAGGTATTACTTGTGCTGCATGGGAATTGAAACGAATTGCGAAAATTGTTCGAGTTGGAATTCTGTGGCACAATCATTTATGGATGTCGCTGATTTAGAAATTCCTCAACTTGGAAAACTTGAATGTCGTCCAATATTACCGAATAGTGATATAGTTCGCATTCCGGCAGAAACTTGGTACGACCGCATTGGTTATATTGGGGTGCAGTTTGATGAAGCTTTGCGCGAAGGTACTTTGCTAGGGTTTGTAAAAAATGTTGCATCATGTGAGTTGCCAATTCGTCAATTACTGTCTTTAGAGGATTTACTTATTCACTTAGACGAACTACAACAAACAGCGCTTAGTAGAATGCAAGTTAATCTTAGCCAGTGGTTTGAAAATGTTTTTGCTCCTGGTTGGCAGTCTTTAGAAGCATTATTAACGGCTAATGTTAGCCAACTAGCCTTTAGTGTCAGAAATGAGACTAATATAACTAATACAGTTAGAGGAGCAAAGCTGATTGATTTAGGATTGCAGCTTGGACAAATTTCGCTAGCATTATTAATCGCGATTACTCAGGAAGCTAAAGAAAGTAGGTGTATTACTATACAACTTCACCCAATGACTTCTAATAAATTTTTACCTAATAGCTTAAAATTAGTTTTAATGTCTACTAAGAGTGAAATTATTCAAGAAGTTCATTCCAGAAGCATGGATAATTATATACAACTCAAACGATTTAGAGGTAAACCTGGAGAGCAATTTACTATTTGTATCACTAATAATGAATTTACACTCACCGAGAATTTTGTTATTTAGTAGGTAATTTAATAGGAATGCAAAAGTTAGTTGTTTTAAGTTTGGGAGAAGGTAATTTAGGTAGTGGCTTTTTGGTGACAGCAAAGCTATCTAAACCTGGTGAGCATCCAATTCAGTTACGAGGTGCTTTACCTGCGTTTCGCGAATTACTCGAACTAGAACGTAACTGGCAACTATTATATTCTGCGCTTTATCGTCGTGTTGATTTTGCCCCTCGTCTAGAAGTCGAAGATACAGATGTTACAAACGTTTCTGAGGTTGAATTTCATGACTTATGCCAAACTTTGTCAGATTATATAAATACTTGGTTAAACTCAGATGGATTTCGTAAAATAGATAAATCTTTACGAACTCACTTAAACATCCATGATGAAATTCGGATAATTATCGAAACCAATGATGTTATTGTGAAACGACTTCCTTGGCACTTGTGGGAATTGTTAGAAGATTATCCTAAAGCTGAAATTGCTATTGCATCTCCAGAATATCAGAAAAAATCAGTTACTCAACCTTTAAAGAGAAAACTCAAAATTTTGGCGATTCTTGGTAACAGTCAAGGTATAGATATAAATAAAGATAAAGAGTTTTTAGAAAAGTTATCCCCGCAAGCGACTATTAAGTTCCTTATAGAACCATCTATTGAAACTTTAAATAATCTTTTATGGAAAAACTGTGATATTTTATTTTTTGCTGGTCACAGTTCGAGTCGAGATAGAGGAGAAATTCAACTTAATCAAACTGATGTTTTAACTGTTGATAAATTAAAGTACGCACTTAATAAAGCTATTTCTGGTGGACTTAAGCTTGCTATATTTAACTCGTGTGATGGCTTGAAGTTAGCACAAGATTTAGCCAACTTACACATTCCCCAAGTTATTGTAATGCGGGCGCCTATTGCCGATACAGCCGCGCAAGAATTTTTAAAGTACTTTTTAGAAGCATTTTCTAGTGGACAATCGTTATATGTAGCAGTACGTCACGCGCGCGAACGACTCCAAGGTATCGAAGGTGAATACCCCTGTGCTAGTTGGTTACCAGTTATATGTCAAAACCCAGCCGAAGAACCACTGTTGTGGAAATTGCCACCCTCTAAATTGACTTGGGGAAATCTAAGCAAAATTTTAGTAACGAGTACGCTAATTACTATCTTAGTTTTAGGCGCCCGCTATTTCGGATACCTCCAACCATTTGAGCTACAAGCTTATGACCGTTTTATGAGTCAGCGTCCAGCTATCGAACGGTCAGATGAGCGTTTGCTTTTAGTCACGATAGACGAAAGTGATATTCGTTACCAAAATCGTAGACTTTTGAAAGGTAGAGGTTCATTATCTGACCAAGCGTTAGCTGAACTTTTACAAAAACTCGAAGCATACAAACCCCAGGTTATTGGTATCGATGTATATCGAGATTTTAGTGTAGAACCCAACTACCCAGATTTAGCGAATCGATTGCGCTCTGACGATAGAATTTTCACTATATGTAAAGTTGACGCCAAATTTGATGGTGATGAGGGAATTCAAGCAGCATCTGAAGTACCGATAGAACGTTCGAGCTTTAGCGATTTTATCGAAGATGACGATGAAGTACCTCGGCGCCATCTATTACAGTTACAACCAGATGTAAAATCACCTTGTGCTTCAGAATATGCCTTTAGCCTTCAGGTAGCTAGTTACTACTTACAGTCAAAAGGTATATATCCAAATCTTACTTCCGATGGATACTTAAAAATTGGTGATGTTGTATTTAGGTCATTAAAAGAACATTCTTCCGGTTATCAAAAAATAGATGCATCCGGGTATCAATTGTTGCTTAATTATCGGTCATTATATCCAACTGAAAAAATTGCTACATCGGTATCGCTTCGAGATATTCTTGAAGGTCAAATTCAGCCAGATTCGCTAAAAAATAGACTAATTATCATTGGTGTCACTGCTGGTAGCACAGCAGATTACTGGAAAATTCCTATCAGCAAAAAGCGGGTTCCAGGCATTTTTGTGCAAGCGCACATGGTTAGCCATATATTAAGTGCGGTAGAAAATCGTAGACCTTTGCTGTGGTGGTGGTCTGGATGGGTAGAAGCTATTTGGATTTGGGGGTGGTCAATAATTGGTGCAGTAATTGTTACCTATATTCAAAAGCCATTACACCTAGGAATAGGCGTAGCTACAACTCTTTTGTTACTACTTAGTATTTGTTTCAGCATTTTTATACAAGCTGGATGGATACCCTTTATTCCTTGTGCTTTAGCATTTGTGTTAACTGCGACTTTTACCATAATGTGGATGCGTAAATTTGCAGCTTCTAAATGTAGTTAAAGGAGGAGTACAAATATTGCCAAAAATTGGAAGCTCGCATTATGGCTGGTATAAAATTACTACAATTATTCATAAGATTTTTGCTGTTCGTTGTAATAATTAATTTTATGAATTATCCTTCCGAGGCGCCAGCACAAAGTATTAAACTAATAAGTACCTCTCCGAATCAGCCTAAAAACCGTCTTGCTAAATTAAAGTTTCCTAACAACGGTGCCCCTGTAGGTAGGCGCCGAGGTGGTGCAAGACGCGAGGTATGTCCGAACCTTGATAATAGTTTAACTGCACTGGTTCCAGGAGAAGATTCGGAAGTTGAATCGAAATCTTTTCTCACGTTGACTGTTTCTGAGCATCCAACATTTTGGATTTATCTACCAAAATTTCCAGCGACAGTTACAACCGGACAATTTTCGCTTCAAGACGAAAATAATAAAGATATTTATCGTAAATCGCTAACTTTACCTAACAAATCAGGTGTAATTGGGTTTAAATTACCACAAAACGCGCGTAATGCATTAAAAGTGAATCAAAAGTATCAATGGTATTTTAAAGTAAGCTGTAATGAAGTGCAAAAAAGACCTAGAAATTATTACGTTTATGCATGGATAACAAGAATAGAAATGACCTCGAATCTTGACAGTCAGTTAAAATCTACTAAACCGAGGGAATATATAACTTATGCAGAGAATCAAATTTGGGAAAGTGCCTTAACGAATTTAGCTGATTTACGTTTGAGTAATGCAAATTTACCACAGCTAATAGAAGATTGGACTGGTTTGTTAGAATCTGTGGGTTTAGGTGAATTTTCTCAGGTGCCAATACAGCGTTACCAGTTAGAGGAATAGTTGTTATTCGCGCGTTAGTTATTAAATTTTCAATAAAATTTTATATTGTTAAACACTTTGGAGATTTTGTATGTACATCAAAGAGATTTTTAAGCGCTTTAGAGTCTACATAACTACCTTAACTATGCTAACAATTGGATTATTATCTTATCAAGGAGATATAGTTTTAGCAAAGAATCCAAGTAAAATTGATGTAAATACAGCAAAGAGAGAAGCAGTTCAAAGACATTCTTATATTCGGCTTCCAAAAAAAGGTCACGAGACAGACTCACCGTCAACACATAATTCATTGAATTTACAGCGAATAATCTGTAATACAACTGCTGAATCTGCTCCTTATAATATGGTAAAAATAAAAGTTTATAAACATAACCCAGATATGCCGGATGGCTTAGAACTTTTAGCATATTGGGGACCAAAACAGCTTAGTTCAGGAAATAATGATGCGGTTAGTATGATTACAACATTTGAACACGAGGTTTTAGTTCAAGTGTCTTACCTTGCTGAAGATGGTACAGAATATTTAATTGGACAAGAATGGTTAAGTGGGTGGAACAATCAAGAATTGAATTTTATTAATGAAGGTAATAGATCAAACTACTCAATGTCTTATTCAATTAGTATTGATAATTCGTCTATTTAGTAATTGGTATTGACAAATCATGAAAAAGCATATTTGCCCAGTCTCGATAACCGCGATTGGATTTTGTTTTCTGTTGACTAATCGCACTCAAGCAGAGATAGTTCCAGATGCAACACTAAAAGTCAACTCTCAAGTTGTTTCTCCTGAAACCAATCTTGAACAGGTAATAGGGGGAACTGTTGCAGGTAGTAACTTATTCCATAGTTTTGAGAAATTCAATATCAACGAAGGTAATAAAGTCGATTTCGTTAGTCCTAGTAGTGCAATCGCAAATATTTTAGTGCGGGTGACAGGTGGAAACCGTTCTGATATTAAAGGAACTTTAGCAACATCAGGTCTATCGAAACCGAATTTCTTTTTAATGAACCCGAATGGAATTTTCTTTGGTTTAAGAGCTAGACTTGATATTGGAGGTTCTTTTGTAGCAACAACAGCGAATGCAATTCAATTTGGTGATGGCACCATTTTTAGTGCATCAGTACCTAATAATGTTGAGCTACTAACAGTAAACCCTTCGGCTTTTTTATTCAATCAAATAAAAAGCGCACCAATTACCAATCAATCAACAGCAGCAATCACAGGTTTAAAGGTTCCTAATGGCAAAAGTTTGTTGTTAGTGGGTGGAGATATAAATTTACAAAGTGGTATATTAAACGCTCAAGGTGGTTATATTGAGTTAGGAGGTTTAGCCGCTTCTGGAAATATCGCATTAAATACTGACACTGATTTTCTTAAACTTAGCTTTCCTGAAAATGCTCAACTAGCTAATGTCTCACTAACTAATGGCGCCGCAATAAATGTACTTGGTCAGGATGGCAAAATAGTAATTAATAGTCAAGATTTTAGCATAGATAAAAGTTCTTTACGTATAGGTTCTTCGCGTACTACTCAAGAAGCAAATCTCATCATCAATGCTCAAGGAAATATCAATGCTACCAACAACTCGAACATTAATTCTAACGGTAGCAGTATTAATATCAAAGCTGGAGATATTTATTTCAATAATACAAGATTGAGTAGCCCAGCAGGAAGTAGAAATGCAGGTAACATTAGTATAAATGCTCGCAATAGTATTAATTTAGTAAATAGTGGAATTAGCAGTGATTCTAATGGTGTTGGTAATGGTGGAACAATTGATATTAGTGCGAAATTACTATCTTTAAGCGATGGTGCTTTGATTTATACAAGAGCTTTGAAGGAAGGTAATGCAGGCAACGTCAAAGTCAACGCTGACGATATCAACATTGTTGGTGTTAATTCCATTCAAGGATTTTCTAGCGGTTTATTAACATCTGCTGAAGAAAAAGATAGCGGTCAGGCTGGTAATATTGATGTTACTACCCAGAACCTGCGTATATCTGATGGAGGAGTTTTAAGTGCTAGAACACTTAGTGTCTCACCTGGAGGTAATATCTCTGTCAATGCGAATAAAGTTGAACTTTTTGATGGTGGACAAATACTTACCAGCACTTTCAACAGTGGCAATGCAGGCAATATAAGTATTAATGCTAACTCGGTTCAAATATCTGGTACTGACCCTACATATTTTGAACGACTTGACAAACTACGTAATAGTGGATTTGACGCTATCCAAATAATTGATAATGATAGCTCGGCTAGTGGCTTATTTGCACGCGCGCGCGGAGACACCGCAAGTAGTGGAGGAAATATTCAAATCCAAAATTTTAAACTGTTGGAGTTACGCAATAATAGCCAAATTAGTACTACTGCTGGAACAGAAAATAGCCCCGGAAATGGTGGTAATATCACTATTCAATCACCTAATGGTTTTATTGTTGCCGTTCCAGAAGAAAATAGTGATATTACAGCCAACGCTTACAATGGTAAGGGTGGTTTTATTAAGATTGATGTACAAGGTATATACGGTTTGGCGCCGAATGAACAACTTACTTCATCGAGTGATATCACAGCATTTTCGCAACTCAATCCTGAACTGAATGGAATTATTCAAATTGATAGGTCTGCTGTAGAACTTAATACTGATTTACTAGAGTTACCTTCTGTACCGACTGATACCAGACTTGCTCAAACTTGCCAATCAACTATAGCAACAAATCAAAGTAGTTTTAGTATTATCGGACGTTCTGGTTTACCACCGAATCCGAAAGAAGTGCTTAGTGGTGATGCAGTACAAGTTGGTTGGTTGGAGCCAACTACATCAAGTCAAAATAATCAAATAGCATCTGCATCTAAAATTTACGTTCCAGCTAAACCTGTACAAATTGTTGAAGCAAATACTTGGGTAAGAAATTCTAAGGGTGAGATATTACTTACTGCAAATGAACCGACACAAAACCAAAGTCAAAGTAAGGTGGCTTTTGCCGCACCTACAAGCTGCCAGCAGTTATAACCAGTTGCCCACTAGTACATAAGGCGCCCAGTGAAATGGTTTTTTATCTTTTTGCAAAACTGCTAATTGGGCTTGACGTAATGCTTCGGCTTTACTCATTCCAGTATTTAATTGTTGGTAAAATTCACCCATGAGAAACGCAGTTGAACTATCTTCAACTGACCATAGACTTGCTAGTGTACTACGGGCGCCTGCTTTTACAGCAATACCGGCAAGTCCTAAAGCTGCGCGCTTATCACCAAGAGCAGTTTCGCAAGCGCTAAGGACGAGTAATTCTATATTAGTTAAGCTATTTCGGTCAGTAGTTTTCAATAATTTTTCAAAATCTCTGACTTTTAAAAGACCGTCCCAAGTTAGAATAAAAGTTTTTTCGGGGTCGGAACTAAATTCACCATGAGTAGCAAGATGTACAATAGAAAAAGATGTTTCCTGTAATTGTGTTTGCAAATTTTTTTGGGTGAATTCTTGATTTAATAGTTGTTTGCTTCTGGGTATTTCTGACTTAACTTGTTTTAATTCTTGCGGTACATTTTTTAAAGGAGCAAAGGGTTGATTGTTAATAACTCTTTTTTCTCCCACTCCCGCAGTCAAAGCGTTAATTTGAACTTTTTGTAATGGTTGTGGGTCAATTAATTGTAAACCAGGAGTAAGAGCTATAGCGTATTTTTCAATTAGGTATTTATCCTGTTGCTTGTTATATAAAACAGCCATTGGAATATTTCGTAAGCTAGCATCTAAGACAAATACTAAAGTTTTAATTTTATTATTAGTTAATTGTGTTTCAAATGGTCGAATCAACCAGTTATAAATTTGTCCTGAATTTTCTTGCACTTGAGAGGTGTAATCAGGTTCTTGTAAATCTCCTCGCAGTTTATCGATAATATCTTCAACTTGGCTTTGAGCAATTTCAACTTGGTTATACACCAAGTTATTTTCTCCTGGTAGTTTGAGAATAACTTCAATTCTATCTTTAAGGACAATTGGATAAATAAATGCTGCACTTCTATCTTTTTTATCTACTACTTGGTCAATATTGACTTTTGGTCTTAAACAAGCTTGACGAAAGAAATTGTCTAATTCTGCTAACTGTAATGATTCGATTACATATCGTGCTTGTTTGAGATTTTCAAAGCTAGGCTGATAGTTTTTATTATTGTACAATTGTAATCCTACCAACTCGCGATATACAGGTTCAACCATATCACGAAACGAAAATTGGATTTCTGGATTCATGAAGAGCAAATCTCGACGTAAAGATTCTAGAGTTTTGAATGCTTCTTGATAATAAGAAATTGCACCGCGAGTATCACCTTGTTGATTGAGTAATCTTCCTAGTTGCCATAACCATTGGTAGGTAATATCACCAGATTGTAGACTTGACGCAATTAATAATGCTTTTCGTGTCAGTTTTTGCGCTTCTGCTAATTGCTTGCTTTTTTCATATAATCCTCCCAAAGTCCCTAATGCATAAGATTCCGCGCGTTTATCACCTAGCATTTGTGCTTGCTGTACTGAGGCAGATAAAATTTTAGCAATATCTAGCAATGATAAACCAATAGATTGATTATTATTTTGTAATTTGATTAGACTTTCTGCGAAATTAATTTGTGCGTAAATGCTATTTCGGCTTGGTGATAAATTTTTAAGTTCCGATTCAATTTGCGGAAGTAAAGATAATGCCGTGGATATTTGCTTGTCATCTATCAAAAGTCTGAATTTATTTAAATGTGCTTGAATGCGTGTTGTGGGAGATGCAATTAATTCTGCTTGTCTGTAATATTCTAAAGTTTGTTGTACTAGCTTTTTTGCAGCTTCATTATTTTGAATATAAAGTAAATTGCGATATTGTGCTAAAGTTGTATTTCCCAAACTTAATAATATGTCACCAAGTTCAGTAGAAGCTTGAATATTACTTGCAACTTTTCTACTTTCTTCTAAAATAACTCGCGATTGATTCAAATTTCCAATAACTCGTAAAACATTACCAAGACTACGTAACCCAGTTGCTTTTACAAGTGAGTCAGGTTGTTTTGTTAAGCGTTGTTCCACCTCAGTTAATACTGTTTTTGCCTGATAGTAAAGCCCTAATAATTGCATGGCAGAGGCTGAATTAACGTGGTTGCGGATTAAAAGAGCTTCATTGCCATTTTTTTTATAATTTTTTTTATAAATCTTAGCAGCTTGGCGCCAAGTTTCAAGTGCTGCTTCTGTTTGACCCTGTGCGAGTTGTAATTTTCCTTGCACATCTAATGTTTGTGCAGCAATATCTGAATTAGATATTTGTGAATGGGCAAGTAAATTTAGAGAACGTGCAATAGCAGCTTCTGCATCCCTTAATTGTCCCATTTGTTGGTAAGTTAAAGCCAAATTGCTCAATGTTACAACTTGGTTAGCTTTGTTACCACTTCTTTCAAAATCCGCATTTGCCTGCTTTAATACTTTAACAGCTTCTGCAAGCCTTCCCGCATCGTAAAGCGCTTTCCCCTGTTGTAGTAAATTTTCGGTTTTAGCGTGCGTATTTTGAAGTCGAGATTTTGAAGTCAAGATATTAACGCGAATTAATTCAGCATTAATCGGCGCCGTTGTAATGGTTAATACCGCCGTCAAGAGCAAAAGTGAAACTAGTATTTTCACTCTCTTAAATCCATTATGCCGCTTCACCATGCTTTATCGCTCGTATATTTTATCTATCTTACAAAAAATAACCAGTCAACAAGTATATCGTTGACTGGTATTTTAGTGTTTTTTCTTGTGGAGTGGGCATCCTTGCCCGCCCTCTTAATTTTAAAAATCCCTTAAGTCAAAAAGTTATCAACAACATAATCACCGACATTCTTACCGACTTGTACACCGTCTACTGTCGCAGCGTTGATGTGAATACCACCATAAATACGACTAATAGCGTCTTCATTCGCAGCTTGAGTAAAGCTACCAAAAGAACGAGAAACACCTGGTAATTCTTGAGAGGGAATCTCAAAACTGATATTGTCGGTACCGTAGAAACTTGCAAGAACTTGGGCAGAGGCGCCACCGCTAATAGCATCACTTCCACCCAAACCATAGACTTTATCATCACCAGCAAGTGCAGCAATAATATCATCGTTCTCGGTACCGTTAATAGTTTCCGAGTTAGGAGTTCCTCGAATTGGGTTGAAGCCAGAACTTACAAAATCTCTATATTCTGGCGCTTCATTGATACTTTCATCCGGTGTTTTACCTATATTTGGTTTTAAATTGCTATTTTCAAGTTGTCCTAATTGTTGTCCTTGTACTTGTTGGTTTGCATCTCCCTCTACTTTTATAAGTTCTGCAACTGGTAATATTGTCTCGGTTTCATTTTGAAACTTAAAAGATGGTTCTTGAGTATCTAACTCTAAATCTCCCACATTTAGCTCATCAGAGTCATAACCTGCTATTGCCATTTTTTTACCCTTAAGATTGCATGAGTTTTAAATTAGTAAGCAATTGAGTAGTTTTGCTTGCTTTTTTATGCTATGCATTCTAATTTTAACTGTCAACAAGTCTTGACCATTAAATAAAACATAATTCATGTAGTTATGTTTTTATTCAGCAAATACCTATATTTTTGTAAATCTTTGCATAATTTGACGTTTAAAACTGCGACGTCGTTTTAATAACAATAACGAATGTAGTTGACATTGTAATTTGGTATCCTTGGGTTAAATTTATATCATGGGACGGGCAGGGATGCCCGTTCCACAAGAGAAGCTTTTAGTTGTTGAGCTAGGGTTTCTACATTAGGTGTCTTCAGCATATTAAGATGATTGCCTGGAATTATGTGAGTGTCTACTTTTTCACTAGTTAGCGCATCCCAACCTAAATTTAGATTGTGAACGGCGCCTTGTGATTGAACATTTGTTCTAAAAAGAGTAATTCGGTTTGGGTAGACTTTTGGGACGTAGTTGAGGACTGCTTGAGTATTAGCTTGAAAAATACGAAGCATTGGGCTAATTGTTAGCTCGTTCAAAATTTGAGACTTAGATTCGTCAGATAAAAGGTTTGCTATCGCCGTATCTCCTTGAAGAAAACGTAATAATATATTACTTACAATTTTTTTCACAAATTTATTTTTATGATTTGAAGCTATAAATAAATAACAATAATCTAGTAAAAAACTCCAAATATGACGTGCGGCAACTGTGAAAATATATTTCAAAATATCACCAATAGAAGGTTGATTACTAGAGATAGGCGCCGCAGTGTCGAGTAATGCTAGTAAAGCCACCTCATCTCCATTTGATTGTAGCTGTTGAGCCATTTCAAAAGCAACTAAACCACCAAAAGACCAACCAGCCAAAAAGTAAGGGCCATTCGGTTGTACTGTACGTAAAGCTTTAATATAACATGTAGCCATATCCTCAATGCGAGTTAATGGTGTACTTTCTCCGTCGATGCCAACAGGTTGTAGTCCATAGAAAGGTTGATTTTTTCCTAGATGATGAGCTAATTCAAAATAAGGAAGAACAACACCGAAAATAGGATGTACACAAAATAAAGGAGGATTTTCGCCATTCGGCTGAATAGCAACTAATGGAGACCAAGATTGAGCATCATTTAAAGATAACTGACTTGCTAACTGAGCAATTGTTGGATTTAGAAAAAGAGCAGAAGCAGGTAAATATCGTTTTAACTGCTTATGAATTTGCTCTATAAGCTGTACAGCGAGTAACGAATTACCACCCAAATCAAAGAAGTTATCATTAATACCTACCCGCTCAACACCAAGAACTTCAACCCAAATTTTTTCCAGTACCAACTCAGCTTCACTACGAGGAGCAACAAAACCCCTAGTAATAAGCACTTCAGTGCTTTCCCCCCCAGCTAAAGCACAATAATCAACCTTACCTGCTGGTGTCAGTGGCAAACAATCAATTACTATAAAACCTCCGGGCGCCATATAATCAGGCAATTTTTGTTTCAAAGTCTGTTTTAAACTATCCAGTTCAATTACTGATGCCTTTTGGCTCTTGACAATATAAGCCACCAAATGCTTATTACCTAATTCATTCTCTCTAACAACCACCACAGATTGCTGTACATCTGGATGCTGATTTAGTACACTTTCAATTTCTCCCAACTCGATACGAAAACCGCGAATCTTTACTTGATTATCAATACGACCTAAAAATTCAATATTTCCATCTGCCAAATAACGCCCCAAATCACCCGTTTTTATAGAATTAACATACCCACGCGCCAAACCATCACCAGCAATATACAATTCACCTACAACCCCAATAGGCACAGAATGTAAATACTTATCTAATATATATACTTGGGTATTAACAATCGGGCGCCCAATTGATACTTTATCATTAACACTAGTAATTTCTGCAACCGTTGACCATACAGTAGCTTCAGTAACTCCATAAGCATTAAAAAAGCGGCGCCCTGGTTTCCATTTTTTTACAATATCCTGAGTACAGGGTTCACCAGCACAAATAATAGTTTGCAGTGCTGGAAACTCTGTTTGCGGTAAAACAGCTAGTACAGTAGGTGGAAGCGTGACATGAGTAATTTTATTACGACGCAACAGTTCAATTAAAGGTTGTCCAGGTAAAAGGGATTCTTTTAAAGCTAAATATAAAGTTCCCCCTGTTGCTAATGCCATGACAATTTCAAAGATTGAAGCATCGAAACTTAAAGAGGCAAATTGTAATACGCGCGCAGTTGGTTGTAAGTTAAAGGTTGATTTTTGAGCATGTATTAAGTTAGTTAAACCTTTATGCTCTATTTGGACTCCTTTGGGTTTTCCTGTGGAACCTGAAGTGTAGATGATATAAGCAAGGTTGTTAGGGGTTAGGTTACTGGTAGGGTTATGAAGGGGTTGTTGTGTGATGTTTGAGTTTTGATTTATGTAGATAAAAGATTGTTGATCCCCCCAACCCCCCTTAATAAGGGGGGCTAAAGATAAGGAGGAATGGGTTAGTAAGATGGGTACTTGGGCATCTTCTAGCATGTAGTGAAGACGCTCAGGGGGATAAGTTGGGTCTAAAGGTAAATAGGCGCCACCTGCTTTAAGGATTCCTAAAACTCCTACAATCATATCTATAGAACGCTCTAAGCATATACCAACTAAAACCTCTGGCTTAACCCCAAGTTGTTGTAAATAATGCGCTAGCTGGTTTGCTCGAATATTGAGTTCCCAATAAGTTAATCGCTCCGAACCAAACACTACAGCTTCTTCATCAGGAGTCTTTTCAACTTGCGCTTCAAAAATCTCATGAAAACACCGCTCATCTCCCCTCTCTTCTTCCCCCCTTATCAAGGGGGGTAGGGGGGATTCTATTATCTGCAAATCAGAAATTTTCTGAATAGGATTTTTCACAACACTTTCCAACAGCGTTTGAAAATGTCCCAACATCCGGGTAATAGTGGCGCCATCAAATAAATCAGTACTATATATAGCTTGAACTTTTAGACCTTCCGCATCTTGCCAAAGATGAAACTCCAAATCTAACTTTGCGCTACAATGCTCAATTTCAAGCACTTCAAACGTTAAACCTGGTAACTCTAATGCTTCTACTGGAGTATTTTGGAGTGAGAACGCAATTTGGAACAGTGGATGATAACTCAAAGAACGTTCTAGGTGTAGTGCATCTACTAATTTTTCAAAAGGTAAATCTTGATGAGCATAGGCACCTAAAGTAACTTCTTTGACTCTACAAACAAGTTCTTGAAACGTTGGATTGCCTGATAAATCAGTACGCAATACTAAACTATTGACAAAAAAGCCAATCAACCCTTCTATCTCGCTACGGTTCCGATTTGCGATTGGAGAGCCTACAACAATATCACATTGCTGCGTATAACGATAAAGCAAAGTCTTAAATGCAGCAAGAAGCGTCATAAATAATGTAACACCTGATTGCTGGCTAAGTGCCTCCAATGCTTTATTTAACGATTGCGGTAATTGTAAATATTGTTTGTCACCTTTGTAACTAGGAATTGCAGGTCTTGGTCTATCGGTAGGAAAATTTAATACTTCTATGTTGTGTAACTGATGGCGCCAGTAAGCTCGTTGAGTTTCGAGAACTTCTTCAGTTAACCATGCGCGTTGCCATTGAGCATAATCAGCATATTGAATAGGTAGTTCCGGCAGGTTGTCATTTTGATAAAATATACTTAGTTCTCGAATTAATACTCCAATTGACCAACCGTCAGCAATAATATGATGCAAACTCAGTAATAAGACATGTTGTGCTTCTTCAAGTTGTAGCAACGTTACTCGTATTAGTGGCGCCTTCGTTAAATCAAAAAGACGTTGAGACTCTTCGGTTGCTATTTGCTGTATTTGTATCTCGCGTTCTGCAACTTCGATATTACGTAAGTCTATTACAGAAAAGGGTATAGTCAGCGAAGGCGCAATTACCTGCACTGGTTCAGATACCAATATAAATGAGGTGCGTAATACTTCGTGGCGCCGGAGAATATCATTAAATGCCTTTATAAGCAAATTCCTATTGAGCGAACCTGTGAGACGAAGCGCTGTTGAGACATTATAGAGAGGATTGTCTCTTTGCAATTGGTTAAAAAACCATAATCTAGCTTGAGCAAATGATGTAGGAAAAACAAAGACTTCTGTTTCTTCAGAAAAATGAAGTTTTTCCTCACCTGCTGATACTGATGTTCGCTCAATTGCCATAGACTATACCAGGAGCGTTGTCATCTTAATTTTAGTAGAATTATACAAACCGGGTTTCTATCTTAAAAAATACCAAATTTATCTTTAATTGAGGAAAATACCTAATTTTTAGATTTTTTTTGAAACTTTCTATGGTAATATTCATCTTATAAGAGAAATACTTATTGTTGTGATTACCTATTTTTGCTCGTTATAGCTCATATCTATTTTGCGATTCTTCAACTTTGGAAGAAGGCACTGTGGGTTTTTGAAGCTTAATTTTATAGTGGCATTAGAATTCAGTTAAATTGTACAAAAATTCGATAAGCATGAAGATTAACCTCTGCACAAGTAGGTTTAATTGTCATAGCTATATAAACCCAGAAACCGGGTTTATTTTGTTATTTATAAAAATAAAAATAGTTTTTTCTCAAAAATGGTGACATGAAAACAGTTAATATTGGCAGACAAAAATTTTTACATAATAAAGAGCTTACCTTGCTATTAGAGGAAGTTTCTCACAATTCTATTAAAGGGTGTCTACAAGTATTAAGTCTATCACAAACATGGTCTCTATATTTTGATAAAGGACAATTGATATATGCTTATCAAGCAAATAGCATGTGGGATATTTTTAGTGAGAAGTTACAGCAATTATTTCCTCAACTTAATAATTTAGATAATGAACTTGGTGGTCAACTTAAAGCCATATTTGATAGTAAAACAGATGATGCAATACTAGACAGACCAGATTATTTAGCAATATGCTGGTTAGTTGAACAACAATATTTAAATTCATTGCAAGCTGGGAAACTAATAGAGGAAATGGCTATTAGAATGTTGGATTCGTTTCTGAAGCTAGGAGATGGAGCTTATGAATTTATACCTCAAACCTTACCAGATTATCTGCCAAAATTTTGTCATCTTGATATTTCTTTGTTGATTCGGCGCCGTCAATTACGCTCTATGAATTTAACTAATGTTAACCTTTTTAAAGAATCAGCTAATCGTAGTGAAATTAAACTATTTTTAGATTTAGAGCAAAAACACTTGAAATCCAATTTAATCAATGATATCACAGTTACCACTGAAAATATTGAAGATAGCACTGTTAAAATTAATCAATTAAATGATAGTGACACTGAACAAAAACCTTATAAAGTGTTATGTATCGATGATAGCCCGACAATGTTAAAAACAATTAAAAGTCTTTTAGACGAACAAATATTTACTGTAATCAGTATTGATGACCCATTAAAAGGGTTAATGCAAATTCTTCGTATTAAACCCGATATAATTCTGCTTGATGTTTCCATGCCTAACTTGGATGGCTACCAACTTTGCTCTTTATTACGTAAACACTCAGATTTTCGTAATACTCCAGTAGTAATGGTGACAGGAAAAACCGGCTTTTTAGATAAAGCACGAGCAAAAATGGTGAAAGCTTCGGGATACTTGAGCAAACCATTTAGCAAAGCTGATTTACTGAAAGTCTTATTTTCACAAATTGGTCATATGTAGACTTCAATATCCTTGACGATTTTTTCATCTAGTTAAGTAGTAGTTTTGAATTAGTGGCGTTGTAACGGGCAGGGATGCCCGTTCCACAAGAGGAGGAGGCAGAATAGACAAGAGGAGGAGGCAGAATAGACAAGATAAGAAAAAAATTTTGATAAAAAAATCTGTGGCTGCATATTTGGCTATATGTCACCACTATTAGTAAATAGCAACCTTATAACTGTACTGATGACTGAAAAGTAACTTCCTTGCTCTCGTATGCGCGTATTCTGTTTGTTTTATAATAGAACCCATGTTCTGATTTAATCAAAATAAACGAACAGGTGTTGAGCGAAGACGAGCATTCATAGGCGCCACTCGCTCAATTACAGATTTCATATACGTGTAATCGGGTACATCCGCATTCGGTATATATCCAATTTCTTGAACCAAAGTTAGAGGTGCTTCTTGCATGTACTTCTTTATCATATCTCGGTTCCTAGTTTCAATAGTTGGCGCAATTAACACTGCTCCTGGAGGCAAGTTCTGAGAATCAGTAAAAAAGATACGAAAGTCAACATTACCAAACTTTTTATGATACAAATTAAATTCATTTAATGACACAGCACCAACATCAGCCTTTTTTTCTGCAACTAGCTCAAGTACCGAAGAAGCGGTTGGAGCAAATAAAATTTGTTTCAACGTTAAACCATAAAGATTATAAAGTGGAACATAATATCCAGTTGCAGAACCTGGAATACCTAGTGCAACTGTTTTACCTTGTAAATCTTTCAAATTACGTAACTTACTGTCATTCCTCACTACCAAACAAGCCCGTGCATTAATATCCATTCCCAGTGAGAAAAGGAGTTCATATCTGTAAAGAGTATTTGCTAATGCTGCCAACCCAGGAGGTGCAAACACTAATGACCAACTAGTACGTTGAATTCTTTCTATCGCGATGCTTTCATTGAATGCCGGCTCTAATTGTACAATTGTCTTCGTTTTATTTCCTAAGTACTCTTGAAAGCGCGCAAATTTATTTAGTGTTTGCCCAGAATCTTCATAATTGACTATACCCACAACCAATTCTAGCTGTTTTGTTGATAATTCTTTTGTACTACACGCAGTAATCATGAATAGCATTTTTAGAATAAAAGAGCGACGACAAAGTAATAATTTCATCAATCAATTTCACCTAAGTTTTTATTTTCCAAAAATTAACCGAAAGAAATCGGGCTTATGGCAAAATAGCTAAAAATTTAATATTTTGTAAAGAAGCCCGGTTTCTATTATCTAGCATTTCAAGCTAATGATATTGGTTAACAAAAAATATTAAAATATATTACTAAAACGTTTTAGTGTCAAGATAAAATGTACAATAATATATTTAATATTTTCACCATTCTAAAAATCCAAAAATTATATGAAAATTAACACAAAAGTCAACTTCATTCTAATAATAGTTTTTATTGGCGGTATTTTCATTAGCGGTACGGCTTTAGCTAGCGTACTTGAACAAAAAACACAGCGCGAAGTGGCTAATAAAGCAGTAATACTAATGGAACTTAGTAACTCTCTGAGACAATACACTAATGATAGAGTTCAACCTTTATTGTTGCCAAAAGTCGATACTGAAGAACGATTTATTCCAGAGTCAATACCAACTTATTCAGTAAGAGAAGTATTTGAAATTTTTCGTAAACACAAAGATTATGCCAATTTTATCTACAAAGACGCAACACTCAACCCAACAAATTTGCGAGATAAAGCTGATGCTTTTGAAAGTAATATTGTCAAAGAGTTTCGCTCCCAACCTGCTGTAACCGAAAAATCTGGTTTCCGAACAGTATCTGGAGAAAGATTATTTTATACTGCTCGACCTTTTAAAATTGAACAACAGAGTTGTTTACGCTGTCATTCTACACCAGAACAGGCGCCGAAAAGTCAGTTAGCGACTTACGGTAGGAACAATGGTTTTGGTTGGAAGTTGAATGAGATTGTTGCAACTCAAATTGTTTATGTTCCAGCAGAGGATATAGTTAATCAGGCCAATCGCTCTTTTCTTGTTGTACTAGCTGTATTAGCAGCTATTTTTACAATTATTGTGATTGTCATCAATTTTTTATTAAAGAAAACCGTACTCAAACGCATTAAAAATATTGCGTCTGTAGCGGAAAAAGTTAGCGTTGGTGATATGGATGCTAGTTTTGGTAAGCAAGATAAAGATGAAATTGGCGCCTTAGCTGAAGCATTCAACCGTATGAAATATAGCTTAGAAATTGCCCTAGGTATGTTGAATAATCCACGGTAAGGTGAAATTAGGGGTTAAATCCCCTACTTGCCCATCAACCGTTGTTCAAATTCATAAGCTTGCTTAGGGTCAGAAATTGTGACAGCTAACTTTTTGATAAATTCTGGACGTGAGATTTGCGGATTTGATTTTAAAACTTGTTGAACCATAAAATTAGCAATCGGACCAACTATATAAGCTAACTCGCTCGTACATTCACGAGCAAATTTTTCATCGACGCTTTTTATAATAACTGATTTGTCTTGAGATACAACAGCTTCTAACATCGCCATTGCTTTGGAGTGAAATTGTTGTTGTTTTTCAGGCGCCAGGTAAGCTACTAAATTCTTAACCAACAGTTCCAAACTGCTTACTTGTTTCAACGCTTGTTGTAATATAGTAGACGCAATTGGTCCGACTTCTTGTTTTAACAACTGTTCGAGTTGGGAATATTGCTTAGTATCTATTTCTAACGCAGTAGTTTCTGGTACATCGGGTTTTTGAGTCACTTGAGGTAACGGAGTCGGAGTATTAACAACAGGTTTCTTTTCTTCTTGAAAAACCTGAGAAATATTACCAGGTAAAATATCAATTACCGCTTGCGTACCTGATAACCATGTATGTAACTCAATCCCTTTTGCAACAGAGATATTTTCTAACTCGCTAATCCAAGACGCAACTGGTAAACCAACCTGTGAATTTGCTGCTGTCAAAGTTTCAAACAGCGCGCATGTGAATGCTTCAAATTGTTCTGCCCTTGACGCTCCTGCTATTAAATATTGTCCATTTTCTATTCCAGATTGCAAATCTTCTACCCAGTTTTCTAGAGTTTCAGCTTCTGGACAATCTAAAATAATAATCTGTTTTGAAGATGCTGCACGCCGTAATTCTTGCCTTAAAGTCGAGCGACTCAAACGGGCGCCATTACCCAAAATTAACCATGCTTCGCCATCTTCAATTTCTTCAATATACCCCCGTAGATACAATAACGCTGTCGGAATATTTTTCTTTGTATCGTCAGTAGATGATGCTTGCTCATTACACCAACGAATTAATTCTTGTATTGAAGCACGTATCTCTGATAACCCTTTATCTTCTGAAGAAACATACTCGACCGAGAACCCACCACTTCCTTGTAATACACGACTTAAATTAGTTACATTTTTGTCGTTTGGTAACCCATCAATTATTAATGCTCGTCGTGATTTAGTTGATTTTTCTGCGTTTTTAGCTTTAACTCCTAAAACTAATTCTCCTACACCTTCAACAATCCGTTTTGGTGTTTGCAAAGGATATTCAGGATGTAACTTACTATCACCACGTTTGAGCTTTTGTTGATTTATCAAACGCAGTTGCTGATTCATATTATCTATATATTGCAGCGTCTGACGATACACATACTTATACAGTCCATCAGCTTCAATCACACCATGCGAATCAGCAGCTTCCCCTTGTAACCCCTGCATTAAAAAATAAGTAAATACTCCATGCCCTAACTCAGGAAATTCCCAAGATTGTTGTCCTTGGTCGCATGATAATAAAGCACAAAATCCCTTACTCTGTGACGCGCGCTGCCGTAATATATCTTCCATCTGCGACACCGGATTGACCGTATCGCTAACCGCACTTCTAGCTCTACCTCCTCCCACTAATCGCATATCACCACTATGACAGGTATCCAAACAAAGTAATTGCTGATTCGCACTACTTTTTGAGAGCATATCTACCAATTCATTCATCCTTAACCCTGTCGCTAGCAAGTCGTCTTTGCGGGTATCTTTCATACACAGCACGGCTTCTTGCTGACTTGGCTCTAGCACTCCGTGTCCAGAAAAGTATAATAATATTGAGTCGCTAGCTTGAGTTTGTGACACTATTCGCATTAAAGATGCGCGTATTACCTCCAAGGTCGGGGGTTGTGGAGTATTGTCGTGATGAATTATTACTTCTTTATTTGGAAATCCTTCTGTAGCTTTAGTAAATGCCTCTGCCAACCCTTGACAGTCTAAAGCTGGGTAACGCAAAAAAGGTAAACTTTCATCTTGGTAGCTATTAATACCCACCAATAAAATCCACAGTTTCGCTTTTCCCGTTCTTAATATATTAGTCGATAAACTTGAACCAACACCAACTGGAGGCATATATTTTAATCCTATTCTTCAATTTAAAAACGATTATCATTTCTTATTCTTAATATTTTTTGCTAATACTACAAAAGTATTTTCACTTCTTTTATTCTAACAATAATATTTCACTATGAATAAAATAAATAATTCTTAATTGTTGTTCCTGTTTCCTTGTATCATTTACAATTTCAAGTTAACTCACAGGGTTATTTTCAAATATTTATGCTTGATATTTATAAATATTATTTATCATAAAATAATTATAGCATAAATTATTGTTATATAAATAAATTTGTTTAATTGAAGATGAATATACTACTAAAGATAGATTCAAAATACAGTTTTATAGCGTTGAAGAAAAGTGTAGTAGTAGTATATTTTACAAACAATTAGAATTAATAAGATTAGCTCTACGGCGCCGTTAATTAAGGTATAAAGGTTAGTGGTGATGGATACCATAAATAAAATAGGGGTATTACATTAAATGATTTGGTAATTAAATTTACCATAGAGGCACTGAGGAAACAGAAAGGGAGTAGAAAAATTTTGAGATTAGTGCATTAATCACATGAATCACTACCCATCTTAATATATAGGTTCTTTGTTCACTGATTATGCAGGAATAAGTTATATAGTCATGCGAGTGCGTCAAAATTTAATTGAATTATTTTCAACATTCTTAGAGTTAGACGCTTCTAAGGTAATTGGTTGGGCTACCGATGCTTCCTTACGGCGCCATATGATGAATTTGGTGTCTAAGTTGCCGCAACCGGAACAATCAGAGGATTTTTGGGTGTTTTATTGGTACAAACTCTGGTCGAATGCTCCTGAAAGTTTAGGGAAAGCGCATTTATCAGCTTATCTACAAGAAGTTTGTTATTGGGCTGCACGTAAAACGGTTTCTGGTATTACTTCATCTCAGTACACTTTATCTGACTGTTTTCAAATGGCAGTTATACGTGTCGATAAAGTCTTAAAAGGGTATAAACCGGATATGGGGTTTAGCCTCAAGAATTATGGTAGCGCCGTATTCAACAGTGAACTTAAAGAAATGTTGCGGCAGCAAAATGAGATTGACATTTGTACCAACTGGCGCCTATTAAAAAAACTAACTCAAAAACGTTTGGTAGAGTCTTTGCAAAATGCTGGACAAAGTGCCGATGCAATTGGGCGTTACGTTCTAGCTTGGAAATGCTACCAAGAATTATACGCTCCTCAACAACCATCGGGTACTCGTAGATTACAAAAGCCGGATTCTGAAACTTGGCTTCAGATTACTCAACTTTATAATCAGTTACGGCTGACTCAACTACCTACTCCAGGCACCGAATTAAACCCAGAAACTCTAGAAAAATGGTTAAGTAGTTGTGCTAAAGCAGTGCGGGCGTACTTGTATCCAAATATGACTTCGCTTAATGCTCCGAGAGGCGAAGATAATGGGGGAGAACTGCAAGATATTCTGCCACAACTGACACAACAGTCTTACATATCAGAAATTATTGCTAGTGAAGAACAACGTGATAGACAGTCACAACAAGCCCAAATTGGTGATGTACTAGTAAAAGCGATTAAAGAGCTTGATGAAGAAGCACAAAAAATAATTCAACTATACTATGCTAAACAATTAACACAACAGCAAATAGCTAAAGAGCTAGGAGTCAAACAATATACGGTTTCTCGGCGACTAACCAAAGTTAGAGACACATTACTCGTTAAACTGGCAACATGGAGCCAAGAGTCGATGCATATTTCTCTAAATCCCTCGGTACTAAACTATATAAACACCGTATTGGAGGAATGGTTGCAAGCTCACTACAACCCTAACTCCCTATAATAAGGAGCAGTATATGACGTCTAATTCATCACTTACCCTCAATAACCCTACACATTTATGGTTAGAAATTCCAGAAGTTGAATTAGAAAGAAGTTGGCAGCAACAACCTTTTTCTACACCTAACCGTAGCTGGGTAGCGTATCTCAACCGTTTGACCCTAACAGCATTTCTTCCTTGGCTTTCTGAGGAACATGGCGCCAATGCGAAACCATATCCAAAAGGTGCAGCTTTACCTAGTATCTGGGAATTTGTTAACGGTACAGCAATTAGCTTCGGAAATACAAAAATGGTATTAATTCCAACCGAAGCATTAGATATTGACGAATTTCGTGTACCTCAAGAATGGATAGATATTCCCAACTGGGTAGCCGATTACTACGTAGCAGTACAAGTGAACGTAGAAGAAGGGTGTATCAGAATTTGGGGATATACAACTCACGCACAACTCAAAAATCAAGCAACATATGACGCATTCGATAAAGCATATTGTTTAGACTCTGAAGAGTTAATATCAAACCTGAGTATTTTGTGGTTATCACGTCAACTTTGCCCTGATGTAATAACTCGTGCTGAAGTGGCGCCAATACAAGAATTACCACTCTTACAAGCGCAAAACTTAATTCAACGTTTGGGAAACCCTAATGTTATTATGCCTCGGACTCAAATTCCTTTTACCACATGGGGCGCCCTTTTACAACACGGTGGTTGGAGACAGCGTTTATATGAACAACGTCAAGGACAACAACAATGGTCTGTTAGCGAATGGTTACAAAATGGTGTATCAGATTTTGCCCAAAGATTTGGATGGGCAACTATTGATACACAAGCTTTTGCAGGCGCGCGCGGATCAAACGTTGCAGAAACATTACCAACTATCGCACGTAGATTAACTATCAACTCACAGCAATGCGAATTGCGAGTACTACCACAAAGTAATATTAACTCGAGAATATGGCGCTTTGAATTGCGCGCGCTCCCAGGTGAATTACTTGCCACAGGTGTTAAACTAAGACTTCTCACAGAAGATTTACAACCCTTTGAAGGTAACGAAGTTGAAGTTAGAAGCAGCAGAGAAAGCATTTACCTTGAAGTCGCGCTTGGTGAGGCGCCTGAAGGGTTAGTTTGGGTAATTGAACCAACTCCTGATAACTTTGAACTAGAAATTTTATATTTTTAACCCTCTTTTATGACTTAGAGCAAGGTGCAGCAGTCACGGTTGACTCAAATAGCATTCGTATTCGCATTCTACCGCTGAGATATAACATCTAACAACGTAGTAGAGGTAAAACATGTAACGTCTCTACATTCCTGCTTACTGGTTTTTAGTATCTTTATTTAATGAAGATAATTTCATTCGTCGGCTCTCACGAGATATTGGTACTAGTGCAGGCGCCTGACTTTTTGCACTATTATCTTTCAAGCTTTCCACGACTTTAGATAACCCTGTAATTGTCGGCGCCTCAAATATACTACTTAAAGGCAACTCGACTTTAAAAGCATCCCGTACTCTAGAAGCAAGCTGGGTTGCTAATAAAGAATGCCCACCTAATTCAAAGAAGTTATCATGAATACCGCAACGCTTAATTCCTAAAACCTCAATAAAAATTTTGACTAAAGTCTTCTCAACATCAGTTTGGGGAGCAATATAACTTTCTGTAAATTCTTTTTTGACTGTATCAGGTGTAGGTAAAGCGTGACGGTCTATTTTACCTGCTTGATTAAGGGGTAATGATTCCAGTACGACAAAAGCGGATGGCACCATATACTCTGGTAGTTTTTGTGCCAAGTACGCCTGTAATTGCGGTATTATTTTACGCGCGGATTTTGCTTGTAAAGGGTTATTTGAGTGCTTAGTGCTGAGTTCTGAGTGTAGAGACGCGATTAATCGCGTCTGTACGAGTGGAGTAATTGTTACATCTTGCCTTACAAATAATACGTTATAGCGTCCTTCTCTATAAGAATCTGACCAGCTAATGTTTAGGTTGTAGGGTAGTTCTTCAACTAAAGTATAAAAATCTTCTGGGTTTATTCCTGGGTTATCGAGTTTTTGTAATGCTTCGCGCATTTGAGCTACTGTTTTATATTCTTCGGCGCCTGATATCCATTGTGCTGTTTTAACTGCTGCTGTTACGCGCGCGTTTGGTATGTTGCTGATATGTAATATTTGTGGTTTTTCACTTAGTAGTTGACGCAATGCGAAGAGTGATAATTTATTTTCGTTCCAGTCTAGAATTGATCCCCCCTGCCCCCCTTGATAAGGGGGGTTCTGAGTTATATTCAATAGCCCCCCTTGGTAAGGGGGGTTGGGGGGATCAACGGCGCCAATAAAAAGAACCGCATTATAACGATACCGAGTTAATTCATTATCATTACGACCACGCAATAATTGTATTTCTACATTGCTAATTTGAGGAAAGCGTTGTTTTAATGTATAAAATAAGGCAGGGTCTATTACTAACTCTGTTTCTTGAAAAATTTGCATTTGCACTCGTTGTTGCAACTGTTCACGAGTAACATCCGGTTCTGCTTGATACAATTCCACTTCTGCATGAAATGCTTCCAATAGTGGCAAACTACGTATGTCCCCAATAAATATAAACCCACCTGGAGCAGTTGCTTGGATGGCGCCTTCTAATACTTGTGTTAGATAATCAATGCTGGGAAAATACTGGACAACTGAATTGAGAATTACTGCATCAAAAGCTTGTGCTTCGATTCCCTCAAAATCAGTTGCCATTTTCTCCATCAATGTTACCTGTTGATATGGCGTTTGTGCTAACTGTTGACGAATATAATTAAGCGAAACACTAGAAAAATCTGTCCCACAGTATTTGGTACAGTGAGGTGCAATTTTAAATAATAGTAATCCTGTTCCACATCCAATTTCTAATACTCGACTGGGTTGTAAAGCCAAAATTTGCGCTACTTGGTTATTGACCCACGCGCGCATAGACTCTGCTGGAATTGGCGCCTTTGTATAACTGCTATTCCAACCTACTATATTAAATGTTGGGTCTAATTCAGCAGCAGATTGATTATAAGTCTCATCATAAAGCATCTGCCACTGAGAAATTTGCTCATTTAATAGTGCTGAGTGCTGAGGAGCCATCGCCGTGCGGGGGTTCCCCCCGTTGAGGCGAATGGCGTTGCTGAGTGCTGAGTGGGAAGTTTTGTTGAGGACTATGTAAGCTGTTAAACGTTTTTCTGGTAGAGATGTGGTATTTTGCGCTGTGACTACAGCTTGTTGTACTGCTGGATGTTGGTTGAGAAGGGTTTCGATTTCTTCTAACTCTATACGATAGCCACGAATTTTTACTTGATTATCAATGCGACCTAAGAATTCGATATTGCCATCTGGTAAATATCGTCCTAAATCACCTGTTTTATAAATTTTGTAGTCCCTTATATTAATACTAGGCGGGCAAGGATGCCCGCTCCACAAGATGTTTGTTAATTCTGGATTATTAATATAACCGCGCGCTAGTCCATCTCCTGCAATGTATAATTCACCTTTTACACCAATTGGCACGAGTTGTAAATGCTCATCAAGTATGTAAACTTGTGTGTTCGCTATTGGACGACCTATTGTAGGAATATTGCCAGAGGTTGTTACAACTGTGTTTTCAGTCGGTCCATAATTATTGACAATGGCAAAAGGATATTCAGTTGTGGGATAATAATTTAGTTTGTCGCCACCTGTTAGTAATATTCGTAACATGCTTGCTTTATTTGACCAATCTAATAATAAAAGTTTCTCGCATAGAGGTGTTGGTACAAAGCTAATTGTGATTCCGTTATTATTCAACCATTCTTGTAGTTGCTCCGGCGCCCGTCTTATATTATCATCTGGAAAATAAATACTTGCTCCTGCACTTAAATAAGGAAATATTTCCCAGACACAAGCATCAAATGCTACAGATGCAATTTGTGTAGCTTTGTCTTGGGATGAGATACCAAAAGCTTTTTGATGCCAATAGACAAGATTTAATAACGAACGGTGTTCTATTTGAACTCCCTTTGGTTTTCCAGTTGAACCAGAAGTATAAATAACGTAAGCAAGGTTATTAATTGTGATATTACTATGAGGATTTTCTTCGCTTTCTTGAGCAATGTCCTCATCGTTCTCTAAACAAATTACTTGTAAATCATTTTTACCAAGATGTTCTACCCATTGCTGCTGAGTTAAGACAATTTTAACTTGGGCATCTTCAAGCATATAACTCAAGCGCGCGGTTGGGTAGCTAGGGTCTAAAGGTAAATAAGCACCACCCGCTTTGAGAATACCAAGCATTCCCGCTACTAAGTTAATTGAGCGGTCTACACATAGCCCAACTATAACATCGGCGCCGACACCTAATTTTTGTAAATAATGCGCTATTTTGTTGCTGCGAATATTTAATTCGTCGTATGTAATTTTGTCATGTTGAGCGTAGCGAAACATCTCAGTTGTTAGAGATTCTTCGCTACGCCCAGAATGACAGTTGTTAATTTCGCTTACATTTGCAGATTCTTCGCTGCGCTCAGAATGACAGTTCACAGGTACTAGAGCTAATGCATCTGGGTTTTGTTTTACTTGTTCTTCAAATAACTGATGAATGCATCTATCTTGAGGATACTCTACATGAGTATTATTCCACTCTACTAATAACTGATGTTGCTCATATAACGTTAAAAGCGGTAAATTGGCTATATTTTGTTCTGGATTATTTACAATACCTTCGAGTAAGACGTGGAAATGTCCTAGCATTCGGGTAATTGTCGCTTCGTCAAATAAATCAGTACTATATATTACGAAACCGCTAATTCCTTGTGAGTTTACCCATACGTTTTCACCTTCCCATAAATGAAATTCTAAATCAAATCGAGTCGTTTCATAATTTAGTTGTAGTGGACTCAAAGTCAATCCAGGTAACTCTAAGGTTGACTGGGGCGCATTTTGCATTGCGAACACAACTTGAAACAGTGGGTTTTGATTCAAGTTACGTTCTGGATGCAGTAATTCTACCAGCTTTTCAAACGGCAAATCTTGATGTTGATAGGCGCCTAAAGCTACTTCTTTAACTCGATATAATAATTCTTTAAAAGTTGGATTGCCTGATAAATCTGTACGCAGTACTAAACTATTGACAAAAAAGCCAATTAACCCTTCTAGTTCACTGCGGTTACGGTTGGCAATTGGCGAACCAATAACAATATCATCTTGATGAGTGTAGCGGTAAAGTAAAGTTTGGAATGCTGCTAGTAAGGTAATAAATAAAGTTACTCCTAATGCTCGTGAAAGAGTTTTTAGTGCTTGACTTAACTTTGAAGGCAATTGCAGAAATTTTCTTGCACCTTTATAAGTCGCTACTTCTGGTCTTGATCTATCTGTTGGTAAATTTAGTACTGAAATATTATCTAACTGATGGCGCCAGTAATTCAACTGGTTTTGTAATATATCTCCTTGGAGGTATTGACGTTGCCAATGTGCGAAGTCTCTATATTGAATGGGTAATTTTGGTAATGATGTGTTTTGGTAGAATGCTGCGAGTTCTTTAATTAACACTCCAATAGACCAACCATCGGAAATAATGTGATGCAGATTAATTAGCAATATATACTCTGTGTCATCTAACTGAAGTAGTATTATGTGTAGTAAAGAGCCTTTTGATAAATTGAAAGGACTTTGAATTTCTTGACTAATTAGCTGTTGTGCTTGTGTTTGACGCTCATCTAAAGCAAGGTGACGTAAATCTATGATTTTTAAGGGTGTTTGTAGTTCTGGTGCAATAACTTGAATTGGTTGTTCTTGCTGTAATACAAAATTGGTACGTAAAGCATCGTGGCGCCGAATTATTTGTTGAAAAGTGTATTCGAGTGCTGCTATATCTAGTCTACCTGTGAGACGAAGCGCGAAGGGGACATTATAAAAAGGATTATTGGGAAACAACTGGTCAAGAAACCATAACCGTTGTTGAGCAAAAGAAAGAGGAGGATTTGCTAGATGAGAAGGAAGTATAGGAGTATGTATTGTTAGAAGTGCAATAATTTCTGGTTTGCGTTTTTGAATTTCTGTGCGTAGTTCGGGTGTAAGCGTTCCTTCTGGAGCAGAGCAAAGTAGACGTTCGTCTTCGACGAAAATTTGGATGTCTAATTGACGAAGGTAAGATAAAAATTCTACTGTATTCAAAACTCAACCTCTTCTCGGTCAATATTAGTATTATTCGAGCTAGTGTCAGTAAGCATTTTAATGCATTTAGCAAGACTAGCAATAGTTGGCGCCTCAAACAAGCTGCGTAATGGCAAATCTATATGAAAAATATCTCGAATTCGGGAAGTCAACTGAGTTGCTTTTAATGAATGACCACCTAGCTCAAAGAAATTGTCATGAACTCCTATAGGTTGTTTACCCATTGTCAAGATGTTTGCCCAAATTTCCACTAACACCTGTTCGACATCAGTCTGAGGTGCGACATAATTTTCTTCTACATTTAGACTGAGCGTATCTATCTTAGGTAAGGCATAACGATTTACTTTACCTGCTGGTGTTAATGGTAATGATTCCAATACTACGTAAGCTACTGGTATCATATACTCTGGTAATTTTTGCTTAAGAAACGCGCGTAGATTATTAGTTGTAACTTGCTGTTGCGGTTGAGGCACAATGTAAGCAACTAAATATTTATCACCTGGAATGTCTTCTTTCGCAATGACTACTGCTTCTCTAATTACTGGATGTTGATTTAGAAGGGTTTCTATTTCTTCTAATTCGATGCGGAAACCGCGAATTTTGACTTGGTTGTCAATGCGACCGATAAATTCTATGTTGCCATCTGGGAGATATTTTCCCAAATCACCCGTTTTATAAATATTTTTATTGTGAGATAAACTCTTGTGGAACGGGCATCCTTGCCCGTCCCTTCCATTTACACTGGGCGGGCAGGGATGCCCGCTCCACAAGATATCTGTTGCAACATTATTCCACAAGATATCTGTTGCAACATTATTTATATAGCCGCGCGCTAGTCCATCACCACTTATATATATTTCTCCAACAACACCAATAGGTACAGGTTGTAAATGTGTATCTAATATATAGATTTGTGTATTGGAGATTGGGCGCCCAATTGGTATTGATGTTGCTAATGGTAGTTCGTGTATGGGATAATAAGAAGAGAATGTAGTGTTTTCAGTAGGCCCATAAACATGGATTAGTTGCTGCGGTGCCTTATTCTGGATAACTTTTTTTACCCATCTGGTATCAATTGTTTCACCGCCGAATAGTAAGTATTTTAAGGTTGAAAACGCTTGGGGTACATCTCTAGCGATTTTTTGGAATAGGGCAGTTGTTAAAAATAATATACTAATATCTTTTTGTTTTAGCTGTGATGCAAATTCGGTTGGTGAAAGTATTATATCTTTACTAATGCCGATAAGTTGGGCGCCGTTTAGTAATGCTCCCCAAATTTCAAACGTTGCGGCATCGAAGGAAGTATTTGAAACTTGAGCTATTTTATCATTAGGAGTGATATTTATATAGTTAGTATTGCGAACTAGTCTATTTACGGCTTTATGAGTTATTGTAACTCCTTTCGGTGTACCTGTAGAACCTGATGTGTAAATAATATAAGCTAAGTTATCACTTCTTGTTTCGCTATTTAAGTTTTGTTTGCTTTCGTGCGCGATTATTTCCCAATATGAATCTAAATTTACAATTGGATACGAGAAATTTTCAAAGTGTTGAGCAAATTTTTCTTGTGTAAGCAAAACTTGAGCATGTGAGTCTTTTAACATGAAGTTGAGACGCTCAACAGGATAGCTAGGGTCTAATGGTAAATATGTTCCCCCTGCTTTTAATATACCTAGCATTCCTACAATCATATCAATTGAAGGTTCAGCGCAAATTCCAACTACAACTTCTGTATCTACACCTAATTTTTGTAAATGATGTGCGATTTGGTTGCTACGATTATTTAATTCATCATATTGTAAAGACGCGATATATCGCGTCTCTACATTTTCAAAATCTAACGCAATATTATTACTATATTGTGCAACCTGTTGTTCAAATAATTCATGAATACATTGATTTGAAGGATAATCGCTTTGAGTATCATTCCATTCAAATAACATTTGGTTTAATTCAGCTTCACTCAAAATTGGTAAATTCGTGATTCGTTCTTCTGGGTCAGCAACAATACTTTCTAAAAGTGTTGTAAAATGCTTTAACATCCTAGAAATAGTCGCATCTTCAAATAAATCAGTGTTGTATACTACTACTCCTCTAATACCCTCTGAATGTTTCCAGTCTCCACCCCATAAACTTCTAAAATCAGAAGAACATTTCCATAAGTGTAATTCTAAATCAAATCGAGTTGTTTTTAAATCTATATTCATAAAACTCGGCACCAAGTCAGGCAGTTCTAATTCCTGCATTGGTGCATTCTCGAAACCGAATACAACTTGAAAAAAAGGATTTGCGCTGCTCTTGCGTTCTGGTTGTAAATGTTCAACGAGCTTTTCAAACGGCAAATCTTGATGACTATATGCTTTTAATGTAACTTCCCGTACTCTGGCTAATAGTTCGCGAAAAGTTGGATTTCCTGAAAAATCGGTACGCAACACTAAAGTATTGACAAAAAAGCCAATTAATCCTTCAATTTCACTACGGTTACGGTTGGCAATTGGTGAACCAACGGTAATATCATCAGAATATGTATAGCGGTAAAGCAATGTTTGAAATGCTGCCAGCAATATCATATATAAAGTGGCGCCTTCTTTTTGACATAGTTTTTCGAGTGCATCAACTAAACAACGGGGTAACTCTAAAAATTGTGTAGCTCCTTTAGGAGCTTGAATATTAGGGCGCCGTTTATCGGTAGGTAAAGGCAGCATTGTAATACCATTTAATTGATGGCGCCAGTAAGCTAACTGATTTTCTAGAACTTCTCCAGTTAACCACTCGCGTTGCCATTCTGCAAAATCAGCGTATTGTAAAGGTAGTTCTGATAACGGGGATGGTTGATTTTTTATTTTGGCAGTGTAAAGGGCGCCTAACTCACTAATTAACACTCCAATAGACCAGTCATCGCAAACAATATGGTGCATATTCAGTAACAAAATATGCTCATTCTCTGAAAGCTTAAGTAATATCACTCTTAGCAATGGGCCTGAAGACAAATCAAAAGGACGCTCTATTTCTTGCGTAATAATATACTTAGCTTGTGCTTCACTTTGTTGTGTGGGTAACTCAAATGTCTTAATAGATATCAGCAAACTTGGGGCAATAACCTGTACTAATTGCTCTTCGAGTATTCTAAATGTAGTGCGTAATGTTTCATGGCGCCGGACAATTTCGTTTAATGCGAATTCGAGCGCGCTTTGATTGAGCGAACCATGTAAACGAATAACTGTAGGCACATTATATATAGCATTGCCCGGTACAAGCTGGTCAAAGAACCACAACCTAAGTTGGGCAAAAGAGGCGCCGAATATAAAAACTTCTTGACTAGACATGCAATTCTCCAGTTGTACATCAACTTTTAAGGTATATTATGCCAGCACCAAATCATCAAAATAATAATTATGAACTACCAGGGGTAGATAATGAACCCTTACCTGGTTTACCTAAAGAAATTAACCCAGGCGCCGATATTGGTGAAGAAGCTGCAATACAAAAAGCATTACAATCAGGAGCAAGGTTTAAAGCAACTAACCCGACAATTATTAGGTGTGCTTTGATGACCTACTTTGAAGCTAGGCAGTTCGGAGAGCCAATAAATGATACTCAGCCCAATGCCCAACTTCAAGTACGTTTAGTAGAAATGTCAGGTACTTTTCAGGGAAGAAGACATATGCGAGGAGTACAAACACCTGCTCCTGTTTTCAAAAAAGCTTACGTTATCTTGAGAGCTTCAGATGGTCTGCGATTAGGTTATAGTCTTGCAAACGGTTGACTATCATAATATAGAATTACTATTTGATTTTTGAAATATATGCTTATGTGGGCACTGCCCACCTTACAGCTACTTATATTTTTTCAATTATCAAATCGGATTCCTATAATTCTTTCTTTGTGTCCTTTGTGCCCTGGTATTCACGTGGGAGGATAAAATATTATGATGGCGCTATGTTCTAAACTTATTACTCAATGCCATGAGGTTTTTATGACTTTACCTACTATCACTGAAGATAAGATAGAACTGGCGCCAGGGGATGAATTAATCCTGAGATGTAGAACGTGGGAAGATTACGAAGATTTACTTGCTCGTCGGCAGGATAAATCAGGACTAAGAATTAAATACAGTAGTTTAACTGGTGAAATTAGGGTTCTGTCGCCATTACTAGGACATGGTAAAAATGTTGACATGTTGGCAGATTTTGTCAAAACATTACTCAGAAATAGTTCTAAGAAGTGGGAAGCTTTTACACCGATTACTTTAAAGTATGGTGATCAACAAGGGGCAGAACCTGATTACTGTTTCTACATTGAAAATCGTCAACGCATTTTAGGTAAAGAGCGTATCGACCTACAAAATGACCCACCTCCCGATTTAGCCATCGAAGTTGATTTAACGTCAATGACGAAACCAGAAGATTACCAAGTAATTGCCCCTGCGGAACTTTGGATTTATCGAAAAAGTGGCTTATCGATTTACCAATATGATAAAAAACAATACAGGGAAAGCCAAACAAGTTATAATTTTCCTGATTTTGATGTAAAAACTTTAATCCCACAATATATTGAACGAGGTTGGCAAGTCGGCTCAAGTGTTGCAGTTAAAGAATTTGAGGAATTTTTGAAATAAGGTTTTTAACAAGATAGTTTTGGGAAGTTGTAGCATATCTGTCCTGTGATGTGCAGGAATATATTTTTTACCACAGAGACGCAGAGTACACGGAGAGTAGAGAAGGTGCCCTGCTCCCGGTATGAACCACAAAGGCACAAAGGACACAAAGAAAGAATTTTTAAGATATCCCCAGCTATTGGCACAATAAAAGAAGTGCTTTGAGGGGATATGCAATAAAAATGAGTATAGATAGTACTGAAATGGCTAGAAGCCTTTATCAGAGCGGGGTAGTGGCGTTTGAAAACGGGAAATACCGTGAAGCTGTTGAAAGTTTAGAGCGAGCGAATTCGCTTGTTGCTCGTAATACCCGCTTTGGTGGAGAGGTGCAAATTTGGTTGGCAACAGCATATGAAGCAGCAGGACGAAACCAAGATGCTGTTGACTTATGTGAGCAACTTAAGCGTCATCCTGATATTGATACTAGTACACAAGCAAAACGCTTACAGTATATTTGGAAGGCGCCTAAATTGAACCGTCCCAAGGAATGGTTGACAGAAATACCAGATATGGGCGCCGTATCGAGTAATAATGATAAAACCAAGTTTGTAACGAATGTTTCATCAAATACAGCTTCCAAAGCTCCAGAAAAAGAATATGTAGACTTAAGCCAAGTCAACACCGAAGATAATCGCTTTATTTGGGTTGCTTTAATAGGGGTTGCGATAACGCTTTCATATTTACTTTGGTTAAATTTTCATGCGTAACTCGTCAAGGAACAAAGCTATATGATTCGACTGGTTGCAAGAAAAACTAAATATCTTAAAAATCTATTTCAAGGCATCTCAAAACGCGCACGGATTATTTTCTTGATAGCCTTAGCATCTTTATTGTTATCAGGCTGTGTAAAATATGACGTTAGTGTAAACTTCAATAACTCTAACTATGGTGAATTTGTCCAGCATATTCACTTAGGCGAACGTCTCACTACCTTTAGTGGAGACTCAGTATATGAATGGTTAGACAGTATTGAACGTCGCGCACGTAAACTTGATGGTAAAATACGGCGCCTTTCTAGAGAAGAAGTTGTCGTCACAATACCCTTTAACAACGCCGAAGAATTACAAACAAAGTTTAATAAATTCTTCAACCCTAATCTAAATGAAAAAGGTAAATACAAGGACGTTAATACAGACTTACCAAAAATTGAATCAAATATACTACTGTTCCAGAACAACTTTCTGTTACTAGTTCGGAACAAGTTAATTTACGACTTGGACTTAAGTTCGCTAGCATTAATATCCAATAACGGTAACGTACTAGCAAATGCAGGCTCAATATTAGACCTAGAGTTTAGCCTAAAAACACCGTGGGGCGCCAAAAATATCGTCGAACCAACAGAAAACGCCGTATTACCAGAAACCAACGGCAAACAACTAACTTGGCATCTCAACCCAGGTACACTTAACCACGTCGAAGTAGTATTTTGGCTCCCAAGTCCACTAGGTATAGGCGCCTTAATAATCATATTATTAGTTGTGCTAGGAATATACATCCGCTACAACATACTCCCCGACCCCACAATACAATTTGCTCAACCAGTAGTTACAGAACAAACCTAAATATATCTCTTGTGGAATGGGCATCCTTGCCCGTTCCATTATACTTATACATGTAATTTTATTTACCCGCCTAGGATTAAAACCCGTAGGCTAATAGCTTAAGTCCATTAAAATGGACTGAATTAATCAGTAATATTAAAAACATGCTTATTTTTAATTAATAATTTAGTTACACTCCATGCAGCAGTGGCGCCAGTTTAGTTGGTACTGTTTCTACCTCAGACAGCAAATCATCTGCTGCATCTCCTCCCAAATCATTTGCTACCGGGTCATACAAACATAAACTATCACGTAACTCATCGGTCAGTAGTCTTCTTTAATAAACGTTCTGCGACTACATATTTAATATCACGACGAGCAATTAAAATTTGGTCGTAACGGTCTTTTACCCGTCGCATTGCATCAGCTTCAAAAGTAAAACGTGGATTATCAAACAAAGTCTCTTGCAAACCCGCAATAATCCGAAATTTCAAATCTTAATGTTACGCTTTTTACAAATGCAAGCAAATTAAATCAAATTGTAACTTTTAAGAGGGCGCCTTCACCCTCAATCGTCTCCAGATAATTCAAGTTATACTCAAGGTAGTTAATAAGTCTAGTACTATGAACACTCGCCAAAAACTTGAACTTATAATTGACCAACTCAATGATGAGCAATTGTCTACATTACTGGATTTTGCAGTTTTATTAAAAAGTAAAGAAAAAACTACTGTACCAATGATACAATCTCAAGCTTATGAAGAATGGTTAAGTTCTGAGAACGATATTTATGACGAACTCTTCAGCGATGAATTATCAACGCGGTAATGTAGTAATTTAGTTATACTGAAGTTCAAGTTCCACTTGAACGAGAAGAAATGAAGGTTACGAATATAGGGGCATTCACCGTGGCTCCATAACTGGTGAAGGTAGTGATTTTATAAGTTATTGCCACTTTTTATCAGGTTTTTTAGTAGGTGTAGGAAAGTATACCTTCCTCAAGCCCGTCCTCAAACTCCCAACATAAAAATCCTCTTGAAATTTTGTACGTAAATGAATTAACATTATTTAAGATTTTTTTTACTTCAGGGTCTAAATCTAATCCAGCTTGGAAACTGCGAATGTATGAAGGAATGAACTCTTGAGCTTTTCTTAGTATATCCATTACGGATGCAATAGATTTATCACTTGCTGTCCAAGCTCCTAATAGTACAGATGCTACACATTCAAGTTTGTCTGGGTCTGGATTGTCAAAAGCACATAGGTACTCAATTGAGCGTCTAAAATCAAGCTCCTTGTCGATTATTCGAGGTAAACTATTATCATAGCAAAAATACAATACCTTACTATAATTCTTTATATCATTAGGTATACTTTTATTTAATTTTTCTCTAAGTTCCTGTGAAGAAACTACAAGATATATTTCAGACTCCCTAGATATGGCTTGATTTAAGGTGTATTGGTTTTGAAAATCGTCGCATATTGTTTTTTCTCCATCTCCCCAGACAACATTAGAACTATTTTTGAGTTGATAGTGTCTTAGTACTGCTTCCGTTTTGCAATCAATTATCAAGTCGTCAACAAAGGCAAAACACTGGCTTAGTATATCTATTTCCTTATTACATTCGATTACACATCTTGACAACAAAGCCAGTTGATAAACAGCAAAGATATCTTCATATTTAATTCCTTTGTTACTACTAATACCACCTATATTTTTATTTTTGAGATACTCTAATGTTTTGGCACCAAATAAAGTTTCTATTTGTTTTTCTGTATACATTTTGCCATTTGAATCACGTAGAAATGTAAAAATATTCTGGAAGCAAGTACTCAAACATATTTTTAACTACCTTCAGGCGCCTAAGAGTGCCAAATCTAACAAATGCGATTTCAGCTTATACTTTTCTATTTCAAAGTCAATTAGCATTTGTTTTTGTAAATCTTGGCACATTACGAGTGCGTCATCACTGTCGGCGCCTGTTCCCGAACAAATTTCTGCAAGAGTCATCCCCGCAGGAACACTACCCAAAAGTCCCAAGATTTTTGCAGCTTCAGGAGTAATAGTAACTCCCAAACGCTGTTTCCAAAAAGTATCGGCAATAATTTGTAATGGACGCGAATCAAGCTCGATGTAAAAGCGGTTGTTTTGGTCTTCAGATTGAATAATAGGAGGACGACGTTTTGCATCATACCCACGGGAGATTTGGCGCAAACCAGAACCAGAAAGTTTGGCAAAGCCAATTAATTTCAACGCACGCGCGATTAATGGATTACGAACAGTAGAAGTAAGTCTTTCCGCCATTTCTGAGGAAATAACATAAGTAGCAACCAGTCGCTGTGCTTCAGCCAACTCGCTAGCGTCCTGTAACTGTATTACAGTTTCAATAGGCTCAAATTGAATCAACTCACCGTATTTCATAGCAGTTTATTATATGGATTTACGTTTCTGAAGCCAGCTTCTGGTTGTTCTAGCTTAACCATAAAACAATCACCTATAGGGTAAAGGTAATTTTTGGGCTACTCCCCGTCCAGAATTAATTATATAGTTGTTTTCAATGTTATGCTTTTTACAAATGCAAGCGAGTTAAATTCAATTGTAACCGTGATGAAAGCACGCTTATATTGCCTCTACGCACTAATAGATAAGAATAGTATTGTATCTTCAACTAAAATGGTACAATTATAGATTATAAGAAAAACGATAATGAAAAATTATGGCACTTCGACAACCGCAATTTAGTAAAGAAGAATTTGCAAGACTGGGTGATGAGATTTACGAACGCGATATTTATCCGCAGCTTCAACCCGGTAGTGCAAGTAAAATAGTTGCTGTCGATATTTCTACAGGCACCTGGGAAATAGATGATGATGAAATTTCAGCTTGTAATCGTCTTGAAAAACGTTACCCAAATGCACAAAGAAAGGATTGTACGAGTTGGTTCTCGGTATGTTCGCTGATTTGGCACCAGTCGCAGTGAAAAAACAAAAACAACATGATTATTGGAAAAGCTATGCAAGATACATCATCACCGCTATACTTAATTGAGCAACAATTAGAACTATTGACTTTCAAACAATTAATAGAGATAAGAGTTAAAGTTGATGAATTGATTGAGAAAAATAACATTTCCAGTCACGGAAATCATGAAATAATCTCTCATCTTAGTAAACAAATAAGTCCAGTATTTGCCGCAATTTATATTCAGCTTATTGAAGAAAAAGAGGTAAAAAATAATTGCATAGAAAATGTGAACAAGCTTG